>Ga0256404_1001744_pt1 | contig 50855 bp, 47 predicted proteins | sample RumenRJG_01DNA_FD_185990 | JGI IMG/M metagenome (GOLD analysis project Ga0256404, IMG submission 185990) | Bovine rumen microbial communities from Lethbridge, Alberta, Canada - RJG_01 | ecosystem: Host-associated > Mammals > Digestive system > Stomach > Rumen | place: Canada: Alberta | collected...
ATTATATCGACTTCATTGCATTTATGGGAAATCCGGAAAAAGAATGGATAGAAATCACGGATAAAAGGAACTCTAAAGCGCCACCAGAACCTTCTCTTTTTGATTAGGGGGGGCTTGCTTTTCGAAAAATAGACCCCGATGCCTATGTTTACTGGGCTTCGGGGAACTATTGCATGACATTTTTAGTTTTACCGGACAGCAATATTCTAAAATGGGCTGATGCCCCGTAAAGAAAAGATACATTATTCAAGCTCTCCTGCCCTGTTTTGATAGTTTGCGGATATGCACCAATACCGTCTCTGCCCCCGTTAGAATTATATTTTTACCATGTTAAAACGCTATTCTTCTTCGCGTTTTCCGATATAACAAAGGCCTCAAAACGGCTTAGATAAGTAATTATAAATCAGAGTCCACGAGAAGGGCGAAATTACATTTGAGATGAGAAAAAACATCTCAAATGTAATTTTTCTCAAGTGCCTTGTAGTTTTCGGGGTGTGCGGGAGTATTAATGGAGTGTGCGGAAATGAGCATTCCGGAGAAGGAAATATACATCGTTTACGCGCATAAAGGTAGTGCCTCGGAGCCGTCTATGACGACCAGAAGGCATTTTCAGAGCCTGTGTAAGTACGTAAAATTCAGCGCCTCGCAGAAGCGCAAATTCTACTGCGAGATAAATTATTTTATCTACGAGATAACGAGTCGTCTACTACGAGATAAATTATTTTATCTCGTAGTAGAATTTTTCCTTCTCCCACGAGAACTTTTTCTTGTCTCACGAGAGCTTCGTTTCCTCCCGCAAGAGCTTCGTCGTCACCTATGAGAACTTCGTCTCGTCCCACGAGAATTTATTTTCGTCCGCATGAAAATTTATCCGGTCCTATCGGACTATTAGTCTGTCCGCATCGGAATTTTTCTAAACCGGGCAGAATTTCCTTCCGGATGAGATTTCTTTACACCAAAAACAACATCTCTGTCGTGCGGATTTACATCAAACTACTAACTTTGCAAACGAATTTTCCAGATCATGATAAGATGCGCCACAATTCTTTTCTCTTTGTCGTATTGGCCGCCTTGCTTCTGCAGGCATGCGGTGGTAAAGGCAACAATGCCGCTCCCACGGCCAAAGACTCGAGCAAGACAAAATACGACCTTGCGGAAATAGAAGAATCAGGGGAAATCATTGCAACTACGCTCTACGGGCCGACTACTTATTATGATTACAATGGTAAGGAGACGGGAACGGCCTACGACCTGCTGTCCGCATTTGCGCAGAACGACGGTATTGGGGTGAGAGTGGAAGCCGTGAACGATACGGCAGCGATGATAAAGTTGCTCAAGTCAGGGGAAGCCGATATTATAATCACGCCCCTGCCCACCGAACTGATACGCAAATCGGGACTGGAGGCATGCGCCGAGAGAAACAATAACGGCCAGAAAACGGCCTGGGCCGTGAGAAAAGACCAGACCGACCTGTACGAGGCGCTCAATGGATGGTACAAGCCGGGCATCGAGAAAAAGACAATAGACTACGAGATACAGCATAATGAGGCGCATGAGGTAAAGCGGCATATCCACGCTCCTTATGTCTCCCGCAGCAAGGGCATTATCTCCTATTATGACCGGGAGTTTATCGCCGGCAGCCGCATAGCAGGCATGGACTGGCGGCTGATAGCAGCCCAATGCTATCAGGAGTCCGGCTTTGACCCCAACGCCGTTTCCTGGGCCGGTGCCAAAGGACTCATGCAGATTATTCCCTCTACCGCTCAACACCTTGGCGTCAATAATGTTTTCGACCCGAAAGAGAACATTTACGCAGGATGCCGGTATCTGCGTGAGCTGTCCGGACATTTCAGCGATGTGCGCAACAGGATGGACCGGATAAAATTCACCCTTGCCGCCTACAACGGCGGAGCGCGGCATATCAGAGATGCGATGAATCTGGCTCGCAAGCACGGCAAGTCTCCCACAAGTTACAGCGATGTCAGCTATTATATTCGCAACCTCGACAAACCGCAATTCTACAATGACCCCGTCGTAAAGAACGGATTTCTGATGGGCAGGGAGACTTACAATTATGTAGAGCAGATAATGGAGCGCTGGAATAAATACCGCGGCGGCAAAGCCGTATCGATGCTCACGGATGATGTGCCGCTACAGATAAGAGGATCGCAACGCCGCAACCGTTTCACACGCGGGAAAACGGAGATAATAGACTTGCGCGACTCTTTATAATGTAGCCAACAGCGTCTGTTTTGCTCAATTTTATGCCCTTTTGTTTGCCAAAGAGGAGCAAAAGCCTTACTTTTGCAAAAGGATAAGTCGTGCATGGCAGCATCGGAAACGTTCAGGCAGAATGTTCTGCCGGTTTTGCAGTTCTCTCGCATGCGCTCCTGACGGTGAATCCCCGCATAAAAGTCACAGTTTACAGAAAATGTCTACAATTATATTGAAATACCCTGCAGGCAACATTTTCTCGGTAAAATCCGCGCTGAATCATTTAGGAGAAGAATGTGTCATAACCGATGACGTGCAGCAGTTGCGCGCAGCCAGTCACATTATTATTCCCGGACAGGGAGAAGCCGCGATAACGATGGATTATCTGAGAAAGACCGGCCTGGACAAGGTCATTACCTCGCTTCAATGCCCAGTGCTTGGCATTTGCATAGGAATGCAGCTCATGTGCGAAAGCTCTGAAGAGGGAGATGCCAAATGTCTGGGCATTTTCCCCGGGGTAAAGGTGGCGCGCTTCAGGCCGCAGTCTGGCGAGAAGATTCCCCAGATGGGCTGGAACAATATCCGTTCGCTCAGTTCACCGCTCTTTGACGGGGTACCCGACGGGAGCTATGTCTACTTTGTACATAGTTATTATGCTCCGCTATGCAGCTACACCATTGCGCAGACCGACTTTTGCGGCCTCTACTCGGCATCTCTGCACAAAGACAATTTCTACGCTGTCCAGTTTCATCCGGAGAAAAGCGGCGATACCGGGCTGCACATACTGGACAATTTCTTAAAACTATAAAGGCGATGATTACAGCAATTCCTGCAATAGACCTCATAGGCGGGCATATCGTCAGGCTGGCAAAGGGTGACTTCTCAAAAGTTACCCAGTATGGCAGCACGCCGGCCGAGATTGCCAAAGAGTTTGACGTCCTGGGATTTAAGCGATTGCATGTCGTTGATCTGGACGCCGCCGGCAGAAAAGGGAGAGACAATATCGCAACGCTCAGAGAAATAACCTCTGCGACCAGCATGAAGGTAGACTTTGGCGGAGGACTCAGAAGCGACGAAGCCATAGAGCGCGCTTTTGACGCTGGCGCTATCGCCGTGAGCATAGGCAGTGTAGCCATCAAAGAGCCCGAAAAGGCAAAACGATGGATAAGCAAATACGGCACAGAGAGATTTATCTTATCGGCCGATGTGCTGGACGGCGAGGTGCGCATAAGCGGATGGACTGAGAAGTCGGGCACTACTATACATGACTTGCTCAATCTCTATTATCCATTGGGCATCAGGAACGTTCTCTGCACGGACATCAGCCGTGACGGCATGCTCAGCGGTCCGAACATCGATTTGTACAAAGATATTATGAAGGCTTTCCCGGACTGCTGTCTGATAGCCAGCGGTGGTATCAGAGACGTCAATGATATCAGAGCCCTCGACCGCGCGGGTATTCCTGCTGTGGTTTTTGGAAAAGCTATATACGAGGGGCGCATTAATATGAAGACCCTTCTTAACGATATAAACGAATAATATGTTAGCCAAGCGTATAATCCCCTGCCTGGACGTCAAGGACGGCAGAACGGTAAAAGGCATCAATTTCGTATCCCTGCGTGATGCCGGCGATCCTGTAGAACTTGGTAAGGCCTACAGCAAAGAGCTGGCGGACGAGCTCGTCTTTCTGGACATCACTGCCAGCGCTGAGGGCCGCAAGACTTTTACCAAGATGGTAGAGCGTGTGGCCGCCGAGATCTCCATACCTTTCACCGTAGGAGGCGGCGTCGGCTCGTTGCGTGACGTCGAGACTCTTCTGAATGCCGGCGCAGACAAAGTGGCTGTAAATTCGGCCGCCCTACGCCGTCCGGAACTGATAGACGAGATCTCCAATCATTTTGGCTCGCAGATATGCGTAGTGGCCATTGATGCGAAATTTGACGGAGGACAGTGGCGTTGCTATCTTAACGGTGGCCGCGTCCCCACCGACCGGGACTTGTTCGACTGGGCCAGGGAAGCCTGTGACAGAGGCGCGGGAGAGATACTCTTCACCAGCATGAACAACGACGGTACCAAGGCCGGATTTGCGAATGATGCGCTCAGGAAAATCAGCACAGAGGTGGACATTCCTCTTATAGCATCCGGCGGCGCTGGCAGCATGGAGGATTTTCGCGATGCTTTCACTTTAGGATGCGCTGACGCGGCTCTCGCGGCAAGTGTCTTCCATTACGGCGAAATACGAATACCGGAACTGAAACAATACCTCCGTTCCCAGAACATAGAAGTAAGAATATAAACACAGAACATATGGATATAGATTTCAATAAAATGAACGGACTTGTGCCGGCCATCATTCAGGACAGCACTACGAGAAAGGTGCTTATGCTTGGGTTTATGAATGAAGAAGCCTATCGGCAGACTTTAGCCACCAAGCGCGTCACCTTCTGGAGCCGCACCCGTTCCTGTCTCTGGACCAAGGGAGAGACGAGCGGCAATTATCTGGAGCTTGTGAGTCTGAAGGCAGATTGCGACAACGACACCCTGCTTGTGGAAGTCATACCGCACGGACCTACATGTCACAAAGGTACCGACACATGCTGGGGCGAAACAAATGACCGCAATCCGCTGCTGTTCCTCACAGAGCTGCAGGACTTCATCTACAAGAGGCACGAAGAAATGCCGGAAGGCTCATATACGACAAGCCTCTTCAAGGATGGTACTAATCGCATGGCGCAGAAAGTGGGCGAAGAAGCTCTGGAAGCGGTCATCGAAGCAGTGAGCGGCAACAACGAGCGTCTCATCTACGAATGCTCTGACATGTTGTATCATCTCATAGTGCTCCTGACTTCAAAGGGACTCAGGATAGAGCAAATAGCAAAAGAGCTGGAAGAACGCCACAAGCCCTCATGGCATAAACATTAACGACTATGGATGCGTCTGAAGAAATAAAAGCGCCGCTCCTCTCTTACGAAAAAGTCAGGATTAGCCATGGTAACTATACTGTGATAGATGGCGTAACATTTACCATTGACAGCGGCGATTTCGTATTCCTCACGGGAAGTACGGGCACCGGGAAGAGCTCAATAATGCGCACGATATACGGCGACATGAAAATATCCGACGGCAAGGCCTCTGTATTGGGCTACAATCTGCGCGAGATAAAGAAAAAGCAGATACCGGAGCTACGCAGGCAGCTGGGCATCATATTCCAGGACTATAAGCTACTCGGCAATAAGACCGTGCGCCAGAACTTATATTTCTGTCTCAAAGCTACGGGTCAGAAGGATCGCAAGAAGGCCGATGAGCGCATAGACGAAATATTATCTGCCGTAGCTCTCGAAGGAAAGGACGACAAACTCCCGTCAGAGCTTTCGGGTGGTGAACAACAGAGAGCTGCCATTGCGCGGGCCATCATCAACAAGCCCAAGATAATCCTTGCTGATGAGCCTACAGGCAATCTGGATTTCACTTCAGCTATGAATATTACCAGCCTGCTGAAGCGGCTGAGTGATGAAGGCACTGCCGTCATCATGAGCACGCACAGCAGCGAGATAATCAACAACTTCAAGGCGAGGACATACCTTTGCAAAGACCATAGCTTTGAAGAAATAACGAGTCCCTGCGTACCATCTGAAAGCGACAATCAGACAGAAGACCGGAAAGAAGACCAATAAAAAACGAAATAATCCACAAACAATGAAAGTAATGAAGTTCGGAGGTACCTCCGTGGGTAATCCCCAAAGAATACAACACGTAGCCAAGCTAATCTCCGGCGGGGATGCGAAGTTTGTAGTATTATCTGCGATGTCCGGCACCACCAACACGCTTATAGAAATATGCGACTATCTGGCACGTGACAACAGACTGGGTGCGGGAAACATCATTAGCAGACTGGAACAGACCTACAACGAACACGTATCCCATTTATACAGTAAGGCAGAATACAAAGCCAAGGCCGGACAGTTTATCTCCGAGACATTCAATAATCTCCGCAAACTTTCTCAGATGGCTTACACCATTTCCATAAGAAGAGAGATTGTCTCACAAGGAGAGATACTCAGTACACACCTCATGACCTACTACCTTGAGGAATGTGATGAGAGTGTCTGCCTTCTCTCAGCTCTGGACTTCATGAAGATTGGCGCTGACCGCGAACCCGATGAACTGTTCATCAGCGAGAAGCTCAGAGAGATACTCAAAGCACACGCCGGATACAACATCTACATCACGCAAGGATTCATCTGCAGAAACGTTGATGGAGAGACGGACAACTTGCAGCGCGGCGGTTCAGACTACACTGCTTCGCTTATTGGTGCAGCTATAGGCGCGGAGGAGATACAAATCTGGACCGACATCGACGGCATGCACAACAACGATCCGCGCTACGTCGAGAACACCAAGCCCGTCAAGCAGCTCAACTTTGACGAGGCTGCCGAGCTGGCCTACTTCGGCGCAAAAATACTGCACCCCACATGTATCCTGCCCGCAAAGTTCGCAAGCATCCCGGTGAGACTGCTAAATACTCTCGACCCGGAAGCCGAAGGCACCATCATCAACAACGACATGGAGCAGGGCAAGATAAAAGCCATCGCTGCCAAGGACGGCATTACCGCTATTCGCATCTTCTCCTCCAGGATGCTACTCGCCTCAGGTTTCCTCAGCAAGGTATTTGATATCTTTGAGCATTTCAAGACGAGCATTGACATGATAACTACCTCAGAAGTGGGCGTCTCAATGAGCATCGACAATCCGGAACACATCAACGAGATAACCCACGAATTGAGAAAATATGGCACAGTAGACATCACAAATAACATGTGCATCATCTGCGTCGTAGGCGATCTGAGGTGGGGTAATGTCGGGTATGAGAGTCTTATCACCGATGCTATGTCCGAAGTTCCGGTAAGAATGATCTCCTACGGAGGCTCGCCGCACAACATTTCTTTCCTAGTAAAGCAGGAGGATAAAGAAAAGGCTCTGAAAGCTCTCAGCAAAAAATTATTCGACAATTAAATAGAAGACAGATGCTCTATCAGGAAAATCCGCAAAATCTAAAAAGGACACCTTATTATATATATCACAAAGACATTCTTTGCCAGACGCTGGAGACATTACTTCAGTCTCTCCCGCCCGACCGCAAGTATGTTGTCCACTATGCCGTTAAGGCAAATGACAATATCGAAGTGCTTAAATGTATCGCTTCATATGGACTCGGAGCCGACTGCGTGTCTGGAGGAGAGATAGAGAAAGCGCTCAAAGCCGGATTTGAAGCCGGAAAAATAGCATATGCCGGCGTAGGAAAACGAGACGACGAGATAGAGCTAGCCGTAGAAAAGCAGATATTCTGCCTCAACGCCGAGAGTGAGCAGGAGATAGATGTCATCTCCGAAATAGCCGGAAAGATTGGCCTTACAGCTCCTGTTGCTATTCGCATTAACCCCAACATCGACGCTCACACGCACAAGAATATCACGACCGGAACGGAGGAAAACAAGTTCGGCATTCCTATTGACGAAGCAGTACGCGTGGCGCAGAGGATAATCAACGACCCACATCTTCGCTTCATAGGAGTACACTTTCACATCGGCTCACAAATCACCCAGTACTCTCCGTTCATAGAGCTATGCAACACGGCTAACAAGCTCAGGCAGGAGTTTGCAGACCGCAATATTAAGCTCGGCATGATAGACATGGGAGGCGGCCTTGGTATAGATTACGAAAATCCTGAGAAGAACACAATACCGGACTTCAGCGGCTATTTCTCTACCTTTGCAAATCATACATCAAAAGACATAGAGCTACACTTCGAGCTGGGCCGCTCCATCGTGGCTCAGATGGGAGAACTGATCACAAGGGTGCTGTTTACAAAGACCACTCCTCATAAGTATTTCGCCATCGTCGACGCAGGCTTTACCGATCTCATTCGCCCCGCCCTCTACGGAGCTTATCATAAGATTGTAAATCTTTCATCAGAAGAGCGAACACTGGGCAAATGTGACATTGTAGGCCCTATATGCGAGAGTAGCGACGTATTTGCGAAAGATAGGGAAATACCCTTACCGCAGCGTGGAGACATTCTTGCCATCCGCTCTGCCGGAGCATACGGAGAGGTAATGGCCTCTACCTATAATGCCCGCCCGCTCATTAAGGGATATATGGAATAGGAGCTTGTCACACTTTCTCCAGCCTCTCTTACAAGATCATGAAGCTGAAGGCCGATGCCCATCAGCTCTGTTCCAGTAGTAAGAAATGGGACTCCTTTTGTATAAGAGATGGATATCACTTCATAGGTAGCGAAAAAGAGCACCGGGAAAAATCAATGCATATAATGAAAATTACAAAGGAGATAATTAAAATTACAAGGCACATAATTTAAATTATCTCCCTTGTAATTTTGTCCTTATCGGAGTTCTGATTTATAAGAGTTTACAAAGCCTCCAATTCGCCCTTTAATAACGATAGCCCTAAGCCAATTGCTTCGTATGAATTAATCTACGAGTACTTTTTGGGATAGCGGACGATTATGCCTAACACGGCTATTACAAAAAGTAGCATCGGATAATAGATATATGGCACGATGCTGACAGGATTAAGTCCTGCCAAACCGGCAGCCATAAGTATCTGAGCTCCGTACGGTATCAATCCCTGCACAATGCAAGAGAATGTGTCCAGAATACTGGCAGATTTGCAGGGATTAATGCCATGGCTTTTCGAAATGGCCCTTGCAAGATTGCCTACAGAAATAATAGCCACAGTGTTATTGGCTGTGCACAGATTCACTATTCCGACGAGGAATCCGATTGTGAGTTCTCCCCCGCGCTTTCCATGGATATGAAGCTTCAGGTGATCTATAATGTAATCAATGCCGCCTGCCGTCTTTATCACCTCGAGCATTCCGCCGGCAAGCATGGAGATTATTATCAATTCTCCCATAGATGCGATGCCATTGCCCATCGAGATTAACATCCCCTCTACGCTGCTTGCGTGCAATGAGATGCCGGAAATGAATACAAGTAGAATGCCAATGGAAAGAGTAAGAAATACATTTACGCCGCATATAGCTATGACTATCACTACAAAGTAAGGCAGCGTTTTAAGCCCATCTTCCATTGACACAGATTGATGAAAGCTACCTCCGTTGCCCATAAAGGCGTATAATATAACCGTTATTATGGCCGCCGGCAGAACAATGAGGAAATTGGCCTTGAACTTATCGCTCAATGATACCTCCTGTGTTCGCGTGGAAGCTATCGTAGTATCTGATATAAAGGAGAGGTTATCCCCGAAAAAAGCGCCGCCAATCACGGAAGCTACGACCAATTCAGGAGATTCGCCTGTAGATCCTGCTATACCCGCCGCAATAGGTACAAGGGTCACCACCGTACCGACAGAAGTGCCTATACTCATGGAAACAAGACACGAGGCGATAAATAGGCCTGCTAAAATCAGGTTGGACGGAAGAATGTATAATGTGAGCTTTACTGCAGAATCTATTGCCCCGATATCTTTGGCTGTCTGGGCAAAGGCGCCGGCGAGAATGAATATCCATATCATCAGCATGAGGTTCTCCTGACCTGCGCCTCGGGAGAATATGCTGATCCTCTCGTTTATCGGCATTCCCCTTAGAATAAAAAGGGAATATATAGAGGAGATGGTGAAGATGATCGTGAGAGATACCTTGTAGAAATCACCGGCTGCAATACTTATGCCGAGGAAAAGCAATGCGAATACGAAGATAGGGCTAAGTGAGAGGAATCCCCCTTTTCCCGGGGTCGTGGTTTCAGCCTTTAGATGGGTTGCCATGATCTATTCTTCGAATGCTAAGTCGGACAAAGAGTAGTTGCCCGTCACCAGACTGCGATCCACATAGCCTCTGATACCATCTATTTTTCCACGCTGTGTGTATTGCCAGGCTTCGAAATCCTTACCGTCATCAAGCTGCGGTGCATCGCTGCGATAGCGCGCTATCATGAGCCGGTAATCTTTGAACTGACCGGAAAGATATCTGTTATAGAAATTGTGGAACGTATATATAATTGGCTTGGAATTATATTTCTTCTCCACCTTCAGAAGGAAGGCCTTGAGATCTGCAATAAAATCTTCCTCTGATTTGGAACCGCGTTTCTCTACATCTACAATAACAGCCAAATCCTGTTCGCTGCCACGAATCTGAGAGACAAGATTGTTGTACTGGGCTTCCTGATCGGCATCAGGTCTGTAGTAATGATAGCTGCCTACCTTCAGACCGACGCGATGAGCTCCCTCGATATTCTGCCGATAATAGTCATCCGTAAGGCTTTCGCCTTCGCTTGCCTTGATGTAGACGTAGCTTATTTCCTTGGTAGCGGCTACTGCATCCCAATCTATGTCACCCTGATAGTGTGATACATCAATGCCTTCGTTTACAAGTCCTGCCCAGGCATGACCTGCCTTAATTTTTGCTTCATGGGGAATGACAATAGTTTTGCTTATTAAGGCTTTAACCGGAAGCTTGTCGGGGTAAATTATTGTCGGCGCTGCAACCTTCTTCTTGCGCGGAGGCTCAGTTTTGTTGTCTGCAAGAGTTGGTACAACGGACAAAATTGCGAACAATATTATTAATATTCTTCTTAGAGGCATTCAATCGTCGGGCTTAGAATTGAGCGAATGCAAAGTTAGTCATATTATTCGAGTCTTGTCACGATTAGGGTGTTACACAATATTAAAATACAGCAGACATGGCTATTCTCATTGGAAAATAAGACAACAGACTTCTGACCTCCACTTAAAAGAGAGCCCATGAGGAATACCTATATATAAAAGAGAAATTGTAATTTTGCAGATATTTTATAAACAGGGAAACATACCTAAGAAACACATATGACAGAACTGTCACAGGAAATATCAAAGGAAGAGATACAAGCAATGCCGGTCGTTAAATACGAGGGAAAGATTGTTGTAGTATCGACGGCCTCAGAAGCAGAAAAATGTTGTGACTTCCTGAGAAAGCAGCCGCTGGTAGGAATAGACACGGAGACCAAGCCCAGCTTTCACAAGGGGGAAAGTCGGAAAGTAGCACTGCTACAAGTATCGACTTTGGACATATGCTTTTTGATCAGGCTCAATATGATTGGACTTACAGAGCCTATTAAGAAAATGCTCTCCAGCAGAAAGACATTGAAAGTCGGACTGTCTTTGCATGATGATATACTGGCGCTGCGCCATCGTGGGGAATTCAGGCCCGGCAAATATGAGGATATCCAGAAGATTGTTCCGCTTCTGGGGATAAAAGATTTGTCATTGCAGAAGATATACGCCAATGTTTTCAAGCAAAAGATCTCCAAGTCACAGCGCTTGAGCAACTGGGAAGCAGATGTACTGACCGAAGCCCAGAAGCGCTACGCCGCAACGGATGCCTGGGCATGCGTGAAACTGCACAACAAACTAATGGAGCTACAACAGACACATGATTATACTTTGAAACTAAATGCAGATGAACAACAGCAACAAAGCGCGCAAGATAACCCTTAAGCGCGGCAAGGACGCGAGTTTAAGGAGATTTCATCCCTGGATATTTTCGGGGGCCATTCAATCTTATGACAAAGACATCGTAGACGGGGATGTCGTAAGGGTCTTTTCTTCTGATGGTGAGTATCTCGCCACTGGGCACTATCAGCGTGGTTCCATTGCCGTGCGGATACTCTCCTTTGATGACGAAGAAATTGACAAGGAATTCTGGAAGCGTCGTATAGCAATCGCTTCTGAGTTGCGCCATACCATATTCTATAATGCAACCAAAGAAACAAACATGTACCGGCTCGTACATGGCGAAGGCGACAATCTTTCCGGACTAATCGTCGATGTATATGGCGAGACAGCAGTTATGCAGGCGCACAGCACCGGCATTCACCGGTCTCGCCATGACATAGCCGAAGCAATAGTGGACGTGATGCAAGGAAAAATCACTTCGGTTTACTATAAGAGCGCCACAACTCTGCCCTATGCGGAAGAAAGCGAAGAAAGAGACGGCTTTCTGATAGGAAAAACTCAGGAAAACGTGGCCATAGAGAATGGCCTGAAATTCGCGATAGACTGGGAAAAAGGACAGAAGACAGGTTTTTTTGTTGATCAGAGAGACAACCGCAACCTTGCCTTTCAGTACGCCAAAGGTCGGAAGGTGCTGAATATGTTCTGCTACACCGGTGGATTTTCAGTTTACGCCCTGAGCGGTGGTGCAGAGCTGGTACATTCCGTGGACAGCTCCGCCAAAGCTATCGACATCACCCGTCAGAACATAGATCTGAACTTTCCTGACATAACGGTCCACGAGGCCTATGCAGAGGATGCGTTCAAGTTCCTCCAGCGAATGGAGCCTGAATTCTACGACATGATTATCCTGGATCCACCGGCCTTTGCCAAGCACCTGAACGCGGTAAAAAGTGCACTTAGGGGATACACTAGACTCAACGCTCAGGCCATAGCCAAGATCGCCCACGGAGGCATCCTTTTCACGTTCAGTTGCTCGCAGGCTGTCAACAAGGAGCAATTCCGCCTTGCCGTGTTCACCGCTGCCGCCGAAGCCAAACGAAAAGTGAGAATACTTCACCAGCTTCACCAGGCACCGGACCATCCTATTAATATTTATCACCCCGAAGGAGAGTACCTGAAAGGGCTCGTTTTGTATGTAGAATAACAAGTTTTCGCCGCGATTTCTTGCGGAATTGTTATGTTTACTATACAAAAATACGTATTTAGGCATCTTTTTTGAGGGCAGAATGAAATTTTTCTTGGTTGTAATTTGGTGCTAAAATAAAAAGAACTACTTTTGCAGTGTTTTCATGGTATTAGATTTAAGGTTAGTGAAGATTGGTTGTCGTGACGACAATCAATTTTTTTGTTTTATACAGATCCTACAGTCTTATTTTTTACGGTGAAAAGGCATATTTCCTGACTTAATTAAGTAAATAGATCCGGCATTTTTCAAAGGGGCCACTCTGCACCACTATCAGTTGAGCTCATATACGGAATTCTGTATGAATCTGCCTTGGAAGAACACATAATCGCTGTCCGGTAAACTTTTACGATAATAACGCATATTTCCGGGTGCGAAACAATTTTTTTTGCAATTATCACAATAAAATATGACTTTTGACGTAAGAATTTCGGATTTTTCTTTGGTAGTTTCAGAGGAATGCTTAAATTTGCCGCAACTAATTCTGATAGCAATGAAAGTATTTCGTTATATATTTTGCATAAGTATTATTGGTCTTCTTTGCGCCGCCCCGTCACAGATGAACGCCGCAGTAACTGAGGCTATGCCGGAAATATCGGAGCAAGCTAATCTTTCCGAAGTAAAAATAACGGTCAGCAACACTTCTGAAAATCAGGAGGTGCGTGTACGCGATGCGGAAGGCCTGAAGCTGGAAGTATATAACGTACTGGGCGTCAGGGTTGCCATCTACCGCATAGATAGTAATGACAAGACATTTACCTTGTCATTCCCCCGCGGATGCTATCTGTTGAAAGTAGATAAGGTAGTACGCAAGACTTTCATACACTAAGGTCCACTAAATTCAATAGCCAATGAGGAGAGGAGGAATAATTGTTTTCTTCCTTGTCTTATGTCTTGTTGGATGTAAGGAAAGAAAAGAATTTTTTCCTTACAAAGACTTATCTTATTCTTATTACGACACCCTCAGAAACAGTCAATACCTGATAAACAGTCGGGTCGTCCACTGGTATATTGATTCTTTACGACTTGCCGAGAGAGATACCTCATTTGTAGATCTGTTCGTCGACAAATATTATTACCGCTCCAAGCCGTATTTATGGGTAGACATGTCGGGCGCGGACGAACGAACAGACAGTTTGTTGCATTATTTCTCCGGTGCAAAGGAAGAAGGCATTTCTCCGAACGCATTTTATTGCGAGAAATTGTCCCATGCTTTGGCACGACTGAAAGGCCTTAGTTTCACCAGACTGGAAAATATAAATCTGACTCTCGCCACCATCGAGTATTATTCTACCAAGGGGTATGCGCGATATGTCACGGGGATGAGATTCGGCTTTGTAAATCCTGGCAAGCTGTTTAATCACCTTGACCCAATCGCCCCCTTGGACAGCAATCAGGAGGTGAGGTACAGGGTACTATATGCGACAAAGACAGAGACTCCGGGAAGAGCTTTCATGGATACTTTGTTTGCTGCAGCCTCGGACAGCAGACAGCTCGGGCGGATGTTTGCGTCGTCTTATCCGAAGTCAAACAATTATAGACTGCTCAAGAGGAATCTGAATATGACCCAGGATGCATTCAGACGACGGACTATCGCTGTCAACATGGAAAGATACCGATGGCGCACTCCGAGAAATGGCAGAAAATATGTGTGGATCAATCTGCCGGAGTTCATGCTACGCGCTTATGACGACGATGCAGGAGATATGATCGAAATGCGAGTATGTGAAGGCAGTTTCGAGCACAAGACTCCCCTACTATCCAGCGATATTTCCCGTCTGGAACTTAACCCGGTCTGGGTTGTTCCACAGAGCATTATCAGCAAAGAGATAGCCCCGCATCATGCAGGAGACGCAGAATGGTTTGAGCACAAACGGATGATCATTGTGGACAAGAAGTCGGGAGAAGAAGTTCCCCCGGTAGAGGTCAGCTCAGAGTCTCTCAAGACAGGAAATTACAATGTCATTCAGGGTAAAGGTGAGGGCAACGCATTGGGTCGGATGATATTCCGTTTCCCCAATGACTTTTCCATTTACCTTCATGACACACCTAACCATGAAGTTTTCACATTACCTTACAGAGCCCTCAGTCACGGATGCATTCGTTTGGAGAGACCTCTGGACCTCGCTGTTTTCCTGATGGAAGAGAAGGATCCGCTGGAAATAGATAAAATGCGGATTGCCGTAGACCTGCCACCGGAGTCAGAGGAAGGACGCAAATTTTTATCTAACAAGAATCACAGACATATGGAGTCGATAAAATACAAGCCCTCCATTCCTCTGTATATCACTTATTATACTGCCTACCCCGACATTAACGGAAATGTCGTGTTTACTTCCGACCCTTATGATTACGATCAGCTGATCTATAGTCGGATAACCGGAATGTCTCAACCTTTGCGCCGTGCCGAATAATTTAGAAGAAGAGATGATATGCCGCCTGCTACGCGATTCGGATGAGAATGTGCGCAAGAAGGCTTTCGGAGAGATGGTCAGAAACTTTTCTCCGCGCATTTACTGGCAAATCAGGAGACTGGTATTCTCGCATGATGATGCCAATGATATAATGCAAGAGACATTCATAAAGGTCTGGACATCCCTTTCGTCATTCCGCGGCGATTCAAGCCTTTTTACATGGGTTTATCGTATTGCCGTGAACGAAGCCCTGACCTTCTTGCGTAAGAAAAAGAACAATGTATCCATCGACTCTCCCGAGGCTGATTATGTGAGAGAGCTGCCGACAGACGCTTATTTTGATGGAGACGAGGCTCAGATCAGATTTCAGAAAGCTATTTCCACTCTTCCCGACAAACAACGTCTTGTCTTTAACATGCGCTATTTTGATGAGATGAAGTATGAGGATATGAGCAAAATTTTAGGAACGTCAGTTGGGGCTTTAAAAGCCTCGTATCATATCGCCGTTACCAAAATAACCGCAAATTTAAGTGAGGCTGATTAAACCTATGCGGTTAAATTGTATCTATCAAGTAAAAGAATATCATTATGAATAAAAACGAAGATTATTTGAAAAATAAATTCGGCAAGGAGTGTCCGTTCACGGTGCCGGAAGGTTATTTTGACAAATTATCTTCTGACATCATGGCCAAAATGCCGGGCAATTCCGTTCCTCAGATGCCCGAACCCGAAGCGAACGCTGACAACGATACGAATACACAGCGCAAAAAGATATTTGTCAAGCTTCGTCCGTATCTATATCTGGCAGCTTTGTTCGCCGGCCTTTATTTCGGTATCAATGTAATGAAGTATCAGGAGAATGTAAAAAAGGCACAGGTCACCCATCAGGCATCGTACGATGAATACGACAAATATCTGGATGATGTCTGTGATTATGCCGACATCTCCAAGGAGGAGATATACGCTTACGCTCACGCATACGACCAGGACGATGTTGATTAGAACAATATTCAGAGATTATGAAAAGGTTTGGACTATTAGTTATATTATTCCTGTTTATAGGAGAAGTATCAGCACAAGGACCCAACGGGAAGCCCAGATTTTCGCCGGAAGAATTCCGTCAGAAGCAAGAGGAATTCATAATACGTGAGGCATTATTATCGCCAGCAGAGGCAGCAAGATTCTTCCCTGTATATCACGAACTGGGCAAGAAAAAATTTGAGATAGACAGAAAGATACGCATTGCAATACGCAGAAGTTTCAAAAGCGAATTGTCAGAAGGAGAAGCACAGAAAGTGCTCTCCCAAATAGACAAGCTACAGGTACAGAAGGTCAGGCTCGAACAAACGTATCATGAAAAATTCAGGAGAATGCTGTCAGCACAAAAGACTTTGAGAATTATGGCTGCCGATGCCAAGTTTGACAGAATGCTTCTGCGCAATCTGGCTCCCCCACGCAACAAGAAATGAAATAAGGAGAAAATATCTCTGACACATATTAGCAAGCTCTGGACGAGGAAATTCTCGTACAGGGCTTTATTATTACTGTCCGGTAAATATAGTGCGTCCTTCTCTGGTCCATTTATAAATGCAGATAACTAATTGAAAAGCTATTTCCCGCGCCCAACAATATCCTCGCCCGCATTCGCGGCACCTTCCAAGGGCAGTTTTTGATCTTTGGTAAATGTATGAAAATCAGTGTCCCGCAGAGGGCCAAAACTATGTTTGAGACGTTTTAAAATACCTCAAATGTAGTTTTCCTTATGTCCTATGTAGTTTTTGTGGAATGCGGAAGGATTTTTGAGGAGTGCATACACGATGTTTCTGAAAAAGTGGAAATCCATCCGTATGACCAGCAAGTATACATTCTTACGGCGGCTGCCGACGACTTGAAACCGCTTTGGCGGCCTCTGCAAATGTGCGAAAATCAGCCCCTGCGAGGCGGTCAAATTCTACTGCGAGATAAATAATTTTATCTACGAGTAGAACGATCGTCTACTACGAGATAAATTATTTTATCTGCGAGAAGAATTTTTCCTTCCCAAAAGCTACCGGACCTTGATATTCTAATTAGTGAGCTGTATCCACATCCATCTCCTGCGACATAAAATCCTAACGTTTTACGTTTCCTATTAGAATTACCATCTGAATTCTCGGAATTTTCTTGGCAGAATGGAAATAAAATAATATTTTTGCTATGATTAAGCATGCAAATGATTACCAATTGATGATATAATATTGATATAACAATGTAATTGTCTAATTTTAAATTCATAGATTACCATGAGTACCGAAGAGGAAGAAGAAAAATTGACTGGCAAATTCAGAGTATCAAAATTTATTGAGTTTGTAGTAACTGTAGTAATCACTTTGATAGTATGGAATTTGCCATCGTCTTGTTTTGGCATTGAAGGTCTGACCATTGTTCAGCAAAGAGTTATTGCCATCTTTGTATTCGCAACATTAATGTGGCTAACCGAGGCTGTGCCAGCCTGGGCAACCTCAATCGGCATAATAACACTTATGCTGCTAACAGTATCAAATAATGGCATTTCCCTTTTCAGGCAGACAGCAGATCCCAATCTGGGCACATTAATATCGTCCAAGGATATAATGGCTACTTTTGCCGATCCTATAATAATATTGTTCCTGGGCGGATTTATCCTAGCTATCGCCGCATCAAAATCCCATCTCGACATGTTCCTGGCAAAGACTCTGTTGCGTCCTTTCGGAACAAAGAGCGAAAATGTTCTCTTGGGCTTTATCATGGTAACTGGCATCTTCTCCATGTTCGTGAGCAACACTGCTACAGCAGCTATGATGCTGACATTCCTTGCACCGCTGATAAAGGTGCTTCCGCCTGAGGGCAAGGGTCGCGTGGCCCTGACGCTTTCTATTCCTGTCGCAGCCAATCTTGGCGGAATGGCCACTCCTATTGGCACTCCTCCTAATGCCATTGCTCTTAAATTCCTCAACAATCCTGAAGGGCTCAATCTGGGTATCGGCTTTGGACAGTGGATGTCATTCATGCTCCCATTAGTATTGATACTGCTCTTTATTTCATGGATCCTGTTGAAGCGCATGTTCCCGTTCAAGCAGAAGACAATAAATCTGGTGATTGAGGGCAATGTTGAGAAGAACTGGCGTACTATTGTCACAGAGATAACTTTCGTGCTTACCATCGTACTCTGGATGCTGGACAAGGTAACTGGCATCGATGCCAATACCGTAGCCATGATACCTATTTGCGTATTTGGCCTGACGGGGGTGATAACTGCACGCGACTTACAGAAAATCAACTGGAGTGTTATCTGGATGGTAGCCGGTGGCTTTGCATTGGGACTCGGATTGGAAGATTCCGGACTCGCCAAAGCAGCAATAAAATCAATACCTTTCGGAGATTGGTCACCTATAGTGATTATCCTAGTATCCAGCTTGATATGCTACTTCCTGTCCAACTTTATTTCCAACACAGCGACGGCCGCTCTTCTTATTCCTATTCTGGCCACAGTCTGCACAGGCATGGGAGGCACACTTAAGGCTGTCGGAGGTCCGGCAATCGTGCTGATTGGAATTGCTATCGCAGCATCCTCTGCAATGTCACTGCCTATTAGTACGCCGCCTAACGCCATAGCAAGTTCCACAGGACTTGTAAAGCAGAAAGATATGCTTCGAATAGGTCTGACTGTAGGAATTATATCCCTTTTGCTGGGCTTCGGCACACTTTATCTGGTAGGCAAGATACATCTGATTTAGTCTGATATAACGAGGCACCAGCTCTTCAATGTGAGCTGATGCCTCGTTTATATAATTATAAAGTTATGCGCACATACGACGAAAAGGAAAAAGCATTCGGGAAATTACTCGAAGTGCTCGATGAGTTACGGGTAAAATGTCCCTGGGATAGGAAGCAGACAAATCAAAGTCTTCGTCCTAACAGCATCGAGGAAATGTACGAACTAAGCGATGCCATTGAGAATAATGACTTCGAGGATGAGAAGAAAGAGCTTGGTGACGTACTGCTTCACGTCTGCTTTTATGCCAAGATTGCCGAAGAGCAAGGTCAGTTTGATATAAGAGATGTATGTGATGCACTGGTAAAGAAACTCATCTATCGTCACCCGCATATATATGGCAATGTGCAGGCTGATACGCCAGAAGCTGTAAAAGAGAATTGGGAAAAGCTCAAGGAGCACGAAAAAGGAGGAAACAAAACGGTGCTTTCCGGAGTTCCTAAGGCCCTGCCTTCTCTGATAAAAGCTTTCAGAATTCAGGAAAAAGCCTCCAACGTCGACTTTGATTGGAAAGACAAGAAGGATGTCTGGGACAAGGTAAAGGAAGAAATTTCGGAATACGAACATGCCTGCAAGGAGTCCAAGGAACGCATGGAGGAAGAATTTGGCGACCTGCTGTTTTCCCTTGTCAATGCGGCCCGACTCTATGGCATCAATCCTGATAACGCGCTGGAGCGTACGAACAGAAAGTTTATAAAGCGCTTCGACTACATCGAAAGCTATGCCAGAAAGAACGGACACCTTGTCAGCGATCTTTCGCTTGAGGAGATGGACGCTTTATGGGAAGAAGCAAAGAAAAAAGAAGCAAATGAAAATTGAGACAAGAATACCAAAGAGGTTATTAGCTCTGCTCTCGGCCATAATTCTTATATGCCTGACTTCTGTAAAGGCTGAAGCGGGCAAAAAGATTCCTCTGGCAGACCCGTTCATCTACTACGAAAACGGAGTCTATTATGCATATGGCACAGGCTCCGATTATGGAATACCGATGTACACTTCCTCTGACCTGAAAACATGGCATTATGATGGTCTGGCTCTGAATAAGAACAATACCAATATTCCCCGTTTTTTCTGGGCACCCGAAGTATACAAAGTCGGAGAGAAGTATATAATGTATTTCTCTGGTAACGAGCACCTATATGTAGCAGAAGCCAATTCTCCGAAAGGACCGTTCAAACAAGTCGGAAATGCCCCGATGCTTCAGGAAAAAGCCATTGATTCATCTATCTTTTATTCTCTTTCCGGCAAACCTTACATTGTATTCGTGAGGATGAACGATGGCAACAACGTATGGGTTGCGCCATTAAGGGAGGACATGTATAATATTGACACTACCAGCATGAAGCATTGTTTCAGTGTGTCTCAGGAATGGGAAAAGGCGCAGGCGCGGGTAAACGAGGGGCCCTGCGTATTTACGCGGCATAAGAAATATTACATGATATATTCTGCCAACGATTTCCGGTCACCATTTTATGGACTTGGTATGGCAGAGAGTCTTCTTCCGGAAGGTCCCTGGACGAAATGGGAAGACAATCCTTTTTTGCAAAAGCCCGACACACTGGTCGGAGTAGGACACAACTCCTTTTTCAAGGATGCAAAAGGGCGCATGCGTATTGTATTTCATGCTCATGCGAGTGCTCACCGCGTGCAGCCGCGCTATATGTATATAGGCACTCTCAAGTTCTACCGCCGCGGTGGTAAAGAGCACGTAAAGGTAGTAGATATCATACAGCCGACTACCGAATAGACCTCTTTAATGTAGGCCAGAATATCACCTGCTTCAGGAAAGTTCGGCAGTTTCTGTCTGCAAATCCGCTATTCGTGGCTGTCTAGAATAGTAAAGGGCAAGAAAATGCATGATTGATATCGATTTGTGCAATTTTTCCACTTGAAAACTTGTCGGAATAGTAAATAGTATCTAACTTTGCACAATAAATTCAGAATTGTGCAAAGCATTTAATGCATGGAAGCAAAAGAAATAGGTAGCTTTTTAGACTTAATAGAAAAAGCCATAACTACATATTGGGACTACGATGCTCTGACTGATTATGACGGAGCTACTCTGCAATATAAGGATGTAGCGAGAAAAATAGAGAAGCTGCACATTATTTTCGAGAATGCTCAGATAGAGAAGGGAGATAAGATTGCCATTTGCGGCAGGAATAGTTCTCAATGGGCTGCAGCATTTCTGGCAGTGCTTACATACGGTGCGGTCGCAGTCCCCATTCTACACGAGTTTACCCCGGAACAAGTATACAATATCGTCCGCCACAGCGAGAGCAAATTGCTTTTTGTCGGCGATCAGGTGTGGCCGACACTGGACGCATCCAAAATGCCAGATCTGGAAGGCGTCTTCGGTCTGCAGGACTATAATCTGCTGGTAAGCCGGCGTGAGAAAATCACCAATGCCCGCGAAAGGCTGAACGAATTCTTCGGATTAAAGTTTCCCAAGAATTTCCGGAAAGAACATGTAAAGTACAGACGCGATTTGCCCGACGAACTGGCCATGATCAATTATACAAGCGGTACCACAAGTCAGTCAAAGGGCGTAATGATTCCTTACAGAGCCTTGTGGAGCAACATGGATTTTGCCGCAGGTGCTTTAGGGCTGTGCATACAGAAAGGCAGCAAAGTCGTATCGATACTTCCCATGGCTCACATGTATGGTATGGCGTTCGAATTCCTGTACGAATTTGTCGCAGGTGCCCACGTCTTTTATCTCACCAAGAATCCCAGTCCTTCGATCATATTCAAGGCATTCAGCAGGATAAAGCCGGATCTTATCGTTTCTGTTCCGCTTATTATAGAGAAGGCTTTGCGCAGGGCTATTCTGCCCAAGCTCCAGACGCCCAAGATGAAAATGCTCACCCGTCTACCTTACATAAAGGACAAGGTGGCCATCGCTATTGGCAATCAGCTTACGGAAGCTTTTGGCGGGAATTTCTATGAGATTATTATTGGCGGCGCAGCGCTAAACCGGGATATCGAGGATTTCCTCAGACGCATACGCTTCCACTACACCGTGGGCTATGGCCTCACAGAGTGCGCCCCGATTATTACGTATGCCGACTGGGCCATGAATCCTATCGGCTCATGCGGCTGCGCGGTAAGGCATATGGAGGTAAAGATCGACTCTCCTGACCCGCAGCATATCGTAGGCGAGATCCTGTGCCGGGGAACGAATGTGATGCTTGGCTATTACAAAAACCCCGAAGCCACAGCCGCCGTGTTGGACAAGGACGGCTGGCTGCACACAGGCGACCTCGGACTGCTTGACGAATACGGCTATCTGTATATAAAAGGCCGCTCCAAGAATATGCTTCTCGGCTCTTCCGGCCAGAACATTTATCCGGAGGAAGTAGAAGGTAAACTGAACATGCTTCCCTTTGTTGAGGAAAGCGTGATGATACAAAAGGGCAATCGCCTCTACGCTCTGGTTTATCCCCAGTATGAACTGGCGAAAGAAAACGGCTTATCCCGTCAGCAGCTTGCAGAGATCATGGAACAGAACCGCAGGGAGCTGAACGGCATGTTGCCAAGCTATTCACAGCTTTCCGGCATAAGGATGGTGGATAACGAATTTGCCAAAACGCCCAAGAAGAGCATCAAGCGTTACCTTTACGCCGACTACGACGTCACAAAATAGGCAAGCCCGGGGGCTCCTGAGTCAATCGACCACGTAGTCCGTGCAGGCACGCCCGTCAAGAAACGGCTTAAGCGCTCCGGCCACCTTAAGATGCTGCGGCGATGTACTGTACTTCCGGATGTCTTCCAGAGTATCAAAGTTTCCCATCAGACAGATGTCCCATTTCTCAGAAGCGTTGACATTAAAGCCCACTTCGATGCTCCTGATCTGCGGGATTATGCCTTTAAGGTTAAGGATGCCTTCTTTGAATTCGTTTGCTGCTTTCTGCTTCGTTTCAGAGGGCAATTCCGGACGGAAGCGGAACAATACTACATGTCTGTACATAGATGTTTTCTGATTATTCCCTGCAAAATTACTGAATTTAAAAGCACCTTAGTATCTTTGCAAGAAAATAAAGACTAATGAGCAAGAACAAGAAGCCGCTGCCCTTGTTGGGAAACGTGGAGATTCACGGCATTTCCTCTGAAGGGAAAGGCGTAGCCAGAGTCAATGATATTATAGTGTTTGTGCCTTTTGTAGCTCCGGGCGACGTTGTCAACGTCCAGGTCACCCGGCGGAAGCACCGCTACATGGAGGGCACGGCCGTCAGCTTTGTCAAGTACAGCGACAAGCGCACTACCCCGCGCTGCAAGTACTTCGGCATTTGCGGAGGTTGCAAATTCCAGGAAATAAAATATTCCGAGCAGCTGGCTTGGAAGCAGCAGATAGTAGACGATGCCCTCAAGCGTATCGGCCACCTCACCTACCCTGCCCTGTCACCCATAATCGGCTGCGAGAAAACGACGGAATACCGCAGCAAACTAGAGTTCGGCTTCTCGGACAAGCGTTGGCTGACGCGCGAAGAGATAGCCGAGCAAAAGGTCTACGCCAACAAGAACGCCGTTGGATTTCATGTGCCGGGCGCCTTTGACAAAATAATCGACATTGACGAATGCCTGCTCATGGACGGCTGGCAGAACTATGTGCGCAACGACATCCGCAGCTTCGCTTATGAGAACGGCATCACGTTCTTCAACATCCGGGAGAAGCAGGGCTGCCTGCGCAATCTCATGCTTCGCAAGACTACGCTGGGCGAAACAATGATCCTGCTACAGTTCCACTACACCAACGACGCCGAAGAGAATATGGCAAAGAGCCTGCTCAGGCACCTGGCCGACAAATTCCCCGACACGACGTCAATCGTGTATGTGAACAATCTGAAGCTCAACGATACCTTCGGCGATCAGGAAGTCAATGTCTGGTACGGCAGGGAATATATAATGGAAGAGATGCGCGGGCTGAAGTTCAAGATAGGGCCCAAGAGTTTCTTTCAGACCAACACCCCGCAGGCTATCAACCTCTACGACGTGGTACGCCGCTTCGCCGCGCTGACGGGCAGCGAGACTGTCTACGACCTGTATACCGGAACCGGCTCTATCGCCATCTACGTGGCGGCCCAGTGCAGCAAGGTGATCGGCATCGAGTATGTGAGCGAAGCCATCGACGACGCCCGCGAGAATGCCGCGCTCAACAATATCGGGAACACCGAGTTCATAGCGGGCGACATGAAAGATGTGCTGACGGCAGACTTTATCGAGGCGCACGGCAGGCCCGACATCGTGATCGCAGACCCTCCGAGAGCCGGCATGCACAAGGACGTGATCGATACCATCCTGAATGTCAAGCCCCGGAGGATAGTGTATGTCAGCTGCAACCCGGCGACGCAGGCCCGCGACCTCGCGCTGCTGTGCGAAGAGTATCACATCGCTGCCGTGCAACCGGTGGACATGTTCCCCATGACTCAGCACATAGAGAACGTATGCCTGCTGGAATACGGGAAGCAATAACTCAGGCTCCTTCGGCATGACAGACAGAATGCTTAACGAAAGACTGGACGCCCTCATCTGTGAGGCCGACTCAGCGAAATTCAGCGCATTTGCAGAGGCGCTTACCTGCAAGGACTTCCGTCGTGCGTGTGTTATCCTATCCGATTATACCCTGCCTTCTATCACAGACGAGAACGTCTTCTGGCACGCATTTGTCTTTCTGTGCCGGTGCAACGCCAAGGCATTCCTCGTAACCTGCCTCAAAGCCGTTCGCAGGCTTTACCTGAACGGCAAACTGACATTCCATTCTGATATCCTGGCAGAATACGCTGCGGAAGTCGCCCGCAACGACCTGAATATAGACAGACAAAAGTTTCTCACCTTCGTTCTGCCCTTTATCCGAACCGGCAAAGAGATAAACTATCTCTGGCGCATCTTTTCCCTCGACGACACCAAGACGCGCATTCACTACCTAATACAGTCGAACACCCCCGCCGTATATTATTGCATCTTCCGGGAGGCCGGAAAGATGGTGGGCGAAAGCGCCTATCTGGAAAAGCTATGCGCCGCGCTGATCAGGAAGAACGACGCCCTCGCATTCAACCTTGTCAGCATAATGCAGAGCTACTACGGCATCGCAAGCCACGACTGGAAATTTTCGCTCACCATCCAGCCGTATCAATTAGCCTACATCGACAAGTCGGAGGCAAACTTCAGAAAAGTTCTGACATCCGTATAAGCGATCCTCCGGTTAAGGATAAGTAAACCGGGATACGGAAGCAGACAATGTGGCATGAGTGATTCTCTCTGCGGAAAGGCCTTTTCCACGCTTCCCCAACTATGTGATTTTCGATGTCCCGCAGAGGGGCAAAATTACATTTGAGATGAGAAAAAACATCTCAAATGTAGTTTTCCTCAAGTGCCTTGTAGTTTTTCGGTTGTGCGGGAGGATTTGTGGAGTGTGCGGAAATGGTTATTCCTGCGAAGTGAATATTCGTCGTTTGCGCACTCAAAGGTAGTGTCGTGGGGCTACCGCTGACGACCAGAAGGCATTCCAGGGGACTGCGTAAGTACATAAAAATCAGCGCCCCGCAGAAGCGCAAATTCTACTCGCAGATAATTTTTTTTATCTGCGAGATAACGAGTCGTCTACTACGAGATAAAAATTTTTATCTCGTAGTAGAATTTTTTCTCCTCCCACGAGAACTTCGTCTCCTCCCACGGAATTTTATTTTCATCCGCATGAGAATTATTTTTCATCCGCATGAGAATTTATTTTCGTCCCATCAGACTGTTAGTCCATTCGCGTCAGAAATTTTTCCGATCGCATCAGACTGCAAGTCCGGTCGCGTCAGAAATTTTTCTGATCGCATCAGACTGCAAGTCCGGTCGCATCGGAATTTTCTCTGATCGCATCAGACTGCAAGTCCGGTCGCATCGGAATTCTTTCTCATCCACAAAAACAAAATTACATGCTTCGAGGTTTTATTCCCAAAGCATGTAATCACTTTCCCACGCATTGGTAATATTCTTTCCTCGCCTTGGTAATATCATTCCCAAGTATTGGAGATTTATTCTACTTGATGTTTGCTTGCGGGATGTCCTGTGCCGCTAAGAAGAAGTCAGGCGGGCGTAGGCTTTGCTACTAATGCGGACTATTCTTTTCGGAAAACAAGCGAGCCACGAACGGCCTGCGAACCGTCTACGTTTATAATATAAATGCCGTTCGAAAGAGCAGACACGTCCAACCGGACTTCGTCTGTCTCTCCTGAGTAGCGGTTTGAAAGCAGTCTGGTGCCGTCAGTATTGTAAAGGCTCAGGGAGAAAGCGCCCGCCTTGGGCGGCAGAATAAGTTTTACAACCCCGCCTCTGTAAACCAGTTTCACTCTCGATACAGAACTATGGATATCTTTTACTCCTACCATCCGCAGCACTTCCAGTATCCCCTTGTAGGCATCTACTTCGCCATATCCATAATATATGTTCGGATAACTGAGCGAAGCATCGGGATGAGTGCATGTCTTCTCCAAAATCTGGATTATCTCCTCCCTCGTCAGACGGGGATTGGCCTGCAGCCAGAGGGCAATCGTGCCGGCGCACACGGGCGCCGACATGGAAGTGCCCGTATCACAGTTCCAGCCGTAAAGGCGGCCATTATATGTAAACCTCGCCACGTCACTGTTCAGCGCCCTCGCGTTGGGGCTGCCGGCCTCGTAATAGCTGCTTTCGCTGGAGATGACATTTGTGCCCGGAGCCATAACGTCCGGTTTGATACGCCCGTCAAACGCGGGCCCGACCGAAGAATAAGACGACCGCATGCCATACTGATAGTCTGAGGTAACGTGCTCCTCGCCCTTATAATTGGTAAATTTCCCCCGGCGTGCGGTAGCGCCCACACTGACTGCGGCAGGAGCTACAGCAGGCGACATCACGCAATGCGTGCAATCGCCGTTATCCGGAATGCCGCCGGAGGCTGTTCTGCGGAAATAGCCCATACGGCGGAATATCTCAACAGTGGCATCCTTGCCCTTAACGCCGAGGGACACAGGAAAGGCCGTGCCTGTACCGCTGCCGCTGCTCACATAGACGTCGTAGATCACGCTGCTCGCGTCGTAGACGGAGGTGTAGGCATTGATGGTTATCACGAATTTCTTACCGTCGATGCTGTCCGTAACGGTAATCAGGGAATCCTTTGTGGCGAGGATATCGGCGGTGTTGCTGCTCAGGGTGAACGCCGTGGACTCTGCCTCGCCCGCCTTCATTACGATATCAAAAGGTTCGCGCGATTTCATCGTCAGCCAGCAGACTGAATCCGGCTGATAGAGGTAGAGCCCGGTGCTGTCGACGCCCTGGTCCTTGTGTATATAATTGGTGTAGCCGGCCAGATTACCAGCGGAGCAGACGAAGATGCGGCCCGGACCGGTCAGGCTGTCGAGCACTTCGTAGTACAGCTGCTCGTCGTCCAGGAAGCCCGCGTAGGAGCCTTCGCTGAAGGAGATCACACACGGTTTGCCGACACTCGTAGCGTAGTCGAAGATATATTTAAATGCCAGAGCATTCGTAGCGTCAGTATATTTGTAATAATCCGAAGAAGAAATAAACTTGCCGTCATTACTGATAAAGTTGCTCACCAGACACAGTTCGCTCTCATATGCCACGCCCTGATAAGGACTGTCGTATCCGCTTCCCGCGGCTATCCCCGCCGTCTCAGTACCGTGGGTCTGCTCTTCCCCGTCGGTCGAACAACCTTTGCCAAGCAGAGCGTCCTGTCCCACATATTCCGCACCCACATACATGCTTCCGTCCGAAGCGGCAAGCTGATCCCAAAGGCGGGATATACGGTATTCGGAAAGGGATTTGTCATAAAAATTGGGGTGCGTGAGGTCAAAGCCTACATCTACCACGCCTACTACCACGCCTTTGCCGCTATAAGCTTCGGGGAGATTCGTTCCGGCGTATACCTTGTCCGCGCCGATGCCAACGATGACGGAATCCATCTGAAGCTCCGTTGCGGCAGAGGCCTCGATTCTCGTCACCGCCTTCTCCGCTGATATCTTATCCAGCTCATTAACAGGGATGGATGCGATGTAGATGTTGCCGAACTGCGCAAGAACTTTGGCATAATGAGCACGGAGAATGCGCTCTCCGTTATTAATAATGCGTATGAACGTGCATATCTCCGGCTCGGAAGTGTTCCCGCGGGCAGTGGACTTGGTGTTCTTTGCCGCAGACTGTACGTCCTTCTGCCCTTCCGCAACAAAGCGAACGAAGGACGACATCTTGCGCCTGTTCTGTCCGCAGGCAGGAGCCGCAAAGGCAGAACAAAGCAGGAGTGCAACGAGCAGAAGAACGCACTGATGTCTCATTATCAGAATGAAGCTTGCTGGCTACGGGTTTGTGCGAGCCTATTTCTTTCTCCAGCCGCGCAACAGATTAGCCGGAGCCTCTATTATCTGCTGCGAGCGCTCGGTCAGATCCGAGGCAAGGGCGGCCATATCCTTAATAATATTGGTACGCTCATTGTGCGCATTCGGATTCACAATCATATTGATGCCGCCCTTTACCACTTTGAAATGCAGCTCGTTTTCCGCCTCTATCGGGTCGCCATCTATGTGAATAATGCCCGGCTTCTGCCTGCGCACAGTAATCTTGTCGCTTCTTATCATCTTCACGCGCCCGCCCGAATGCAGGGTCTTGGCAAAGAGCTGCAAGGCAAGCGCGGGAGCTTCAATGGCGCGGAATGGCTCAATAATAGTAATGTCGAGCAATCCGTCGTTCATCGAAGCCTGGGGAGCTATGAAAGCGTTGTTGCCATACTCGGAGCAGTTGGCGCAAGTTATGAGGAAAGCCTTGTATTGCTCAGACTGGTTCTCGTCCTCCACGAGGTAGGTCTCCGGCTTGTAGCGCAGCCATTCCTTTAAGATCTGTTCCACGTACGTTATCACGCCGCGCGTACCGGCTTCGGCAAATTTGTAGCTGATATAAGCATCGAAGCCCATGCCGCAGGTGACGAAGAAAGGCCTGCCATTAACCGTCGCGTAATCGAGGCTCTCTATCTCGCAATTGTTTATCACCTGCATGGCCTCGCTAACTACCAATGGGAGTTTAAGATGGCGCGCCAAGCCATTCCCCGAGCCGCAGGCGATGATGCCCAATGCTGCATGAGAGTCAACGAGTCCGCTCGCCACCTCATTTACCGTGCCGTCCCCGCCGACGGCCACGACAATATCGTAGCCGGCCTCGTCGGCCATTCTCGAGAGGCCCTTGGCCTCGCCGGCAAACGAAGTCTGAAGTATTTTGAAATCAAACTTCTGCGTGTCTACAAGATTCTCTATCTCATCTACGATATGCTTCTTGCCACGAGTTCCAGAGATTGGATTTACAATAAACAGCGCCCTTTTCTTATTCGTCATCATACCGCAAAAATAGTCCTTATTTTACAATTTGTGAGTTATACAAACACAAAAACTGGCTCGCGCGCGTTTTTTTTTCCTAAACCACCAATTTATCATCAAAAATAACTAACTTTGCGCCGCTAATCGGGTATCACTGAATTGTGACAATTAAATATCAGATGGGACTCTTACAAGAAAGACTAAAGAAATACGACCTGCCGCAGCAGTACATGGCAAAGGGCGTCTATCCTTACTTTCGTGAGATAGACGGCAAGCAGGATACAGAGGTAAACATGGGTGGCAAGAAGGTGCTCATGTTTGGAAGTAACGCTTATACGGGCCTCACGTCAGACCCTCGCGTAATAGAAGCCGGAGTGAAAGCTCTCAAAAAGTATGGCTCCGGATGCGCTGGCAGCCGCTTTCTGAACGGCACACTCGATATTCACGTCAAGCTTGAGAAAGAGCTCGCCGAATTTGAGCACAAAGACGAAGCGCTCTGTTTCTCTACAGGGTTCAGCGTAAACAGTGGTGTCATCGCCTGCTTAACCGGCAGAGAAGACTACATCATCTGCGATGACCGCGACCACGCTTCTATTGTAGACGGTCGCAGGCTCTCATTCTCCACATGTCTGAAGTATAAGCACAACGACATGGAGGATCTTGAAAAGCAGCTGAAGAAATGCCGCAAAGATGCCGTTAAGCTTATCGTAGTGGACGGCGTATTCTCTATGGAGGGCGACCTTGCAAACCTTCCGGAGATAATCAGGCTTAAGCACAAATACAACGCCACCGTAATGGTAGACGAAGCCCACGGCATCGGAGTGTTTGGCAAAGAAGGCCGCGGCGTGTGCGATCATTTCGGCCTCGCCGATGAAGTGGACCTGATCATGGGTACTTTCAGCAAGGGACTGGCTTCAATAGGCGGATTCATAGCTTCTGACAAGTATACCATCAACTGGCTCAGGCACAATTGTCGTACATACATTTTCAGCGCAAGCAATACGCCGGCTGCCACGGCATGTGCCATGGAGGCCCTGCACATTATCCGCACAGAGCCTGAGCGCCAACAGAAGCTTTGGGACGTCACCAACTTTGCTCTTAAACTGTTCCGCGACAACGGGTTTGAGATAGGAGCAACCGAGTCCCCCATAATCCCGCTCTATGTACGCGACGTAGACAAGACGTTCCTTGTCACGAGGCGCGCTTTCGAGGAAGGCGTATTTATAAATCCCGTTATTCCTCCCGCCTGCGCACCACAGGACACACTTGTACGTTTTGCCCTCATGGCAACCCACACCAAGGAGCAGGTAGAAACGGCAGTAGTCAAACTGAAAAAAGTATTTCAGGAGCTGGACATCATAAAGTAAATATTCAAGACATTGCATAGGAAGAGCCATTACGTCACCAGCGTCGTGGCTCTTTTTGTAACTACGGGATAATCTGAAGGAGAAATGATATCAGACAGGACAAAAGGATTTCTTTTGGGAACTATAGGCGCGGCATGCTACGGGACTAACCCTATTTTTGCCATACCGTTATACAAAGACGGGATGGACTCGCTCAGCGTTCTGTTCTTCAGATACCTTCTTGCTATACCAGTAGTGATCGCAATGCTGAATATGAAGAAAGGGCGCCTTACGCTGAAGCGGAAAAACTCGGCCGGTATTATTCTTATGGGCGTTCTGATGGCGATCTCATCGCTTGCGCTGTTCATAAGCTATGACTATATAGGGGCCGGCATTGCTTCCACTTTGCTCTTTTTGTATCCCATAATGGTGGCTTTGATCATGAGCTTCTTCTTTCACGAGAAGAGCGGAATCGTGACAGCGCTGAGCATTATAATAGCCACAGGCGGCGTATGCCTGATAACCCTCAAGCCAGACGGCACGACAATAAGTCTGTTCGGAACTATTGCTGTCACGATATCCGCCCTGTCTTACGCCATCTACCTAGTATACATTAATGTATCTAACCTCAAAAACGTCCCGTCGCTCATGATAACCCTATACATTCTTGTCGTGGGCTCTGTGATGTTTGCAATAATAATATTATTCGGGCAAGGACTTACTTTCCCGAGGCATCCTATTTACTGGCTTAACGTCATCGGACTAGCGATCTTACCTACTGCCCTCTCGTTCTACAGCACGACCAAGGCAATAACATATATCGGTAGCACTCCTACCGCCATATTAGGAGCCTTCGAGCCGCTGACAGCTGTTTTTCTGGGTGCAGTAATTCTTAACGAAGCCATTACGCCCAGAATAGCGGTGGGATTCGTACTCGTCATTTCAGGAGTAAGCCTCATCATTGCACGCAAGGATATCGTCAAACTGGCCGGGAAAATCAGAAGACACTTATAAATTCCACATAACCATGAGAAGGCCCTATATCATTATTACCACAATTGTCTTAATTTGCTGTCTGCATCCCGCTTTTGCACAGCACATCGATTATACGCCTGATGACTCTACGGAAATAACAGATCTGATGCGCAAGGCTCATGCACACTTCCAGCATAAGGCCACAGACAAGGGACAGATAGTACTTTTCTTCGCAAGGCATTTTATTGGACGCCCATATGTAGCCCACACTCAGGAGAAGAACAGCATAGAGAATATAATCGTCAACACTAAGGAGCTGGACTGTACCACTCTCGTTGAGACGGTAGCCGCGCTAACAAAAGCCTATTATAAAAAGGGAACGTTTGCTGATTTTGTCTCTGCACTAGAAAGCATCAGGTACCGCAATGGCAAAGTGAACGGGTATGCTTCAAGGCTTCACTATTTCTCCTGGTGGATAAGCGATAACGAGAAGAGGCATAATGTTATTGACCTCGGCAAAGACGGAAACTATCCTTATATTGCGAAGCAGAAAATTGACGTACATTTCATGAGCTCCAATCCTTTACTGTACCGGCAGCTTGCTGACTCTCCTGCATTGGTAGAAGAAATAAAACAGTACGAAGATCAGCAAAATGGCGAGACCGTAAACTACATTCCCAAAAACTTGCTTAACCTCGGCCAGCAGCAACTTGGCATAAAGGACGGAGATATCATTGCCATAGTCACCAGCAAAGATGGTCTAGACATAAGCCATGTAGGATTCGCCGCATGGAAGGGGGACAAGCTTCACCTGCTCAATGCTTCTTCACTCGCCCACAATGTCATAGAGGACTCTAATACGCTTTTCTCCTACGAGGCTAAGCGTCGCTCTCTGCTCGGGATAAGAGTCATTCGTCTTCGCTAAGTATCGGCGCAAGAGAAGGCCGGACATTCTTCATCTGGCGCATAATGGCGTACTTCCGTTTCACAATGTAAGGCGATGGTGTGGCTGAATTGAAACGCAGAGGATTAGGCAATGTTGCTGCGATAGTAGCACATTCTCCCTTTGTCAATTGCGATGCGGTGGTATTAAAATGTCGTCTGGCCACCGCAGAAGCGCCGTATATACCGTCCCCCATCTCTATGCTGTTCAGGTAAACCTCCATGATACGCTTCTTGCCCCATACAAACTCGATAAGAACAGTGAAATAGGCCTCGAAACCTTTCCTTACCCATGATGATGTCGGCCACAGAAAGACATTCTTGGCCGTCTGCTGGCTTATAGTGCTTCCGCCCCTGCGGCGCGTGCCTTCCAGACGCTCTATAGCCGCATCCTGTATCTGATCCAAATCAAATCCATGATGCTTCATAAACAATTGATCCTCTGAAGCAACAACCGCCACCGGTAAATTGGGCGAAATTTTCTCAAGCGGCACCCAATGATGATACAGCTTGAGTTTTTCTCCTTTACTCTTCTGTTGGAACAGACGAATTACCATAAGAGGGGTCACATAAACAGGCATCACCTTATACACGAATACCATGCCTATCGATGACCCGAAAAAACCTATTAATATTATGGCTACGAAACGTTTGAGGAAAAACTTCAACACTACTGTCTTTTTCACAAAAGACTCCGGTCTCTCTGATGCTGTGAGAGGCCGGAGCCTTTAATTTGATTGTTTCTATGAATTATTTCAATGTTCCTGCCTGAGCAGACTCTATCATTTGCTTGCTGGCATACATATAGATCTCTACCCTTCGGTTCTGCTTACGACCTTCTTCTGTAGAATTGTCCTGCACAGGATTCTGTTCGCCAAATCCTTTGGTTTCCTTGATCTGTGTACCCTGCACACCGCAACTCTTGAGATAGGTCTCTACGGCCTGAGCTCTCTGACGCGACAAGTCCAGATTTTTCTCTGTGCTCTCTGCTGCAGTAGAATTCTTCCATCCTTGATTGTCCGTATATCCCTGAATAGAGACATCAACGTCAGTGTTCTTGTTGAGCACATTCTGAGCAAAATCATTAAGTGAGCTCTTAGCTGCACTGCTCAGATCTGCCTTACCGGTATTGAATAATATGCCCGAATCAAAAGTACATTTTACTGCGGTGAGGCCATTATTGTCTTTCACTTCCTCCACCTTTGCATTCTGTACCTGTTCTGCCTGTTTCTTCACCTTATCCATATGGTTGCCTATAAGGACTCCGGCTCCTGCTCCAACAGCTGTACCGATTATGGCACCAACGCCTGCATTTCCTGCAGCTTTTCCAATAAGACCGCCAAGGATTGCACCGCTGCCACCACCAATAATGCCACCTTTGGCCGTATTGTTCATACTTGAGCAACTGCTGAATAACACTGCTCCGCAAAGCAGAATAGTTGAAACTCCTAAAGCTTTCATATGATTATGTATTTTAGAAATTGTAATTTGCTTACTTATCCTGAGTATTCACACCATTAAAACGGCAGATCGTCATTGCCCATTGAGTCACCTGCCAAAGGGTCAGCGGACGCATTGGCAGCAGGTGCTGCAGGTGCACTAGGCGCAGGTGCTGCTGCGGATGCCGCGGGTGCGGCCGGCGCAGCGGCTGCGTAAGGTGCTCCTCCCTGATACGGAGCTGCGGCAGGAGCCTGAGCAGGCCCTACACGCCAGGCGCGTATATCGTTAAACCATCTTCCATTATATTCGTGTGCATCTATATCGAACGACACTGTATAAGAGCCGCCTACCTGTAGATTGAACTGGCGAAGCCTATCCTCGCCGAACACCGTAAACACACATTTGCGGGGATAGGTATCTTGTGTCTCAATTACGAAATCCTGTGACTTCCATTTATTACCAGACGCCTTAGAGATACCTTCTCGCGGGGTGCTTGCAAATATTATCTTTCCTGTTATGTCCATTATTATACATTTTAGTTTGTGCAAAGCTACAGATTATTTTTTGATAATAAGCCATTTTTCTCCCGCTTTTGTGACAATATTAATAGATTTTTATAGCATAGAGGCGAACTGATTCATTTTTTCATAATTCAATGCGTGGCGTATATATCTTATCCACGAAGCGCAATACACAAGGCTTTATCCCAACAGCTTACAGCCATTCACAAACAACAAAATTGGTGGAGCAATTTTCAATGTGACGGCAACTAAACAGATGCCGGATCGGGGTGTCGCAATTATCCAAATATTATTATACGGTAAACATAGTAGCATCTTCTCTGATCCATTTATAATGCGGATAATTTAAAGACAACGCCCACGCAAAGGGGCAATAACACAAGGCATTCCCTAAGCCTATGTTAGTACTTGAAAATCAGTACCCCGCAGAGGGGCAAAATTACATTTGAGAAGAGTAAAAACATCTCAAATGTAGTTTTTCTCAGGTGCCTTGTGAGAATCCCAGCATGCGAGACGGTTTTTTGAGTGTGATATATGTTTTTTGATAAGTGCAAACGCCTTGGGCCCTCTACTTATTCCATAAATTGGCAGCCTGCTCCACTTGTTCTGCATCGTTGATAATGTGTACATCCCTCTGCGGGAACGGCATGGAAATACCATTAGCATTGAAGGCATTATAAACAGCCTCATAAATCTCGCCGACGGCATAAATCTTTGTCGACACAGGTACCCAAATCACAATCTGCAGTTCGACAGCGCTGTCAGCAAGGGTACGCATGGGTATCTTGTAACCACGGGTAGTGTCGTAGCATTTCAGGCCATCGAGCGCCTTCGCTATTACCGTCCTCGCCTTTGCAATATCTGTACCGTAGGCGACATCGACTGGTATCAGAGAGACTTCATACTTATGATTGCGTGTAAGGTTCTTGAAATTCTTGCTGAAGAGCTGATTGTTGAGGAACGCTATTATTGATCCATCAAGGGCCTCTACCATGGTGCTCTGATAGGAGATGTCCACCACCTGACCGCGGATACCGTCACACTCGATAAAGTCGCCGACATGAAGCCGGCCCGTCATAAGCGACACGCCGTAGAAAAAGTTTTCCAAGGTGTCCTTCATGGCAAATCCGATACCAGTGGAGAGGCCTCCCATTGCCACGAGAATACCTGACGTGCTTATGTGCAGGCATACCATCGATACCATGACATAAATGAACCATATCGAGAATGTGCAGACTTTCAGGATCAGAGCCTTCTCGCCGACTACGGATTTCTTGGTGCCGCCGTTATAAAGGATGAAGAACGAATTGAACACATATACCAGATATTTCACGAAATAGAACGAGGAGAACACGATGAGAATCTTCACCATATTGATTCTCGCCACTCCGGTAATATCTATGAAATTGGTAAAGAAGAGATACCTGCAAATCTCAGACAAGGAGAACACCTCGGTAGCCATGTAAAAGCTGAGGAAAATACTGGAAGCCATCAGGACTGGCACCAGAACCTTTCGTACGAAGTCATACGCCCATGTCTGCCGGATATTCACCTTGTTCTTGCCTTTTACTTTGCCAAAATGCTTGATTCTGTACTGCTCGAGTATATCATAGATGCACGTGATGGTCTGGATACAGGTAAACTGCATTATCCACCATATCAGCAACTGCACGCTCAGGAGTGTGTATCCCGTCCAGGAGGTCACTACACTGCCTATCATTATCACAAAGGTAATGGAGGAATAGAACATGTCGCTTCTTGGCAACTTGCTCTGTCGTCTGCGTATCTCATACAGCTGCCAGAGCGTGGTCAACAACATCAGCGGAGGGAAGAACAGATTTACCACCTCATTTGGGATAAATATGATACGGCAGGTGATGACTATAAAGCCTGTGACGATGAGAGGGGTGTAGATGCGGAAACCGTCTCTTATCTGCGTACCGTCGAGACGCACGAGCAACGATATCAGGATGACCGCCAGCAACCATGCATACTGGATAAGCAGTTTGCAGGCCATGAGGAAGAAATTATGATGGAGCACAAAGGCCCAAAGTATCATGATGAGAGCCGCGAAGGTGACCGTGGTAGACGCCATTATAATACAGGGCTTCTTCTCCTCAAAAGTCTTGGTCTTTAAGCGCGCCGGCATCACAAAGCGAATGAACAGCAGATTCAGCGCCACGGATATCAGCGCATAGAATATCATGAATATAAACCATCCGATAACGATAGGACCACGCCACTGCGAGTGGGTACGCAGGCCTTTAGAGGAGTATTTCTCGTGTATGCTGTAGAGTGCTTTCATCACCGAAATCCGGATGTTGGAAAGCACATCAAAATAAGAATTATCTCCGTTGACGAATATACTCTGACGTATGTTCTGATAGCGCTTCATAGCGTAATCGTTGAGATCTTTGAGCCGCTTGCTTACACGGTCGTACGATTTCTGGTACTCAATAAGATCGCTCGAGGAATTCTGCAACGAGCGCTTTAGCGCAATGCACAATGTGAGGCAGACATCACGATCCTTCTGCTCCTGTGGAGTAAGTATATCCTTGGGCATGTGAGCAAGATTGTCTATCAATCCGTCATAGCGCGCCTCGTCTGCCTTAAGAGTATTGAATACCTTGTCAAAAGGCAATCTCATCTTGTTGAAATCTTCATAAAGGCTCGTGGCCTTGTCACAAGCGTAAGTCAGGTCAAATATATAGTCTACTTTCTGTGAATAGAGCATCAGCGCCACCTGATTGCTTTCATTCATCACCTTGAAAAGCCTATTTTGCACATCTTTGCGCAGAGCGGTACCCATGGCCATATTTCTACGCGTGTCCCTCTGGTACATTTCCAGTTCCTCACGCAGCACGGAAAGGGTTTGGCCGAGATCTTTCTCATTGAGCACAGCATAACTTTGAGTGCAGATGCACAAAACCAGAAACAAAATGGATAAAAGCCTACGCATATCTATGACTTGTCTGAAATTTGTAGCAAAGATAAATAATTTACTCCCGAAAATGTTACAAAATTGCCCATCTTTGTCGGTAAATAATCGAAAAAGGCTATCTTTGCAAGAAGAAAAGCGCTGATTGGACAGGAAGACGGACTAATCCGGCCCAATAGCAGAATTAAAGAAAAGATTATGACTACACTTATAGCAGACAGCGGCTCTACTAAAACAGATTGGATGCTAATTGCAGCAGGTGGCACTGTAAAAAGGTATGTTACCGACGGAATAAACCCTGTAGTAGGCGACCCCGTGGAGATCAGGCGCACGCTGGAAGAGCAATTCGCACCACAAATCAACGGCATCGCGCCGGACAATATATTTTTCTATGGTGCGGGATGCACTCCCCAGAAAAAGAACGTCGTTGAGAAGTGTCTCATGGTTCTCTACCCGGAGGCCGACATCGAGGTAGCGAGCGACGTACTGGCTGCGGCAAGGGCCCTGTGCGGCCATAAGGAAGGAATAGCCTGCATTCTGGGCACCGGTTCCAACAGCTGTCTGTTCGGCGGCAAGGATATCATTGCCAACGTCTCGCCTCTGGGATACATTCTTGGAGATGAAGGCAGCGGCGCCGTGCTGGGACGCACGCTGGTAAGCGATATTCTGAAAAAGCAGTTGCCCAACGATATCTGCGATGCTTTCTACGAGGAGACACACCTCACCGAGACAGAAATAATCAACCGCGTTTACAGGGCTCCGATGCCGAACCGTTTCCTCGCAAGCCTTGTGCCGTTTATCTACAATCATCACCGCGACAGCCAGATAGCAGAACTGCTGGTGGCCAGCTTCAGGAGCTTCCTCAAGAGAAACGTGCTGCGGTATCATAGGCCCGACCTCCCCGTAAACTTTATAGGAGGCGTGGCTCACAGCTTCGAAGAGGAGATAAAAGTAGCGCTGCACATCGAGCACCTCATTCCGGGACGGTTTGAGCAGAGCCCGCTGGACGGTCTGCTCACATACCACACTACCTCCGCAAGCGAAGACATTTTCTAAGGCAATACTTTCCGACTTACATTAATAAGGAGACAATACTCCGCCGCAAACACATAAGCACGCTGCCGAACACCAATCGGCGGCGTGCTTGTTGTTTTATGAATGTTTCAGCTTCCTTTACGCCCTGCCCTTTCCGCCGCCGGGCAAAGGCATCTCGATGCGGAACGTAGTGCCCTTGTTGATCTCCGAGTAGAGCACATAAATCTTGCCGTGGTGATAATCCTCCACTATGCGGCGCGCCAGGGACAGCCCGAGCCCCCATCCTCTCTGCTTGGTGGTATATCCGGGCGTAAAGACCGACTGATATTTGCTGCGGGGTATTCCTTTGCCCGTGTCGCTCACATCTACCATCACCTTACCGCGCTCCTCAAAGACGTGGAAGGTGATCTTGCCGTGACCCTGTATGGCGTCCATGGCATTCTTCGCAAGATTCTCTATCACCCACTCAAAGAGGGCCGCATTCAGCACCGTAATTATTTTGTCTTTCTCATAGTAGCGTATCATCTCCACATGATTGGACTTGCGATGGGACATATATTCCACCGCATTGTCTATCACAGCCACGATGTCCGCCGGCTGGAGCTCCGGCGCGGAACCGATCTTGGAGAAGCGCTCCGCTATTAGCTGAAGGCGCTTCACGTCGTTTCCGAGCTCCGGTATCAGACTGCTGTCGGGATATGTCTCGCTGAGCACCTCCGTCCAGGCCATGAGCGAAGATATGGGCGTGCCGAGCTGATGGGCCGTCTCCTTGGACAATCCCACCCATACCTTGTCCTGCTCTGCCCGCTTGAACGCCATGAGGGCAAAGACGACGACCGCCACGAATACGAGCACCACGGAAAGCTGAACATACGGATACAACGAGAGCCGCTGGAGCATCCGGCTGTTGCCGTAGCACACATCCGAATAGCTCTTCACGCGCTTGCCGTCCTTTGTGTCGGTAGCCATGCGCACATAGTTGCCGCTCGCCTTCCACATTGCGGCATATTTCATAAGGCTTTCGACAGAATCCGCCTTCTCCTTGTTGGAAAGCTTGACATTGCGGCTCAGCAGCGGACGGCCGTTTCCGTCCACCACAATGACGGGGATGTTATTGTTCCCGTTTATCACCTTCAGCACCAGTCCCAGGTCCGTGTGCTCGTCGGCGCGGTTCAATGCCCGCATGGCATCGGCCCAGATCTCCATCCGCTGATATTCCTCGCGCTCCATATCGAGTATAAGCTTATGGGACACGAGGAGGGACGCAGCCACTATCAGCAGTGCCACGACTATCAGGATGTGCTTTATCTGCCTTATTCTGTCAAACCATCTCATCTTCTTAATTAACGTCGGCGGCCTGATTATATTTTGTACCAAAGGGATAAGAGCGTTCTCGCTTATCTCTACTATAACCCGGAAAGCTTTCCCTCTGAAAAAGCAAGCCTCGCTTCTTACCCTATGGAAGGCGTAGATTTTTCAGTAGCAAAGAAAGGAAGGGATTCGTTTCATAGTCGCCAGCCGTCGGCAGAGTAGAATAAACAGGAAGTTCACGCAATAGGCGTATTCGCTTTTGCAAGAGAGATTTAAGCACTTAGGAAAATCCTTACAGCTTGCGCGGAAAATTACAAGTAAGATAAAAGAATTCTGATGCGAACGGAGTAATAGTCCGTTGGTAACAGAACCAAAAATTCTGATGCGAACGGACCAACAGCCCGACGCGATTAGAAAAATTTCTGATGCGAAGGACCAACTGTCCGATGGGACAAGAATAAATTCTCATGCGGACGAAAAATAATTCTCGTGGGACAAGACGGAGTTCTCATGGGACAAGAGAAAATTCCCGTGAGAGAAGAAAAAATTCTACTCGTAGATAAAAAAATTTATCTCGTAGTAGAATTTTCCCCACTCGCAGAAGCTGATTTTCACATACTTACTAAGGCCGCGAAAACGGTTCCAAGTCGTCGGCAGGCGCCTTACGGATGTATACTGACAGGGCATACGGACGGTTTCCCCCGTTTCGGGAAACATCGGATATGCTCTCCTCAAAAACCCTCCCGCTTGGCAGGATTCTCACAAAGCACCTGAGAGAAACTACATTTGAGATGTTTTTTCTCTTCTCAAATGTAATTTCGCACTTATGCGGAGCGCAGATTTTCTGCAACTTGCAAAGGCGATTTCCATCCTTCTTGGCATGACGGAACGCGCATGAAGGAGGCACATTCATCTTTTCAGAATTCCGCCGGCTAATGCCGGAAAAGGCTGGCCTTGAAGCATGGATCAGTTTGCCGAGACCTCGTCGGCCGAGGGTTGCTGAAGCCGACTGACCTGCTCGCCCGTCCAATCGCTCGGAATCCCTATCCTGCGCACTTCGCCGTTTTCCATGCGGCGGATGTCGCTCTTGTCTTTGCCCGTGATGACGGAGAGGATGCATCGGTCTATAAAACCGTGACCTACAGCGAGGACGCTCACTTCGCCGCGCGGGTCATCGTAGCGTTGCAACAGGAAGCGGACGAAAACGGCAGCCCTGCGATAGCCGTGAGCAAGGGTCTCGACATCGGCAGGCAGATGATTGAGGAAAGCCTTGCCCTCCGCATAAGGACGGAGAGTAAGGCTGCCCCAATCGCGCTCCCTGAGCAGAGGGCAGACTACATAGGCCTGGCCTTCTGGGAGGCTGTATTCCCGCTTTTCAGCTACAGAGCCGAGCTGGGAAAGGATAATTTCGGTAGTCACGCGGGATCTGAGCAACGGGCTCGATATGACGTGGTCGAAATGCATACCGCACAGTTTTGCGCCCGTTTCGGCCGCCTGCCTTTTGCCCTTGTCGGTCAGATGTCCCGGAGTAATGCCCTGGAGGATTCCTCTGACATTCTCCTCCGTCTCGCCGTGACGCGCCAGATAAAGTGAGATCATTTGCCTCCGGCGACGAGTTCTTTACACTTTACAGGGTCGTTGGTCGTGATGAAATCGGCACCGCGGTCGATGTAGTTCTTCATCTTGGCAGGATTATTCACAGTCCAGACATTTACCTTCAGACCCAGGTCGTGGCATTCGCCGAACCACTCGGGGTGCTTGTCCATCGCGCCCTCACTGTAGTCTATTCCGGCGGCGCCTATCTGCTTTATCTCATTCGGCGAAAGCTCTCCGTTGAGGTAATACACCTCTGTACCTTGCGGCGCCTTTGCTATAAGCCGCTTGACAGCCGGCAGGGAGAAGGAGATGTAGGTGACACGACCGGTCAACTTGTATTTCCTGAACTGCTTGAGCGTGGCGTCTACGCACTCGAGGGTCCGCGCATCGTTGTGATGCGGCTTGATCTCGCATATCAGCTGTGTGTGGAGACGCTTGCCGAGCTTCAGATAGTCCTGAAGGGTCGGTATCTTCTCGCCGTTATTGAGCGGATACTGGCGGAGCTCCTTGAGCGTGCTCTCCTCTATCTTCAGGTTCTTGACCGTCGGGTCGTGATGCACCACAATCTTGTTGTCCTTGGTCAGCCACAGGTCAAACTCCGAGCCGTAGCAGTTGATGCTGTCGGCCTTGGAGAGAGAGGCCAGCGAGTTCTGCGCGGAACCAGGCGTATTCCAGAAGCCGCGGTGGGCTATTACCTTTGTCTGGGCGGCTCCGCCCATGAAAACGAATGCCGAAAGGGCTAAAATCAAAATTCTTTTGTTCATACTGTTTCTCATATAAGGTAACTATTATCAAAATTCCAATTGCAATCTCAGGCTCACCAGTCGGCCGGTCAGATAATTGGGGACGGCAAACTGGCCGCCGGTAATGTCCGACACCCAGTAGTAAGAATTCACGTTGTTGATGCCCAGCACATTGAACACATCTATGCCAAGCCATCCGGCACGGGGACGCAGGGAATGGAACCAGCTGCGGGAAGAGGCCTTGCTCTCGCTGTTCTCAGCCTTACGGTCACTCTTGTCCGAGACAAGATTATAATTCATGCCGATATCGACGCGTTTGTAGGCCGGTGCGCGGAAGTTCATCTTCTCCATGCCCGTGTGCGGCGGGCCGAACGGCAATCCGTCGGCAAGAGAGCCGCGGAGGAACAGTTTCCAGCGGTCCGTACCCGGGAAATAATCGGTGAAATAGAGCGACAGATTGTACCTCTGATCGGTGGGAAGGGGCAGGCTTTTGCCATTAATCTTCTGCTGCGTCTTCATGAGGGAGAAGGTAATCCATGAGTCTGTACCGGGCACAAATTCGCCATAGAGCCGCGTGTCGATACCCGCGGCATAACCGTTGGCGGCATTGTAGCCGTAATAGACAGTACGGACTCCGCTCACATTATAAGGGATGAGATTATGAAGCGCTTTGTAATAAGCCTCGACGGAAAACTTGAAAGGCCGCGATGCCATCTTGAAACTATAATCAGCTCCCGCCACGACCTGAATACTGCGCGGGGACTTGATGTCGCGTGAAAGGCGGACAATCGTGGAAGAGGCCGTCGTAACCGTATCTCGGATTTCCTTGTAGGAAGGTGTCTGATAATAGACGCCAGCAGCAATACGGAACATCCAGCTATCGTTGTTCTTGGGAATAAACCCGAGAGAAGCGCGCGGAGATACGATGGACTCCTTGTTCCAGTCGAGATACCTGTAACGAAGTCCGTAATTGAGCGTAAAATAACCGATATCGGAATTAATGCGCCACACGTCCTGCGCGTAAGCCTCAATGCGCTTCGATTTCATACTCTCGCCAGCGTAGAGCGAATAGAGGAGCTCGAGATGATCGGGTATGGCAGGGATGGAATATCCGGAGGAATCGCGCATTTCCCATTCCGAAGAATGCTCGCTCGTATGTTCCTGATAGATGGATACGGCCGACTGGACGGTATGCGAAGCAAACTGGCCCTTATATCCCAGCGATGCACCAAGCGTAGTACTGCTGAGATAATCGCGGGCATGCTCACGGTAAGTACCTACGCCGAGCGACTCGGAAGCGCCCAGTTCGTTGAGCCAGTATTGTCCCTGAATATCGTATGTGACATGCTCCTTGGTGTGATAGCCCAACAGGGAGAGGTAGAGCGAGCTCTGCTTAGACAGGCGGCGCGCTATCTTGGCCGCGGCATACTGTGAGAGGAAGCGATCCCTCTCCTGTCCGTCGAAATAAACCTTGAACTCCTTGGTGTCTTCGAGCGTGCCGAAGCGTGTCTCTCTGTCCTTAGGACGGAAATTGTAATGATTGTTTGAGACATCGACCAGCAAGTCGGCCGACCACTTGTCATTGGGCGTCCAGACGAGGTAAGACTGCCAGTCAAGGAAATTCGGGCGGTATTCGCCGGATGTCTCGAGCGACGAGAGCAGGTAGCGAGTAGTCTTGTACCTGACGGACGACAGCATACTCAGTTTGCCGTTGCCCGCGCCTATCGTGGCGCTGCCGCCCAGCAGCGATGCAGACAAGCGGAACTCGGGGCGCACAGGCCGTCGATACGTAATGTCGAGCACGGAAGACATCTTATCGCCATACTTGGCGGGGAAGCCGCCGGCAGAAAAGTCAATCTTCTCCACCATATCGCTGTTGATGATGCTCAGGCCTTCCTGCGAGGATGAGCTGACAAGCCGGGGACGATAGACCTCATGCGAATTGATGTATACCAGGTTCTCCTCGAAGCTTCCGCCCCTGACATTATATTTAGAGCTCATCTCATCATGACGGCTCACGCCGGCAAGCGTCGATACCAAGTCCTCTACACCATTGCCCGAGGCGGAAGGCGCGAGCCCGTTGTCCTTCGGTTTTATCGTCTGTACCATGTCTCCGCTTACCTTGTGGCCCTTGACGAGAGCAGTGCCCAATGTGACATCGCTCGGGGACAAAACCACCTTGAGCGTAACAGAGTCGTGCGGCGACCTCAGCATTCTCTTGCGCGTGATGTAGCCTATCATGCTGTACGTCACAACGACGCTGTCGCCGGAGGAACATGAGAGCGAGTACTTGCCGTTGATATCGGTAAGCGTCCCCACGCCCTGCCCCTCGACCTTGACAGTGGCAAAACCAATCGGCGAGCCCGACGGATCGCTTACAGTGCCATGGATTTTCAGCCTGTCCGCCACATTAACCACGTTCGCTTGAACAGCGAAAGAAGGCCAGACGAGCAGAATAATCGCGAGCAGATATGCAAAGGTCTTACATCTCATATTTCTTTAAACGGAGAAAAAGCGCAAAAGTTGTAGCCGGGCGTTATTTACTTGTTATATTTTCCCATTAACAGCCGCATAAATGACACAAGACTGTCTGCGACCACGCAGTCTGCCGGTGCCGTCTCTTCCTTATCGGTCCAGCCTTCGCCCTTCAGCCACACAGCATGACAGCCAAGACTCATAGACGGCAGGATATCATTATGAAGGGAGTCGCCTATTACTATGGTGTCTTCTGCTTTGCAGCCCGTCTTATCCAATGCTATGCGGAAAATATCTGGATCAGGCTTCCTGACTCCGACCTGCGCGGACTCTGTCACACTGGAAAACAAGTTGTCCAGGCCGAGCGAGCCAAGCACTGTGGAGATATTGCCGTAGAAATTGGTCACCAGACCGAGCTTATACCAGCGCTTCAGCTGCTGTAGCAACGGGAGTATCTGCTTCACATAGGCCAGAGCATTGTCAAAGCAATATCCGGCAGCAGCGCGGGCAGATTGCGGAGTGATTATATCGGAGAAGCTGTCGGACTGCGTCTTCATGCGTTCTATCTCGATGCAAATCTTCTTGTAAAGAGTGACAAAGTAATCATCGCCCGGGGCAATAATAGCCTCCGCCTCCAGCTTTCGCTCTGCATAGACATAAGCCTCACGCCAGATATTCTCCTCCGGGTACAGGCCAGCATGTTTGAGCCCATCCCTGAGCACTCGGGAGGCATGACGGGACGGGGAGTCTAATGTGCCGCCAAAATCAAAAAGAAGTGCCGTAATATTTTCTGCGTCTTTCATTTGTTATTTACCTTGATCAGCACCAGTCCTACCATAATCCAGATCAGTTCCCTCACACGCGTAAGCAGGCCGGCCAGCACTCCGAAAGCGCCCGACATAGCAAGACTTCCGACAGAAATGGCAAATCCGCCCTCACGGGTTCCCATCTCCATAGGCATGAAGAAAAACAGATTGGCAAACAAGGACGTGAACGCCTGTATCAATATGCAGTTGGTGAAGGATACATTATTGGACAATATCATAAAGATAAACCATATCTCCAGACATCCCAATATCCGGGCCAGGAACTCCAGTGACAGTGAAAGGTAGAAGGAGCGCTTATCCTGTTTATGGAGCGCGGCAATGCGCTCGTCTATCTTGTGTATTGTAGCCTCCTTTGATACCATGAAGCGAGCCACTTTTGTCCCGATGAATGGCCAATGGATAAAAAGCCGCAGGGTCTTCATGGCAAATCCCTTTCTGTAGCCCTTCATAAAGAGATAGATGCCCGCAGAAATGAATGCCGACACTATAAGGAGGAAGATGCCCGTTAACGGAGTCATCATCTCAAATTTCAAAGCGATGAACAACACGATAGAGAAGGCCCAGAAGAAAAAATGGGAGAAGATGTGCATCATCGCATACAATATCACGGCCGAGGAAGCCCTGTCGATATTGTAATATTTAGAGAGCTCCATTATCCTGTAAGGCTCGCCGCCGAGGAGTCCGACGGGCGTAATATAGTTGAGGGCGTATCCGGAGATAGTGTACTTTAAGATCTGGAAATACGGAACAGCACATTTTTTATCGTTTCCCTTGATAATGACCATCCACGACCATGCATTGATCATATAAATTGGTATCCATATCAGGACAACAGCCACGAACCACCATCCTGCTTTATGGAGATTCTTCCAAATCTGAGCATAGGGGATATCAAAAGTCAGGAGCATTATCACGACGGCGATAATGCCTATGCACAGGAAGATATTCGTTGCCTTCTTACGGGTCATGGAGAAAAAGTCCGGCAGCTTAGATCAGTTTGGCATCGTCATCATAATAACCTTCCTTCAGAAGCATAGCCGTATGACTACACAGTTTCTCGTGGCGATTACGCAGACAGTAAGCAACGATAGAAAAGACGACAATCTCACATACAAAATAAACCCACGGGAAATTGCCAATACAGCAGATGTAAAGCAGTATAGCCCTCATATTGAATGTAAGGAAATTGGCATACTTCATCATCGGCTTGCTCTCCTTGCGGAAATCAAGACGGAACTGAGGCGGAATCTGCCCATGGCGTTCGTTTACTATAATAGCCATCAAGTCCTGAAAATATGGCGTCATAGACTCCTGAGAGTGAGTATAGTTGCCATAAAAGAACAATCCGAGACGGAAGAAGAAGTTGCCCTTGCGGGGAATATTACGAAGCTTACGTCTCTGGTCACGGGAGTTGTCAAAATTATCTCCGTCTTTTCCAAAAGCGAAGTACATATGTATTGTCCGGTAATAATCGGCCAGCTGGCATTGCTTGGCGTGGCATACATATCCGGAGAAGAAGGCGATAATCAGAATCAGGATTCCCCAGCGGCTGTGTGTAAAAGGTATCGGCTGATTCCACAGGCGCAGAACTATGGCAAGATAGATGGCGAAGAACCATACATCGCCGGCGAAACCGTCCAACAGTCTGCCCCACTGTGTGCTTTTACCCGTCATTCTGGCTAATTGCCCGTCTGCGCTGTCGTAAAAGTTTGCCCACATAAGCAGAAGGACGCCGATGATATTATGAACAAGGTCGGTATAATAGAACATGATGCCTGCGGCGACGCCCAATACCATAGACATAATGGTCACCGCATTGGGGGATACATGGAGCTTTTTGAAGAACAACGCCCATAGATATCCTATCTGGCGATTGAAATATCTGTCGAGCCACTCTTCGGTGTCCTTGCTCTTGTATGTAGAAGTCACGCCTTCTTCGTATTTATCTATTATCTTCTCTTTCATCTTTAAAAGTATTTTGTCTCAATATAATCGACTATGGCTTTTGCTGCCATTTTACGGCAAGCGCCAAAGCTCGGGAAATCATTAAAATCTACTATATATATATTGCCATCTCTGTCTATGACTGCATCGCCGCCATAGACCGGAAGTCCAATGACGCCGGAAGCGAGCCTGCATAACCGCCGTAGCTCATCCTTATCGAAGGATATGTTATGAGGCGCACCATTTACGCTCTCGTTATTGAATTTGCCGCGGAAGCTCTGGTCTGACGTCGGGTAATAATAATAGAAGAAGCCTTCGCCTACTCCGTAAAATTTAATCAGATCACCCTCGATATGCTCTTCAGCAATTGTAGAAATGTCATGCCGGGATTCAGACTCCTGTCGATATGCTTCAAAGTCTTTCTCCGAAGAGATGAACGCCACATCGTGCTCATCGCGGGTAAACGGATTTATGTTCTTCACCCAAAACGGATAATTCAGAGAAGGCCCGGACACAGAATTCATAACTTCTGTTTGCGGGACATTTATCCCTGCCTGGGAAAACTTCTCTGCGAGAAGAAAGCGATTGATGGTTATAAGCACCGACGGGGAATTGACCACCACTGCCCCACGCTCTTCTTCCCGGCGCAGGAACTCGAGTGCACGGTTGCTCCTTGCCATACTCAGATAAAATCCCGACGACAATCTGCCCGCACCGATACTGTCTTCTGCTACCTGTACGACGTCAAAGCCGCGGGCCTCCAGCTCCGCGCATGCGTTTTCGTATATCGCACGATCTCTCGCCTCGGAGTGAGGGGAGAATCTCTCTGTCCTGCTAACAGCTATGACCGTCTTTGTTTTCATAAAGCATAGCCTCTGCTTTAGCTATATCGCTGATATGGTCTACGTCTATCACCTTGGGGAACACGAAAGCTTCGAGATTTCTGCCGCCGGAAATGAGTGCCCGCTGAAAGCTGCGCATCCTCATGATCCCTTTGGCAATACATTCCTCAAGGATATCTGTAACGGAAGACCGGAATCCATAAATGCCGGCGGAAACATATTGACAGTCCGCCCTCTCATCATAGAAGCCCAGTATTCGCCTATCGTCGGAGACACTGACATAGAGCGGGGATTCGTCATCTATATAGGGCGTTATCCCGAACACTCCGTCGGCACCATTGCCATCCCTGAGACGTCCGACATATGCTGAGAAGTCCTGCTCGCTGAACACGGTATCCGTTGTCGTGACGCAATAAACATCATCGCTGAGATATTTGCTGATCTCGTAGAAACTGTGCATGCTGCTCGGAGTATCCTTCACCAGAAGCCGGACAGGAACTTCCGCCAGAGCGTTCTCTGCCTTATGAAGCTCCCCGTCCCGAATGACATTATAAAAGGATGTCAGATGGCCCTGCAACTGTTTGTCCGCAGTGCGGGAGATGATCACTATCTCATCTGCGCCGTCAGAGGCAAAGATCCTGATGAGGCGGTCGATCATCGGCTCGCCGCATATCCTTACCATTGGCTTCGACATGGCACTGCCCTCACTGGCCAGCCTCGAGCCCAAACCTGCTGCTATAATACCAAACTTCATCAGTTATTCGCAATGATTACAGTAGTATACGTCTGTCTTTTATAATATCAGTCCTTCCTGTTCTGGTATTCGTTCCTCAGAGGATTGGCGCTGGCGTTCTTGTAATCTCTGCGGCACCGGAATATATCGATGGCCGAATAAATGGCATGTCTGAAGGAACTTTCGTCAGCAATGCCTTTGCCTGCTATATCGTATGCTGTGCCGTGATCGGGGGAAGTTCTGACAAGCGGCAGACCCGCTGTATAATTGACGCCGTCGCTCATCGAAAGAGCTTTAAAAGGAGCGAGACCCTGATCGTGATACATGGCCAGTACGGCATCAAAATGCCGATAGAAAGCGTCGCCGAAAAAGCCGTCTGCCGGATAAGGGCCAAAGCACTGGATGCCGGAGTTCACTGCGTCTTCTATTGCCGGCTTTATAATCTCCTGCTCCTCCTTGCCTATCAGACCGCAGTCACCGGCGTGAGGATTAAGGGCGAGCACCGCTATACGGGGCGCAGATACACGGAAGTCTACCAGCAGAGAATGTTGCAACAGCTGAATCTTCTTCTTGATGTTATCAAATGTAACGGCATCAGCCACCTCGCGGATGGGAACATGAATCGTGACCAGAGCTACGCGCATGAGGTCATTCATCAGAATCATCAGAGCCTCCTGCCCGTTATCCGCAAGACACTTCTGCAGGTATTCCGTGTGGCCCGGGAAGCGGAATATATCGTTTTGTATTGCTGATTTACAAATAGGCGCCGTCACAAGGACATCGAAAAGGCCGTCCTTATATTCCGTGATGGCCTTCTCGAGAGCCATGAAGGAAGCATTGCCGCTCTCCTTAGTCGGATGTCCGAAATCCACCTTTACCTCTTCGTCGATACACGATATCAGGTTCAACTTGCCCTCAACAGCCTCGCTTGCGGAATGTATCAGATTGAACGACGCGGCGAGGTTCATCTCCTTTATATGATAGGCAGCCACCTTAGGAGCGCCATATATAATAGGTACGCAGACCTCAAACATGGCCGGATCCTGAAATGTTTTGAAAATTATCTCATAGCCGATGCCATTAGTATCCCCCTGGGTAATGGCAACGCGCACTTTGTCTTCATTCATATTCTCTATGCTTTTTCAGAGACTTGTAATGGTATACTCTAAATTTGCTGCAAAAATAAGCATAATATTGCACATTGGGAAAATTTTTGCGCACAACGCAAGTCTCTTTTATTAGAAAACACCTCTCATTCTGCCCAACCTGATGCATGTACCATCCGCAGGAAAAAGCGTCCCGCTTCCTTTTGACAAAGTAAGTCTTAGTTTCGGAATAGGGTACTTTGCCTTCTACCCCCGTGAAAGTCTCTGATTTATAAGTAGAAGAAGATGGATGAGAATTGGCCCGTAACCATCAGTAGCTACCTCTGAGAAATTAGCAGAAAGAGCATACAAGAGGCCTACCCGCTCTTGCGTGAAACGAATTCCGCACTTCGGGAAACCCCTCTCGAATGCGCGGAAATTCTCATGCGGGTGAGAAAAATTTCTCATGCGGACGAAAATAATTTCTCATGCGGATGAAAAAAATTTGTAACTACTCAGATCCCCTATACATGAAATAGGAGCATGAAGCCTTGCACACCATTAATTATACATGGCGAGTATGGCATCGAACTTGGAGTTACCGTTCTTTTTTGCTGTATCTAC
>Ga0256404_1001745_pt1 | contig 50852 bp, 50 predicted proteins | sample RumenRJG_01DNA_FD_185990 | JGI IMG/M metagenome (GOLD analysis project Ga0256404, IMG submission 185990) | Bovine rumen microbial communities from Lethbridge, Alberta, Canada - RJG_01 | ecosystem: Host-associated > Mammals > Digestive system > Stomach > Rumen | place: Canada: Alberta | collected...
TCGGCAACAATCGGGCGTAAAGAATGAGTTGCCGGAGAGTTCCTAATCTCTGAAAGCCCTTGATTTCAAGCCATTCTGCCGCTCTGACAACAGCATTTCTTTGTATCAATTCTTGGGTTTACCTTTCCGTAAAGTGACGGATGTTCCTGAAACCTTTGGATCTGGCGTAGTCTTCCAGGTATTTTTTCTGATTCGTGATCGAATTCGACTCGCCTTGCTGCTCATCGTCCCTGGAAAGACGCTCATACAAGGCTGTGATCTTGTCTTTCATACTGGCTGAACCTCCTTTCTTTCAGTATGTAAAAATGCCCGCAAGTCCTTATTTTATAAGGATTTCAGGCATCTTGATCTTTGCCGTGTTTTGCGAGAAACCTCATCTCATAAAGACCTCGCAGATATTATCCTAAAAAACGGCTATTTTTGGATCGGTGATGCAATAGGAACTGTGAAGCTGCATGATATTCGGCTTGACGAAAAACCTTGTTTTTCCTGAGCCTGACCCGCCGACTACCAAGATGTTTTTGTTCCTGGCATACTTGGGATTCTTCGGTCTGCTGCTCATCGTCAGTCTTTCCGTTTCCGTCAGAATGATATTGTTACCATAAACGAATATAAGAAACGCTTGAAATCCGCAGAAATGCGGGCTTTTTAGTACCATGAAAGTGTAGTTGACAGAGAACAATCTCTGCAGCTGCACTTGTTTTATATAATAAGGGATACAGTTGGTCTGACGAGGGCTTTTTTGGATCATAGCATCCGACAATAAAACTGTCAGCCATCCCCTTATTATATGGGCTCGTTTAAGCAGGTTGGGATTGACTCCCGTGTAACGGACTAAAATGAGTTGTAATGAGTGCGGGTGGAAGCAACTGCAAACCAATTCAAGGAGGTTCGTTATGATAAGCGTTGGAATCGATGTTTCTAAAGGGAAAAGCACAGTATGCCTACCGGAATATCCTGTAGTGCGCTCTATGGGAGGCGTTGGCGATGTGCTTGCTCCAAAGCTAATAGCAGACATAGGTGATGTAAGAAGATTTCATAACAGCAAGGCGTTGATCGCCTATGCCGGGATTGATGCACCTCCATACCAATCCGGGCAATTCACAGGGACAAATCGAAGCATTTCCAAACGAGGATCTTCTGCCATAAGGAAGACAGGCTATGAGGTGATGAGAGTGCTGAAATCCCATTCAGAGCCTGAAGATGGGGCTGTGTACAGATTTATCTTGAAGAAAGAAGCAGAAGGTAAGCCCAAGAAGGTGGCCAAGATGGCTGGTTTGAATAAATTCTTGAGAATCTACTATGCAAGAGTGATGGAGGTGTATAGCTGCTAAACGAGTTAATATGGTATGTATCGATTAGGTTGGCAAGACGGCCAGCCTTTTTGTAGTGCAACAATTGCCAAAGAGAAACCTGCTAGCAAATTCAAATTAGTACTTGATTATTGTTAGCAGGTTTTGTTGCCTGCAATCCGACTCGGTGAGTTTTTCCAAATAAAAAGAAAGCGATTATGATGGGCTTAGCTTCGGTGAGATTGCTTCTTTAGCGCTGAAGATGGTTCTACCGTCTCACTGAAGCCGCCATGTAAATCACGTCAGCCCATGTAGAACAGGCTGGCCATGCAAACTAGGAGGAATCCGAAATGACTGGCCACCTGATAGGGACAATTTCATATCGCCATAATGCGGATTCCTCCGCGCAAATCTACGGAGGAAAAGCGTTATGGTTGATAACGAACTTACCAAGTACAGTGATAAGCGCTCGTACAACAACCTTCCCGTACCGGAAGGACAGTACCTTGCTCCGTTCCTGGTTCACAACTGGAACGAAGTAAAAGCGATGAACTATCATCGTGAGAACCTTGAAACTTGGCACTTCAGCGGCATCGCCGTTTTAGTCGCCTTCACACCGGTCACTGCTGAACAGTTTCCCGGCACCATGAAGCTCTTCTGGAACGAAGTTCGCACTTACATTGCAGACCTGAAGAAGGACCCGAACATCCTCTCCTACGACAAGATGCTGGAAGATATGATGTCGGAAGACGGTAACGGCTATGATCCCGCCCAGACAGAATCTTTGGAGAACACGACTCTGCTCGGCCTTATCATTGACGATCTGATCCGTCAGGTCAGAGAGATGAATCCGCGCTATGGTCGCATCCTCGATCTGCTGAAGCAGGAATACACCAAAGGCGAAATCCTTGATGTCATTCTTAAAGAATATGGAATCAAAAAGACGCAGGGATATTCTGAGATCAAAGCAGCTCAGAAGCTTGCGAAGGATCTCTACTACGCCGACTAACATAGACCGGCACAGATAAAAGAAGCAGCGATACTGGAACTATCTCCGGTACCGCTGCTTTGCTGTGTGCCTTTGTATTCGATTTTATTTCTTAGACGGTCTACCCTGCATCTGCCATCTATCGTGACTCTGTATGCTCCGGATAGCCTGCTTCAAACTATTCGCACGACCGTGCTGGTGATATGGATGTGATGCCTTATGCTTATGGAAAATGATACATGTCCCTAGTGTAGGATACTCCGGATTATGAATAAACCAGAAGTGCCCTGTATTCCGGCTCATAATCGTCACATCAAAAGCATCTGTAAAGATGATGGAGAAATACTTTGGATCCAGAACGGAAAGTTCATTCGCATCAAACATAGGCCTTCCCCCTCTCCTGATCCTTAGCATACTCTGCCTGCCGTTCTGCCACAAACTGTGCGTGAAGCGCTTTCTTCTCCTTCAGAAAACGTTCATGCAGCTTTCTGGTTTCTTTCTCCATAAACGCCTTCTCAGCTTCCATCAGCTCCGCTCTTGCAGTGTCCAGGCTGATGATGAGCTTTCCATCCTCGCACTTGACCAATACCGGATCTCCGATATGGAAACCGGCAGCCTCAAGCCACTGTCCCATCAGCCGGATTGCCGGAACGGATTTGTAGTTGTACCCGCTCATTGCGCAAACCTTCAGTTCCCGTTCGTTCTTCTTTGCCATGTGTTTGTCCTCCTTTTTCAATCGTTTGGCTTGAAACAAAACAAGCTGCAGATTTCGGATCACTTCCGCATCTGCAGCTTATCTATTCAAATTCCTATTCGATTGTGAGGCTGAACTTTAGGTGGTAGATTTCTTCCCTTCATTCTTGATGCGGTAGTAATCTTCCATCTCCACATCAAGCGTGATATAGGATTCCTTCTTAGGTCTTTGGGTGTTGCTCAAGAGGCACACAGTCTCCACATGTTTGCATCTTGGAAACAGATCAGCAGCTTGACAGGAAGAAAGTTTATACCCTTTCTGGCACAAATTATGCAAATCACGTGAGAGTGTAGCAGGGTTGCAGGAAATATATACGATACGGGATGGAGCCATTCTGCATATTGCATCGACGGTACTGGCCATAATGCCCTTTCTGGGTGGATCTAGCATTATAACATCCGGATGTATTCCCTGTTCTGCAAACCTTTTAGCCGCAGCGCCAGCATCTTCACATAAAAATTCCGTGTTGCTAATTCCATTGCGTTTCGCATTATTGCTAGCATTGCGAACTGCATCAGGTATTATTTCAATTCCTATGACTCTTGCCGCATAACGGCTCATGACGAGAGAAATTGTCCCTATGCCGCAGTATAGGTCCAGAAGTGTTTCCGTTCCGCTGAGCATTGCATTCTTGACCGCGATTTGGTACAGTTTTTCCGTTTGGTCATGATTAACTTGATAAAAGGAAGCCGCGGAAATTTCAAATTCCAATCCGCAGAGTTTATCGACAATCTTTCCCGATCCGCAGAGAACCTCGAAAGTATTTCCCAGGATGACATTTCCCTGTTCCTTGTTAATATTGAGCAGAACTGTAGATATCTGCGGGTGTAAAGTATTCAGGGTATCTATCAGCTGTCTGGTTTTTGGCAACTCGTCCGAATTTACAACAAGGCAGACCATAATCTGTCCTGTGTTTTTCGCCTGGCGAAAATATAAATGCCGAATATACCCCTCTCCAGTTGCTTCATCATAAGGGCGGATGTTATATTTTCGCATCCACGCAATAATTGTCCTTGCAATTCCCGCCGCCTGCGGAAATTGTATGCAGCAATTTTCGACCGGAATAAGAGTGTGACTTCGAGCGCGATAGAAGCCCGCCTCGAATCTTCCATTTGCTACCGACACAGGAAATTGCACTTTGTTGCGGTACCCATAAGGATTTTCGGCAGGGAGAATGGAAATATCTTCGATTTCAAATCCCCCGATTCTTCGCATGGCATCTTCGACTCGCTGTTTTTTTATAGCAATTTCCATTGAATAATCCATATGGAGAAAATCACATCCACCGCAGATTCCGAAATTTGGGCAACATGGGGCAATTCGATGAGTAGAAGCTTGGATAACTCGCAGAAGTTTTCCGTATGCCGCCGTATTATTGACTTTTTCTATGAGGATTTCACAGCTCTCTCCCGGTATGGCTCCCTTAACAAAAACAGCACGTCCTTCAATTCTTGCAACACCGAGCCCCTGGCTTGTGCATCCGCTTATTTCTGCTGTGAATTTCTGATTCTTCTTCATACGTTTTCTCACCGCACGTTAGTACTGCAGATGTTTGAGCGTCTCAATAACACTGTACATATGATAGCGTAGTAGAAATATCTGATTTGAAATATCCGGATAGGAATCTTTTGCTTTTTCTATCAGCGGATAAATCCATCGTTCTGTTTCATCAATATAGCTGGTTACCTTATCGGGTGGAAACGCTCCGGCCATAGTAGAAATATTGGAGCAGCGATCGAGTATTTTTACAAGCGTCGCAATTCTATTTTTCGCAATGGCCGCGTAATATTCGTCCATTCCCTTCTCTCCGCGTCTTCGGATTTCCGGTGTTTTCGTCAGAAGCTGAACCGAACTTTTCGTCTCATTATCCGCAGGTAGTTCTTCCGGACTAATATTGCAGTCTTCGCAAATATCGTGAAGCAGGCAGGTAGATACAAGATCATCATCGTCCCAAGTCAATGCCAAGGCATGGCATGTCACAAGAAGCGGATGATATATATATGGGACCTCCCCATTTCCTTTTCGGAACTGCCCTGAATGCAGCCTTCGCGCATACGGAAGGAGCCTTTCGGACTGTGTAAGCCCTTTGACGGCGCAGTACGTGCGGATATATGAATACATCCCCTTTTCATCAAAAAGACGTTCGGAAAGCTGCCGACTTGTTTCAAAGATCTGCGGAAATGCCAGCTTTCCCGTACACAGCCATTCAGGGGAGACATGAAGGGTCTGTCCTAATTTGGAATATTGCGTTGGCTCCGGCGCATCGGTTCCTTTTTCCCATGATGAAACCATTTCGGAACTGACACCTATTTTTTCTGCTACTTCACGCTGGTTCAAGTGATTAATCCGGCGCGCATGCGCTATTCTCTCAGCGGGAGAGCTCATTTCTTTTCCGTTCCCAATCATTTTCCCGATCTCTTTTCCTCAACTAATTTCTCTATTTTAATATTATGCACTTTTCATTAGGTTCAATCAACTTGCACGCATATGCTTTCTCCGTATTCCAGATTCTCTTCAATGCTAGAATTTGGAATATTTTGAATCGTGAAGTCAGGAATTCGCTACCGTCTGCCACTTATTTGAATCTCTTCTTTATAACTGATCAGCTGAATTCTTAGCCCGATAACTTTCACGCCCGTCAAGTGCTTCGCCACGCTTCCTGCGGTCCGCTGTCTTGATTTTTATGCATTTCGCAATCCGCCCTCTATCCGCTTATAAATTCCTTAGCTTTCCTTCACATTCTGTTTATAACTTCTTCATTGAACGATTAGTTTTTCGTTTTACCCTATATTCAGAAAGCAGAAACGTATATGCTACTTTCTCATGTTCGCAAGCAATTTATTTTCTACCTATTGTCGAATAGAGAATCTCGGCAAATAAAGTTTGTTGCTTCCAGGAAAGCTTGAAAAAGAATTCTTGTCGAAACCGGTTGTCGTAGCACCCGAGCGTGAAACATGCTGGCGAATAAGCTGAAGCCGGATTGATCGTCAACGAAGCTAGTGATTAGTTTCCCATGTAGTCATGTAGTAATGAAAGGGGTACACCATGACAAAAAACTCCAATTCCGTTTCCCGCACAGGCTTGTCTTCTGAAGAATCGGTTCGCATCGTCATTGATGAGGTAAATATTCGTCCGGAGGAAGTCAAGTATTCCTGCTGCAGCATAACGGAAGACGGATTAAGCCATATCATGCTGATAACGGAATACCTGGAAATAGAAAGCTATCTAGATCCGGAGGCAAAAGAAACCCGCGGTCTTCTCGTTGTCCCGGTTCACCCGACCTACCCAGGAAATATGATTAATATCCAAAATAAAATTGCACGAAAAGCCGCTGATTTCTAGCGGAAAAAGGCCTGGCTTTTTTACTTCCTTTTTCGGTATTGATTCCCATTGGAAAACTGAAGTAGCAAAAGGAGATCAATATGAGAGTAATCACTAAGAAGGCTGCTGTTGATATTATCCGGCTGAAAGCCGGTCTGCAGCGGGAGGAAATCATGCAGGCACAGTGTATTTGCGATTGCGATATACTTGATGTTTCCATCCGTACGGAATTCGGCACCGTTCGCGGCATTGTTGACGGAAGCAACGCAAAGATCCTATTCTGCAGGCAATTCGCACGCGGTTAAGCAGCACTGTCCTGTTTGGCATTTCCTGGAAAGAAGAATCCCCCCACTCCCTTTTTGCGGCAGGTCTTTCGCTTAGCTAGATCTGCCGCAGTTTTTTCTTCGGGTTTCGATTGTGTTCCGTCCGATTTGAAAAGTACGGTCAGTCCACAAAAAGTTTGCTTTTCAATTCAGAAATACCCCGATCATGATTCCGTGAGCAGGAAGGAGAACGCCTTGCGACTGTTAATTGCCGTAGTTGAAAAAAGATTGAACCTACGCATCCGTGCCATAATGGAAGGAGAAGACTTTACCATCGACAATTGCTATACTGGAACCGATTCCCTAGAATACATTCGCTGTGCGGATTATGACGTCATCATTATGGATGAACTCATGCCCGAAATAAATGGTCTTGATGTCGTGCGCACCATGCGCACGGAAGGAATGACGATACCCGTTCTGTTTTTGATGGAAAAGGACAGCATTGACGACCGAATAAATGGACTTGAAAGCGGTGGAGACTATTATTTGGTAAAGCCTTTCAGCTTTCGGGAACTTTCCGCCGCCGTTCGCGCGCTAATTCGAAAGCGCACGGAAAATACGTCCTGCGTTTACAATGCCGCAGACCTCGAACTTGATACGGCAAGGAAAGTTGTCAAACGAGCCGGTCAAATCATTGATCTGACAAGAAAGGAGTATGCGCTTCTTGAGTATTTGATGAGAAATAAAGGTGTAGCGCTTACGAGAGAAATGATTGAAAACAGTTTATACAGCTTTGAGTATGAGGGTTCCAGCAATGTCGTTGATGTCTATATAAGCTATCTGCGTAAAAAGATGGATACTGGCTACAGCCGAAAACTTATCCATACGATATATGGCGTTGGCTGGATTCTAAGGGATGACATACCAAAGGAATCATAAGCTGCATGACTTGAAATAATGTCGAAGTCTTCAACACTTCTTATTTGCGCGCACGCGGATCTGTTTTCCGTTCCCGGGAATTTTTACATCTTTTCCTTTTCGAAATTTTCATGTGGTCAACGGTTCATGACTGAAGTCACGAGTCTCCGCGTTCTTGGTATTATGGATTCGATTCCAGGATCCCCCGTTCAAACTTTTTGCGTTTTCAAGGGATGTTTCCAATTCTGCCGCATCGAAATCCAAACCGCACACTTCACTGAGTTTTATTCGATTTGCCGCGTCAATTCCGAGAGCATAGATGTTCCCCTTTCCCTTCTCATTAATTTCTTAGGCTTCTTTCACATCCTGTTAAAATCTTTTTCATTAAACACTTAACATTTCATTTTACCCTATGCTCAGAAACAGAAAAGAAAAGTTACTCGTTCGTCCTCCAAGCAATTTCTACCCCTTACTTGCCGGATTTAGAAGAGCCGCGAGCACAGTGTTTGGCTGCTTTCCGGCAAATCGGGTAAATAGAATTTTCTCCACAGCCGTCTTGCGCACCTTCCCCGGTGCTTTGCAAGACGATGAATATTAAAGACAATTGCTCAACTGACGAAACGAAGGAAAGGCTTTCAGCATATTAATGAAAGGAGCACAATATGTCTAATTCCATTCATTCTGTCCGCAGCACAAGGCTGTCCGCCAAAACAGCTGTTGGCATCGTCACGAAAGAAGCAAATATTCGCCCTACGGAAGTCAAACTTTCCCGCTGTAGCGTAACATCCGATGGTCTAATTCATGTCTTTCTGAAAACAGATTGTCAGGAAGTGGAAAGCTACCTGAACCCGGATACAAGAATGACCCTGGGCCTTCTGGTCTACCCCGTTCGTCCAGCCTATCTGGGCAACGCAATCTACATCCGTAGCAATCTTCCCTTGCAGGCCGTCAACTATTAAGGGAATTATTAAGAATTCTCAGCAATTTCTTAATATTTTCGAATAGAATTCTTATTGTAGGAACCCCCCAGCAGTATAAGGAGAGATATTATGAGAGTTATTACGAAAAAGGCTGCAGTCGATATTATCCGGCTGAAAGCAGGCCTGCAGCAGGAGGAAATCAAGCAGGCGCAGTGCACCTGTGATTCCGACATTATCGACGTTTCCATCCGCACGAATTTAAGCACCGTTCGCGGTCTTGTTGACGGAAGCAATGCAAAGATTCTTTTCTGCAGGCATTTTGCGAACGGGTAAACAGAACAGTCTTGTCTGATACTCCATTTGAAGAATAACCCAACTCCCCTTATCGTGCGGCAGGTCTTTCATCTAATAAAGGTCTGCCGCTTTCTCTACCTAGGGCCCCGGCTGTATTCCGTTCGCTTTGGAAATCACGGCAGATTCATGTATAATCGGATCATGAATTCCGAAACTTCACGCAGAAAAATTCCGTGAACAGAAAGGATGTCACTTTGAGATTACTAATCGCAGAAGATGAAAAGAGGCTGAACCGGCTCATCCGCGACATGATGGAAGATGAAGGCTTTACCGTAGACAGCTGTTATAGCGGAGCGGACGCCCTTGAATATGTTCGTTCTGCGGATTATGACGCCATAATTATGGATGTTATGATGCCGGAGATGAACGGCCTAGACGCCGTACGGACTATGCGTGCGGAAGGAAAAACTACACCCGTTCTTTTTTTAACGGCAAAAGACAGTATTGATGACCGCGTCACCGGACTCGAAAGTGGAGGCGACTACTATATGGTAAAGCCTTTCAGTTTTCGGGAGCTGATCGCTGCAGTTCGCGCGATCATGCGGAAATATTCTGAAAATAAGTCAAGCGTCTATACGGCTGCGGATCTTGAGCTGGATACGGCAAGTAAAGTCGTAAAGCGGGCAGGCCAGGTCATTGAGCTGACCCGAAGAGAATACGCTCTTCTCGAGTATATGATGCGCAATAAAGGCGTTGTGCTAACGAGAGAAATGATTGAAAACAGCTTATATAATTTTGATTATGAAGGAGCCAGCAACGTTATCGATGTATATATAGGCTATCTGCGTAAAAAAATGGATACAGGTTACGACAAGAAGCTTATCCATACGGTCTGGGGCGTAGGCTGGATATTAAAAGATGACTGATACGAAAAAAAATAAAAAGCAGAAGCGGGAAATGTCCATGCGTTCCATGATTACTTTGTGGTTCGGGATTATCATGGTTCTGGAATTCGGAATTACCCTCCTTTTCGTATATTTTCTCGGAAACGCCGGCTCCGTAAACGATCCGGAAGGTTTTCTTATCAAGGCTGTTACACGAAATGCGAATCAATTTGATTTGGATGATGACGGCATTGACTGGGATGAAGTTTCCATGTATAAGGACGGTGTATATTTCAGCTACTATGACGCACAGGGAAATTTACTCCGCGGCAGCTTTCCCGAAGGGAGTGCCGTAGCAGAAGACTTCCATTCTTCGCAAATCACTACGGTTCAAATCAATAACGTATTGTATTACGTCTACGATCTGCCTACCGCAACGTATGCCGGTACCTTCTGGGTTCGCGGCATTCTCTCCTCACAAAGTCGCTCGGATGTGAAAAGCAGCGTTACCAGCACCATTGTAACTTTGACCTGGTCGCTGTTTCCCGTGCTGATCCTGGTCGCACTTATCGGCGGATGGCTGATAGCCAATGCTGCTTTAAAGCCTCTCGATAAAATCATGGATAAGGTCGATAGCATTTCCGGCGGTGATGATCTGTCGGCAAGGATTGAATCCGGTACCGGGGCGAGGGAAATAAAGAGACTTGAAAAAACCTTCAACCAGATGTTTGAGCGTCTGGAAACTTCATTTAATGCAGAGCGACAGTTCTCCTCCGACGTCTCGCATGAGCTTCGGACCCCGATCGCCATTATTCAGGCGGAATGCGAGCACGCTATGCTGAAGGCTAAAGCACCTGAAGATTACCAGGAAGCACTGGAAAGCATTAAAGAACAGAGTGAAAAAATGGCACAGCTTGCCTCGGATCTGCTGGACACTACCCGCCTTCAGCAGGGAACCGATCGCTATCCCCTGCAGAATGCAAATCTAAGTACTTTCATTGAAGCCTGCTGCGATGAATTTATTCCCGAAGAGGATCGGGGAATTCAGATGAAGCTGGATATCGAGCAGAATGTGAATGCCTGCTTTAACCCGACGCTGACATCGCGCATCCTGATCAATCTTCTGCAGAACGCTTATCGTTACGGCAATGAACATGGGAACGTGTCCGTACGGCTGAAACGCAGAGAGGACATGGCTGTCTTAGAAGTTGCCGATGACGGGATCGGAATTGCAAAAGAAGATCAGGAAAAAATCTGGCAGCGCTTCTGGCAGGGGCATAATCCAGAGGGAAAGATCGGGGGAACCGGACTGGGGCTTTCTATGGTAAAAGAGATGGCTGAGGTTCAAAATGGACGTGTTTCCGTGACAAGCGAACTCGGCTCCGGCAGTACGTTTACCGTTTGGATTCCACTCTCTTCCTAAGTGCGCCCTTCTCCACTGCAGGAACTTCCCGCAGAAATTTCAGAATCTCCTCTCTTACCATTACTATTTTCTTTTCTCCTGATTTTCCAGTCTTACGTCATCCTTCTGGACCGAAATTTTCTGTGGGAGCGGGGGAAGCTGAGCCATCAGCACTGCGAGAAATACTAGAGCACAGCCTATGATTTCTCTGCCGCTCATTGTTTCCCCCAAAAGCACCCAGCCGCCCAAGGCCGCAAACACGGACTCCATGCTCATGGCAATGGAGGCAGGGGCTGGTTCCGTAGTCCGCTGGCCCGCAATCTGCAGCGTATACGCTACGCCACTGGAGAAAATTCCGGCATATGCAATCGGTACCCAGACGGTAAGGATATCTGCAAGGCGCGGTTTTTCTAGCAGCAGCATCCCCGCTGTGGAGAATATGGCAACGGTAGAAAACTGCAGCAGGGAGAGAAGAGTGCTGTCGATATCCGAAAAGTGATCTACCAGCATGATCTGCACGCTGAAGCAAAGTGCACATCCAAGCATCAGGATGTCGCCAGCATACATCCCTGAAAATCCATTCGTAACGCATAGCAGATAAAGTCCTGCAAGACAGACAAACGCCGCAGCAATGGTAACCGGGCGTATTTTTTTGCCTTCCAGAAAAGAAAGCAGGGCAACAATCACGACATAGGTTGTCGTGAGAAAGCCGGCACGGCCGGAAGCCGCTGCGCCTGACGGATAAAGTGCGATACCCGTCTGCTGAAGATTGACCGAAGCAAAAAGCGCAAGGCCGCAGAAAAGCCCGGCAAGCAATGCCCGCTTTCGTGTCTTCGAAGTAGGCTTTTCCGTTTTTCTTGCTACCCCTCCCTTTCGGCGCAGGGCAAGAAGTATTCCGAGGAACCCAATTGCAAAATAGCTTCGAACGGCATTGAATGTAAACGCCGAAACAGCTTCAGCCGCGATCTCCTGCGCAGCAAAAGCCATGCCCCATATAAACGCCGCAAGCAAAAGCATTGCGGTACCCTTATAACTCTTCACTGCAAACCGCCTCCCGGATCATTCCGCATGCCGTGCGTAGGCGAAGCTTTCTGGCCTAACCCCTGCGGATAATTTTCTGGTTCCTATCGATTTTGATCGAACGGTAATATTTTCTTTTCAAGGAGCACCAGAGAAACATTGGGTATACCGTTGAATACCGTCTGGACAACGCCCGCTTCTCGGTATCCGAGATATGCGTAAAGCCTGCGTGCGTTCCTGTTTTTCGCATTCGTATCTATACGGACGGCTGGCGCGCCCCGCTCCGCAGCCATTTTTTCATAGTAGCGGATAAACTCGGTTCCGTATCCTCTACCTTCCGCTTTTCGGGAAACTGTCAGCGTGTGCAGAACAAGAACTTCCATATCCCCGGCATCATACTTCCAGGAAACCATTGCATATTCCGGCATCTGATTCGTATTGATGCGGCCGCTTGCCACAATAGTTCCCTGTATATCTTCCACTATCATTTCCCGAGCATCTATCGCTTCCTGTGCTGTTTTTCGTGTAGGGTAAATCCCGCGGATCCATCCCGTGGTAAGCAGGCCTTTTTCTTCCGCGTCAAAAATCTCATTATAAATTGATGCAATGGCTTCAACATCCTTATCAACTGCCGGGCGGAACATTGTCTTCCTCCTCTTTTTTGAAAATTATGGATTTTTATTATACTCCCTGAATCGTTCTTTGTCTTGTATTTCCGAATTCCTAGCGGCAGCGTGGCAGGGGTGCAGCCAAAGGCCGACTCTGCACGCAAAAATATTGAAATCAGGTTTCTTGTCTGCTATAGTGAAGGTGCTCGGAGTACGTTAGCCTGCCAATTTGGACCTACAAATATTTTTAAAGGGAGCTCAAGCGATCTCTGTACGGATGTCACGCCCTCGGTACGCAGTACTTTGGCAGGGGAAGGCAGAAAGATAGATGAGAGCACCCACCTGGCTGCGGCTAGGACTCAAAGCGCAGGTGTATTTCGAGTTTTACAGATCGATGGATTTCCGTCGGCTGCTGCATCCACCGCCACACACTTCGCGGTGGATTTCATATATCCAGGGTAAGTGGGAAATTTTATCTGCCTGCGCCGTTGTTACGGCGTGATGAGTCATGGAATAGGAGGAAACTTATGACAAAGCAGGAACTTGCAATGCAAATTAAGCATGGAGCTTCTCCCTGCAACTGCTGTCAGGCGGTGATCCGCGTCTTTCAAGAGGAGCTCGGTCTTACGGAAGAGCAGGCAATGCGCTTAGGTAGCGCCTTCGGCGGAGGACTTGGTTGCGGAAAAGGCCCCTGCGGCGCTCTCTGCGGTGCGGAAATGGTCCTCAGTCTTGCGGACAACAAGAACCGGGATGTCCGCGCCGCTTCAACGAAAATTCTAAATGAATTTTTAAACCAGGTCGGAGCGCTGATCTGCGAGGATATTAAGGATGGAGCAGCAGGGCAGGCTCTCTGCTCCTGCGATGACTGCATCAGATATGCGGTTTCCATTGCGGAGAAAATTCTTTCCTGACATTTTCAGCCGCACGGTTTCCGCTGTTTCGGCTGGAGCTTAACAAATACGGCAAGTGATTCTTCGCTTGCTTTTCTGTAACAATACCTATACAGAGCGTCGGAGTCCGATGCCCCGACGCTCTGTATAGGTATTTCTTTTCTTGCGTTCAGAGAAGCCATTGCATGGTTTCATAACGTGCAATATGCTGCTTCATCATAGATAAAAAATGCTTCGCACAGCGTGAACGTTCCTCCCCGAGTTCCGAAGCATGAGCGTAAAAAATGACATCCGCTTCGGGCTCCTCTTCCATTTTGCATCGCACCGCCCCCTGTCTCTCTAAAAGCACTGCGAGCGGCAGAGGTACAACGGCAAAGCTGTCTCCATGCAGAAGGCTTCCCAGCGGGGCTACGTGATCAATCCGAATTCTTGGAAACACGGATTCATCAAACCAATGCCTGTGCCAGACGTCAAAGCTGTGATTCCACGGGAGCCTTATCTCCGCGCGTGGATTCAGTTCCGATGGATGGATGATTTCTTTTCCGCAGTACATCTCCCCACCGATAAAACTGAACGGCTCCATGAAAGCGGGCTCCGCCTCCATGCGGGAACGGTTGAGTTTTTCTCTGTCCAGACTGTCCACGAAGGCGATATCCACACGATTTTCTGCGATGGAAAAGTACGCGTCGACGGAATGAATTTGGTGAATTTCAAGGTGATAGGGATTATTTTCCAGAGATAGTGTTCCCAGAATTTCCTCGATAACGCAAACACTTACGCTTCCGATGGTTCCGACACGCAAAATCGGCTTTTCCCCTTTAATCTGAAGATTGGATGCTTCCCTGTACAAGTCCAGAAAATGCACCGCGCAGGGAAGAAAGCGCCGCCCCTGCGACGTCAGCCGAATCACTCTCTGCCCTTTCTCCCGTTCAATCAGCGGATATCCAAGTTCTCTTTCAAGAGAAGACAGCCTTCGGCTTAGGGCAGGCTGTGTAATGTACAGTTCGTCTGCAGCGCGGGAAATGCTCCCACAGCGCACCACTGACAGAAAAGCTTCAATTTCAAATTGCGTCATCGGCACCCTCGCTCGAAAATATGCATTGTTATTTATATTTTAATTGCAAGATCGGCATTAGTCAAAATCCTTCTTCCGTACTAAAATACACGGCGAACGGAGGGTGAGAATATGCCTACAGCAAATCGGGTGCATTACGCATGGATTATCTGCTTTGCCTGCTCCCTGCTTCTTTTCTGCACAAGCGGACTTTCCGTGAATGCATTCTCCATATTCCTGCCGTATATCCTGCAGCTGAACGGCTATACAAATGCGCAGGTGTCATTTCTCGTTACGCTGCGCAATCTCGCTGCCCTTCTTGCTCTGCTTTTTGTCAGCCGCTACTATCGGTTCTTCACTATCCGGAATGGGGTTACTGCCGCGGGTTTTCTTCTTTCTGCGGGCTTCATCGTTTATGGCTTTGCTTCCCGCTATGCAGCATACTGTGCCGCATCCTTCTTCGTCGGAATCGGGTATGGGCTGGGAACCATTGTACCCGTGGCAATTCTGCTGCATCGCTGGTTTAACGAGAAATATGCCCTCGCGTTCGGGATCTGCGGAGCTTCTACGGGGTTATCCACGCTGGGAATTCCTTCACTTCTCTCTTCCTGCATCGCCCGCTTCGGTCTTTCCGCCACCTTCCTCGGGGAAGCGGCTGTCATTGCCGTCCTTATTTGCATCTGCTGGATTCTGCTGCGGGAATCGCCCGAATGCATGGGCTGCACCGCCTACGGAGCTGCTGCCGCAAATCGGAAGAAATGTCCGGCGAAAACGCCGCGGACGCTCCGAAAGGAGCAGTGGCTTCTTCTTATCCCCATGGTTCTTGCTGTCGGTGCCGTGACCAATGTCGCGTACTCCAATCTTTCCGTTCTTGCTTCCGGGGAAGGATTTGATACCCGTGTCATTTCTCTGATGCTGACTTTCACCGGCGTGTGCATCATGCTGAGCAAATATCTTTATGGCTTTTTGTCAAGCCGTCTTCCGGTACATATATGCAACTGGATATTTTTCGTTTTCCTTGTCTCTGGACTCGGTCTTACGCCTTACATCAAGGGAAGCATGATTCTGCTGTTTACAGCAACAGGCCTATTTTCCCTGGGCCTTGGCATGACGGCGACCGGGCTTACAATATGGGCAAAGGAGCTTTCAGGCGAGTACCAGTTTGAACGAACCAACCAGATTTTCCAGCTTCTTTACTCGGCAGGAAGTCTCCTGTTTTCTCCGCTGCCGGGACTGCTTGCCGATCGCAGCGGCGGCTCCTATGTACCGTGCTATATCGTTTTCCTTCTGTGCGCGCTCTTTTTCTTCAGCGTGATTCAGTTGGAACTGCATCGGTGCCGTGAAACCTCCCGCCGCAGACTCCGGCAATCCGCTGTCCCGCAGTTTGCTTCCGGGCGCGGGAAATAATTCCGAGGATCTTCTTTTCGCGCAATAGAACCGCCTTCCAAGTCGGAAATTGGCAGGGTAGAATTTTCCTGCACAGCCTGAATATTTTCCGCCGAAGGCGTGATGGAGGCAATGCGGGAAAAATAATATCAGGCGGTCTTTCTCCGCAAGTTCGGTTAGACGCCTATTGATTCCTGGAGCCGCTTTCTTTTTCTTTCCTTTTCTCTATTCCGCCGCCTCCGCTATCCGCGTAGACGGTTTTGTATTTTTCATAAGTTACAAAGCCTGGCAGCGAACCGCCCGGCTTTTTCACGTTCCGAACCATCGTGTAGTCCACCGGTATTTTTCCGGAATTCCGGGCCTGTGAATAATAAGCAGCAAGTTCCGCAGCCTCCCGCAGTGCCGTTTCCGTCGGTTCTCTGCCTTCACATCGAAGAATAACATGGCTCCCATGAATCTTCTGCGCATGCAGCCAGTAATCTGTACGTCGGGCTGTATGCTGTGTCAGGCTGTCATTCATGGCATTATTCCGCCCGACCAAAACTTCAAACCCATCGGTCGTACGGAATGCGTAGGGGGCTGATCGCATTGGACGCTCCTTTCGAGATTCCTTTTTCTGCCGAAGATATCCCGCGTTCTGAAGTTCCTGCCGAATGGCCTGCAGCTCCGATGCCGATTCTGCCATATCGATTTCGCTGAGAACGCTTTCCAAATAATTGAGCTGCTGCTCATTTTCTGCAATAAGGACATGCAGGTGCTGTTCCGCGGTCTTCAGCTTCGTATATTTTCTATAGAGTTTTTCCGCATTCTGCTGTGGGGACTGAAGCGGATCCAGGGGAATCACGACTTCTTGACAGGATGGATCGTAGAAGTCCTCGCATGTAAAGTTTTCCATTCCCCGTTTCAAGCGGTAAAGGTTTGCTTTGATCAAATCTGCTCTGCGCCGTACCGCTTCCCGATCTTCCGCCTTTTCCAGTTCCTGTCTTCGGGCTGCAAGCTTACGCGCGGTTCGATTCCGGGCCGTTTTAATGTTGCTGCTGAGGCTCTTTGCGCGCCGCTTCAGTTCTTCCTGCCGCTCTCTTTCGGAGTAGAAGGTGTCCAGCATCTCGGAATAGGAGCTGCAAGGTATTATTTCCGCCGAGTCCTGATACTGACTGATACGGAAGAAACTGAAGTCGAAAGGCTTTCCATCCCGGCAGAGAAGCACCGGCTCATCTCCGCCCTGCAATACGGTTTCCCGAAGCGCCTCCAGAGCATCCGGGAGGCTGGAGTCATCTCCGTGGCAACGGTAGACAAGTTCTCGTGCAGTCAGAGGCGACAGTCCGGAAAACGTGCGGAGAATCTTTTCCTCCAAACTCGCTGCGTCGGGTGCCTGGATCCAAACTCGGGGGATGTCCCCCTCTGCGCAGGTTAAAAAATTTACTTTGTTCTGCCTTGGAGGCACCTGATACAGCATGCCCGGGAGAAGCGCTCGGCTGCCTTTTTCGGTCAGTTCCGTTCTTCGGAGGCAATCAAGAATATTTCCCTGCGAATTGATAAGAACAAGGTTCGGAAAACGGCTCATCATTTCGATTGCGAGCTTCGCTTGGGAGACTGCTCCCAGTTCATCCCGCGTTGAGAAATGCAGGATGCATATCCGATCAAATGCCGGCTGTTCCATGCTGCTCAGAATGGCACCGTTCAGATATTTCCGCAGAAGCATGCAGAACATAGGAGGTTCCTGCGGATTTTCATAGCTTCTGTCCGTAAGATGCATTCTTGCCGTTCCGACGTTTGACGATACCAGAAGCCTGCGGTTTTTCCCGGAGCATCGCAGGCTGAAAATCAGAACATTCTTTTCCGGCATTTGAATTCTGTCTATGCGGCCGCCTTCCAGCTGAGGCTTCAGTTCCCGCAGCAGCGCATAGATAACCGGTGCGTCAAGTGGCATGGTCCATCTCCATTATTTTCTGAAAAAGTGCATTGAGGCGCTCGTGTCTTCCCAGCAGATAGAGGTATCCGAACAGAGCTTCCAGTCCTGTAGCTTCGTGGTATTGCGCCGGATCTGCATGAGGCGGTGTTCCGCTTACATGGGCATTTCGGCCTCTCCGGAAGACATTCCGTTCCTCTTCCGTAAGTTCATCCAGAATCTCGTGTGCCGCATTGGCTTGTGCGGCTGCATTTACCAGCCGAATGCGATGTTCATGAAGATCCTGCGCCGTGCACAGGCCCTTTTCTGCAAGATAGGTCCGAATCAGAAGCTCGTAGACGCCGTCGCCAACATGAGCCAGCGCCAGAAGGCTCAGATTCCGAACCTTTTCTGTATTCATCTGCGGATTTAAATAATCCTCTCTCAATCGAACCCTCCTCAACTCTGCAGCCGCCACCGCAGGAAATCTGAAAAAGCGGGGCGAATCTCGTCCCGCTCAGTCATCGTCTTCCTCCCCGTCGTTCTCCTCATCGGGGATATCGGACAGGTCCTCCGGCAGGTCCGCCAGCTGCTCCGTCGGCGCCGTCCCCTGCAGCATCTGCATTTCCTGCCACTGTTCCCTGGTAATGAGTATCTGCCTGGGCTTGGATCCTTCAAACGGGCCGACGACTCCCAGTTCTTCCAGCTGGTCTACAATACGCGCTGCTCTGGAATACCCAAGCTTCAGTCTCCTCTGCAGCATTGATACAGAAGCCTGCTTCGAGTCAAAAATAACGTCTACGGCTTGCGGAAGGAGCTCATCATATCTGCTCAGCGCATCCGAAGCACCTGTTCCTGCAGCTTCCGCCTCCTGCTTATTCCCGTTCGTTTCTTCCGAAGCCTTTTCCATATAGCTTGCGATCTCTTCGCTGTAATCAGCCTGCTCTTCCACCGCGCAGTGTTCTTTTATGAACTCTATCACCTGTTCCCTTTCCTCATCGGAAACGAAGGAGCCTTGAATGCGTGTCGGTTTTGAAATCCCAATGGGGCAGTACAGCATATCACCCATTCCGATCAGCATTTCCGCCCCGCTCTGGTCCAGAATAATTCGGCTTTCCATAGCGGATGACACGGCAAAAGCGATGCGGCTTGGGATATTGGCTTTCATAAGCCCGGTAATGACATCCGCGGAAGGCCTTTGCGTTGCGATAACAAGGTGCATGCCGGCTGCGCGTCCCATCTGTGCGATTCTTACGATACTGTTTTCAACGTCCTTGGAAGCCGCCATCATGAGATCCGCCAGCTCGTCTATGACGATGACCACCTGCGGAAGGATCTGCTCCCCTTTCTCCCGGCGGTTTGCATTATATCCCTTCAGGTCCCGTACACGGTCTTCGGAAAACAGCGTATACCGCTTCAGCATTTCAACCACGGACCACTGCAGAGCGCCTGTAGCCTTTTTGGGATCTGTAACTACCGGAACGTAAAGATGCGGAATGCCGTTGTATACGCCCAGCTCCACCATCTTCGGATCGATCATGATAAGCTTGACTTCGTCGGGTCTTGCTTTGTAAAGGAGACTAATAATAAGCGAGTTCATGCAGACCGATTTTCCGGAGCCCGTTGTTCCGGCAATCAGCAGGTGCGGAAGCTTTGCAATATCTCCGATGATGGTTTCTCCGCTGATATTCTTTCCGAGCGCAAAGGACAGCTTTGACTTTGACTGCCGAAACCTGTCCGTATCCAGCAGATCCCGGAGATAAACCGGCTGGTTTTTTGCGTTCGGGACTTCCACCCCAACCGTTGAAATCTTATTCGGGATCGGCGCGATTCGCGCGCTGGGCGCCCCCAGAGCAAGCGCAATATCGTTGGAAAGGCTTGTGAACTTGGAAAGCTTTACGCCGCGCTGCAGTTCAAAATCATAGCGGGTAACCGTAGGTCCTACGGTAATGTCCGTAAGATCTGCCCCTACGCCGAAGCTTTCTATCGTACTGACAAGAATCTGCTTTTTTTCTTCCATATTTCCCGCGGCATTCGGATCCGGCGCCGGGCCTTTCCGAAGGAGATCCAGCGGCGGAAAAGCATATTCTTCCTCTTTCGATCGGAAAGCCGCAGCCGAAGGAGCAGCGGCCTTCTGCGCATTTCCAGCCGGCTCTGCTGTGAGAGCTTTGTCCGGCTTTGCATCCCGGACTGGAAGATCCAGGTCACCGGCAGCAAGTTTGGGAACTTCAGACAGCTCTACGTTCGAAGCCTGCCCCGCAGGGAATACCGGTTCCGGCCCGGAAGAAGACGCTTTCTTCGCTTGTTCCTCAACCGGGATATCATAATCTTTATTAAAATCCTGAATCAGGGTAATCTCCGGCATGGGAGCCTTCGCATCCTGCTTTTTCTCTTCCCCGGGGTGTTCCGCCAGAACCGGCGTCTCTATTGTCTCAATAGGAGGCATAGGGTTTGCCGTTTTCGATTCAGGTTTTCCTTCATCGGAGGAAGGGGCGCTTTCGGCTGCCCTCTTCTGCTCTTCCTCCTGTGCAGCAATGCGCGCCTGCTTTTCCTCCGCAGTCTGCTTCTCCCGCTCTGCTACGATTTCCGCTTTTCGAATTTTACGCTCCTGTGCTCGGGCTTCCGTTTTTTCCGATGTGTTCTGAAGCCATACATTGATCTTCGAAGGAGTAACATTAACGGTCATCAGCAGGCAGTACAGGAAGGCAAGGATCAGGATCGGAGCTCCTGCATAGACGCTGATGGTAATTACCATAAAATAAGACAGAAGGCCGGACAGCACACCGCCGAAGATGAGCTGCTGTCCCTCGGAATATAAAAGCGATACAATCGCGCTGAATCCGCCGACGGTGCTCAGATCAACACTGGAAAAGAGCATTTCGGTCAATGCGCCGAAAAAGAGCGGTACAAGAAGGGTGCAGGTAAGACGGCCTCCGATTGGTCCCTTATGATAGATCTGGAGGAGATATGCCGACATCAGAAGCGCTGGCGGGACTAGATAGTAGCCCCATCCGAAAAGTCCTCCGATGATCCGGCGAAGCCAGTTGATAACAATCGCACTGGTATGAAAATAGGTAATGACGGACAGAAGCCCCACGATGCCAAGGATCGCACCGACAATATACCGAGAAGAAGCGCCGTTTCTCTGCGCCCGCGCCGGACCGCGCGATGCGCTCTGGTTCGAGTTCGATCGTCCGGTTCCGGAGCTTCTGCCATTTTTCTTTTTACCGGAAGTGGTTGCCATATATACTCCTTACAAATAAAATCCGAATGCGTCCTTCTTCCGCCGCCGCTTTCTTAGAGGACCAAGGAAAGAATGACGCTCAGAAGGCCTACTGCCCAGCAGTAGTACGCAAAGTTTCCGAATTTTCCTTCGGAGGTTATCTTCTTTACAATACGGATCGCAAAAACGCCTGCAACCATTGCCACTGCCATGCCGACAAGATACGCAGGAACCTCGGCTGCATTTATTCCCACCTTCAATGCGTCGTGGAGGCTGAGAATATTCGCCCCCAGCACAGCCGGCACAGACATCAGGAAAGAAAAATTCACCGCGAAACTTCTGTTTAGCCCGCGGACCAGCCCGCCGGCGATCGTCGTGCCGGACCGGGAAATTCCCGGGGCTGTCGCAACAGCCTGGCAGCATCCTATAAGGACCGCATCCCACAAGGTCATGGAACGGGCTCCCTTCTTTCCGGGCGCTTTTCGCCGATCGGAGAAAAACAGAATAGCGCCGGTCGCAATCAGAGCGCACCCCACGAAGAGGGTATTATAGTAAAGGCCTTCGATTTTATCCTTCACAGGCAGAATCAGAAACAGCGGAAGCGTTGCAATGACGATCATCAGAAGCTCCCGCGCTGCGGGAAGATGCTCTTTCTGCTCCGGTGTGCTGCTGCGTTTGAAAAACAGAACTGTTTCACGGACCATAGAAACAATCTCGGACCAGTATACAATGCAGATGGAAATCAAGGTCCCGAGGTGGAGAAGGACGTCGAAAAATACATATCCTCCGCCCTCCGCGGTTTTCAGTCCCATCAGGTTCTGCAGGATGGCAAGGTGTCCGGAGCTTGAGATCGGAAGAAATTCCGCTATTCCCTGCACAAGTCCCAGAATAATGGCATTCCATATAGACATATCTGTCTCCCAAGCCGCTGCGGCTTTTGCGGCGCTCGGTTCGGCAGCTGCCGCCTGAATCGCTGCCATGTGCACTCCTCTCAGGCGAACTGCCGGAGCGGAATTCTCTTATGTAAACAAGTTTATATATTGTAACACAGAATGCCCTTTCCGACAATGCATCCCAGGCAGCAATCGCGCTGAACCGCATCAAAGCTCCGATCGCCTGCACGACGTTTTTTTCGCACAGTCAGCGCCTGCGTAGCGTCAATTTCCGCGCTCTGTCTTTTGACATTCCCTGAATTCCTTATATAATCATCTATGGATATTTTTCGCCTTTTTTATTTTAAAAATTTTTCGCACTTCGGAGGAAACGGGCGCCTTTTCCCGAAGCGGACGCATCAATCACGCCGCCGTTTCCGACTTTTATCACGTATACAGAGGATGTGTTAAAGTGAAGCAAAGAGTCCTGTCTGCCATTATCATGGTCGCTATCGTTCTCGTCTGCATGCTTATATCGGTATACACGAGAATTGCGTTTTTCCTTGCGGTTGCAATTCTTTGCATCCGGGAGCTTGTGCATGTCTACTCCTTGGAAGATGTTCACTGCACGAAGCTTCCCCTGTACTTCTTCCCGATTGCCTGGTCCATCCTCCTGGTTCTGGACGTGCACATGGAAATTCATCCGGCTTACTATTTGGCTGCGGGCTTTTTTGCTATCGTGTGGATTTTTGCTGCGGCAATTGCCAATCATACCATTTACGGGCGCGGTGCGGAAGCTTCCCTTTCCATTCTGGTCTATCCGCTGTTTCTTCTGCTTCTGATCGCCGCCATCGGCATTACCGAGCATTGGTATTCTGTGATGATCCTTGCCTGCCTTGCCACCTGGACCTGTGATTCCTTTGCAATGTTCGGCGGAAAGTGGTTCGGTAAGCATAAGCTTGCCCCTTATACCAGTCCGAATAAAACTGTCGAAGGAACCATCTGCGGTGCAATATCCTCCCTGCTTGCCGGGCTGGCTTCCTATTTCCTGCTCCGATGGCTAGGGCACTCGGTTGCTTTATGGATCTGCCTGCTAGCCTCGCTGATCTGCTCGTCCGTCGGTCAGTACGGCGACCTCGCCGCTTCCTTATTTAAAAGGATGGTCGGCATCAAAGATTATTCGAATCTTATTCCCGGTCATGGCGGAATGATGGATCGTGCGGACAGTCTACTCTTCTCCATTCCGTCCGCATGGTTCATCCTATTTCTCTGCCACGCACTGTAAGGATTTTCCTTTTTTGTCCTTCGGAGGTTGAAAGCATGTCGGAATTCTCAAAAACGAATCTGCTTCTTATTATCAATCCGGTTTCCGGGACACAAGCCGCAAACCGGCAGCTCGTCGACGTGATCAGTGATTTTGAATGCGGCGGCTGCAGGGTAACGGCTATGAGTACGGGAAAAAGAGGGGATGCCGCCATTTACGCCGAAAATTACGCCGGCCGCTATGACCGGGTCGTCTGCGTCGGCGGAGACGGTACGCTCCATGAAGTCATCAATGGTCTTATGAAAACGCATCAGTCCGTGCCATTGGGCTATATTCCCTGCGGCAGCACCAATGATTTTGCGGCAACCCATGGCTTAAGCCTGGATCCCCGGAAAGCTGCTGCAGAGATACTCAGCGGTACGGTGCATCCTATCGATCTCGGAGAAATCGATAACCGCTATTTTGCCTACGTAGCCGCCTTCGGCTTTTTCAGCAGTTCCTCCTACGAAACGCCGCAGTCCATGAAAAATATTCTGGGTCATGCCGCCTACATTCTGAATGCGGTCAAGTACGCCCGCAGCATGCGTTCGGAGCCTTTGCAGATCACGGCAAACGGGCGGATCTATGCGGCGCATTTTCTGTTCGGCGCTGTCTGCTCTGCACAGTCGGTCGCAGGGGTCTTTAGGATGCCGGACGGCATTACGGACGTATCGGACGGCAAATTTGAGGTTATTCTCGTTCGAAAGCCGCCTCTTTTAGTCGACATAAGCACGATTGCCCGTGATCTCCTCGCCCAGCGCTATGACGGCAATCCTTATATCACTCTCTTTCAGACGGATCGGCTGGATATTGTATCCGAGCGGCGGAAACTGGACTGGTCCCTTGACGGGGAGCACTTCGTTTCCAGTTCTCGCGTAACCTTGCAGTGCTGCAATAAAGCGCTGCATCTGATCAAGGCGTGAGAAGCTAATAGAATGACTTATTACAGCGGAGGGCCCGGCTTCTTGCCGGGCCCTCTCCATTGCAATGCCGGTTATTTTCTGCCGGCAGTGTATCCGTCTTTATATACGGCGAGACATCCTTTGTATGTCATATAGCAGTCAAGCTTGGATACGACTTCAAAGGGAGCGTGCATGCTGAGAACCGGAACGCCGGCGTCAATTGTATCAATATTTCGGTTGGCCATATATTTGGCTATCGTCCCGCCGCCTCCCTGATCAACCTTGCCCATTTCGCTGAGCTGCCATAGGACCTTGCCGTCATCAAAGACCCGACGTACATAGGCAACAAGCTCGGCGGAAGCGTCGCTGGTGCCGGATTTTCCACGGGCACCGGTAAACTTGCAGATTCCAATGCCGTAGTTTATTCGGGCTTCATTGCTCTTGTCATATACATCGGCGTAGTTGGGGTCATATGCCGCCGTTACATCAGCGGAAAGGCAGAAGCTCTTTTCAAAGCAGCGGCGAAGTTCCGTTGTCTGCTCCGCGCAGAGGTCTTCCATAAAGTCATCAAAGGCCTGGCTCTGCATTCCGGTCACGCCGTCGGAGCCTGTCTCTTCCTTATCCGCCAGGATACAGACGCAAGTTTTTTTCGGAATCTTTTCCACATCCAGAATGGCTTTCAGTTCCGCATAGGCGCAGACGCGATCATCGTGGCCGTAGCCTCCAATCATAGAGCGATCCAGCCCGATTTCCGTCACGTCAAACGCCGGCACAGCCGCAAGCTCGGCCGATTGAAAATCCTCTTCCGTTATTCCGTAACGTTCATGCAATATGCTCATGACGGCAAGTTTAACACGATCTTCCCCATTGTCCGCATAGGGTGTGCTTCCGATCAGAATTTGAAGCGCTTCGCCGTTGACGCCTTCTGCCAGGCTTTGCGTCATCTGTTTCTGCGCCAGATGCGGGAGCAGATCGGTAACGACAAAGCGGGGATCGTCCTTTTCCCGTCCGATCACGACATTCTCCACCGTTCCGTCCTTTAAGGCGACAACGCCGTGCAGTTCCAGGGGAATCGCTGTCCACTGATATTTTTTAATTCCTCCATAATAATGGGTCTTGAAATAGGCAAGTTCATCGCTTTCGCGAAGGGGTTTCTGCTTAAGGTCGAGGCGCGGAGAATCTACATGGGCTCCCGCAATCACTGCGCCTTCCGAAAGAGGCTGCTTTCCAAGAACCGCCAGAATCAGGCTCTTGCCGCGATTATTGAAGTAGACCCGGCTTCCCGGCTGCAGAGGCATTCCCTGCCGATAGGGCAAAAATCCCTTCTCTTCGGCCATCTGAATCGCATACCGGACCGCTTCCCGTTCCATACGTGCTTCGTTCAGGAACTTCATATATTCCTTGCAATACTTCTCCATTGCAAGATGGTCCTCCCGGCTCATCCGATCATAGCCGTTTTTTGTCTTCGATAACAGCGCCTCTCTCACTTTTGTTTCTTCCTCTTTGTTCATATGCCCAGAACCTCCTTGAATGTTTTATCGCATTGACGCCGAAAATCCTCCGGATTTCCGTCGTTTCGTATTACTGTCTGACATTGCCGAAGGTATTCCTCTTCCGAGGCCTGCGCCCGGATGCGCAGCTCCGCTTTTTCCCGGCTGATTCCGTCTCTTCGGATGACCCGTTCGATTCTGCTTTCCAAAGGAGCCGCGATGCAGACGGTTGCCGTGCAGAACTCCTTCAGCTCTTCTTCGGAAAAGGCAGCTGCGTCCAGCGCTGCCGCCGTATACCCGGCCATAGCCGCATCCTCCAGCTTTTCATGGAGTTTTTCCTTAAGGAAAGGTCGGACCGTTCGGTTGAGCTTCTCCAGTGCATCCGCATCCGAAAAGACGAGACTTCCCAGCGCGCCGCGGTCAAGTTTTCCGCCCCGCACCGTTTCCGGAAATGCGCCTTTCAATGCAGAAAGAAGTTCCGCATCTTCCTCGAGCATCTGGTGGTACAGTGCGTCGCAGTCGATGCCGTAGGTTCCCAAGTCCATTAGCGATGACAAAGCCGTTGTTTTTCCAACGCCGCTTCCACCGATTATGCCGATGACTTTCAGATCCGCCGCCAGTGCTCTTCGAATCGCGGCGGCGGGAAGTGCGCCCTGCCGAAGAATCCGGTACGGCTTTTCCGCAACGCTGACAATAGTCGATTCCCGGCCGATGCCGCATGGTCCGCCGTCAAGAATTGCGTCGATTTTACCGTCGAAATAGTTTTTCACCTGCTGCGCCGTTTTGGGACTCGGAAAGCCCGAAGGGTTTGCCGAAGGGGCAGCGAGTGGCCGATCTGCCATTCGGAGAAGACCCAGCGTTTTTTCATGGTCAGGGCAGCGAAGGCCGATTGTGCTTCCCCCGGCACGGACAATCCCGGGGATTTCCTGCTTTGCCTCGACAACGATTGTGAGAGGACCGGGCCAGAAGCAGCGGGCTAGCGTATAGGCAGCCTTGGGGATGTTTCGTCCGTAGCGTTCCAGGGCTTCAGGGCCTGGGACCATGAGCGATAACGGCTTTACCGCAGGTCTGTTCTTCACTTCGTAAATTGCTTCAACAGCCGATTCATCCAAGCCGTTTCCGGCTAGGCCGTAAACGGTCTCCGTCGGCACGGCAACAAGGCCTCCCTTCCGTATAATCTCCGCTGCCCGCGGAAGGTTGTCTGTCAAGATTTCCGTTTTCATAATGTCTCGGCCTGTTTCTCCAGCTGCTCTGCCTGCTGCTGCGCAGTAAGTGCGTCAATGATCGGATCCAGGTCCCCGTTCATCACTGCTTCAATATTGAAACTGCGCACTTCACCGTGCAGACGATGGTCCGTCACGCGGTTCTGTGGAAAATTATACGTGCGAATGCGCTCCGAGCGGTCTCCCGACCCAATTTGGCTCTTACGCTCCGCGGCAACCGCCGCGTCCCGCTTCGCCTGCTCCGCTTCGTACAGTCTCGAGCGAAGTATGCTCATGGCGCGATCCTTGTTTTTATACTGGCTCCGCTCGTCCTGGCATTCCACGACCGTTCCGGTCGGAATGTGCGTGATTCGGATTGCGCTTTCGGTCTTATTAATGTGCTGACCCCCCGCTCCAGAGGATCGGTAGGTATCAATGCGCAGATCTTTCGGATCAATATGAAAGTCTATTTCGCCCATTTCCGGCAGTACAGCCACCGTAGCCGCGGAGGTGTGGATTCGGCCTCCGGACTCCGTGATCGGAACGCGCTGCACTCGGTGTCCCCCGGCTTCGAATTTCAGCCTGGACCACACTCCCTGTCCAATCACAAGAAGGCTGACTTCCTTGATGCCCCCAAGCTCGGTTACATTGGAATTCGCCACTTCGACCTGCCAGCCTTTGGATGAAGCATACATGGTATACATTCTGAAAAGATCTCTAGCAAAAAGAGTCCCCTCTTCGCCACCCACACCGGCGCGGATTTCCATGATGACATTGCGTTCGTCGTTTGCATCCTTCGGAAGCAGCAGAAGCTTCAATTCCCGCTCCGTTTGGATCGCAGACTGTTGCAGTCTTTCCCTTTCTTCCCGCGCAAACTCGCTCATCTCGGGGTCTGAAAGAAGTTCTTCCGCCTGCTGAAGCTCGTCCTGAATTTTTTGATAGGCAAGATACTTTTCCATCAACGGATCCAGTTCGCTCTTCTCCCGTGCAAGGTGTGCGTATGCCTCCGCATTGGAGTAGGTCTCGCTTTGCTCCATGCGGCGGACAATTTCTAGATAGCGGTTGTACAGTTGCTTTAATTTTTCATACATTGTTAACACCAAGGATTGATTCTATCACAGCGGCAAGTGAGTGTAAACCGCGGCAGACGGGCATCCGGCAGGTTTTCGCTGCATCCGCTACTACAGCCGGAGGTGGGAAAGAAAAACCCGCAGATTTGGCAGAAATCTGCAGGTTTGTGTGGTGACCCGGACGAGAATCGAACTCGTGTTACCGCCGTGAAGGGGCGGTGTCTTAGCCGCTTGACCACCGGGCCGAAAGTTATATGGACAATATTCACGCCGGATGCCGAACGACATCCGGCGCAAAACTGGTAGCGGAACCTGGATTTGAACCGGGGACACTTCGGGTATGAACCGAATGCTCTAGCCAACTGAGCTATTCCGCCTCGAGAGCGTTTTGTATTATATCAGCGTTGCGAATAGTTGTCAATAAGCCAAAAAGGGAAATTTCACGTTTCCGCAAGCTGCGCTTCATGCCCTGCCGTGGGCGCTGCGGAAGGCCGCAAGGCAGAAATGCCTGCCGTAAATTTCGGCAGGCATCGAAAAGCTCATTTCGGGCTTTCAATCAGCGTATGCTCCAGAACGCGCCCTTTCCAAGGTATGCCGAGTCCAGTTCTTCTTCTATCCGCAAAAGCTGATTATACTTTGCCACTCTTTCCGTCCTGCAGGGTGCTCCTGTTTTGATCTGGCCTGCATTCACCGCCACAGAGAGGTCTGCAATCACGGTATCTTCCGTTTCTCCTGACCGATGAGACAGGACCGCTGTCCATCCCGCCCGGTGCGCCATCTGAATTGCGTCCAGCGTTTCCGTCAATGTGCCGATCTGATTAAGCTTGATAAGAACGGAATTTGCGGCTTGCAGCTCGATTCCCTGCGCAATCCGCTTCGTATTTGTTACGAACAGATCGTCTCCGACCAGCTGAACCCGGCGGCCCAGCGCGTCACTCATCTTCTGCCAGCCGTCCCAGTCATTTTCTCCCAGGCCGTCCTCCAGAGAAATAATCGGATAATGATCCACAAGGCCCGTCCACATGGAAATCATTTCCTGACTTGTCATCGTTATGCCGCGTTTTGGAAGATGGTAGACCTTCTCCGCCTCGTCGTACCAGTCGGAAACCGCGCCGTCAATTGCAAAAAGGAAGTCCTCGCCGGGCTTATATCCGGTATCCTCGACAGCCCGCATCAATGCCTTCAAGGCATCTTCGTCACTTTCAAGATTCGGAGCGTAACCTCCTTCATCTCCTACGCCGTTTGCAGGACTTCCCATTTTCTTTAAGGTGTTTTTCAGTTCATGATAGACTTCAGCGCACATGCGGAGTGCTTCGCTCCAGTTTTCCGCGCCGACTGGAACAATCATAAACTCCTGGATATCCACATTGGATCCCGGTGCATGCGCACCGCCGTTGAGGACATTCATCATGGGAACCGGCATGATATTGGCTGCTGCGCCGCCAAGATAGCGATAGAGAGGCTGTCGGGATGCCTGCGCCGCAGCACGGGCGCATGCCAGAGAGACCGCGAGCATCGCATTTGCGCCAAGGCGCGTCTTATTCGGCGTCGCATCCAGCTCAATCATGGCATGATCGATGCCGCGCTGGTTGAAGACCTCCTCTCCCGCGAGGGCCTGCGCTATTTCCGTATTGACGTTGCGGACAGCCTTCCGAACGCTTTTACCGCCGTAGCACTTTGGGTCCGCATCCCGCAGCTCGCACGCTTCATACATGCCGGTGGAGGCTCCGGAGGGCACCGCAGCCCGTCCAAGAATTCCGTTTTCCAGTTCCACATCCGCCTCTACCGTCGGGTTTCCGCGAGAATCTAAAATCTCTCTTGCATGAATTCCTGCAATTTTTGTTTCGCTATGCATGGCACTTCTTCCGCATCTGAGCCGATGCGGAACACTCCTTTCCTAATACCGGTTCTTCCGATTCAGGCTTTCTCCATCCGCCGTCGGAACCGTCTGCGTTTCCTATTTCCGAATCATGGAAACTCCAGTCATCTCCTCGGGTTTCGCGCGATTCATGAGTTCCAGAATCGTAGGGGCAATATCCGCAAGTTTTCCTTCCTTCCGCAGTTCCAGCGGTCCGGCACCGGAAATTGCAAAGGGAACCGGATTTGTTGTGTGCGCCGTATTGATGCTCCCGTCCCTGTTCACCATTACGTCTACGTTTCCGTGATCTGCTGTCAGAAGAAGAACCCAGTCGGGGTGCCTCCGAAGTTCATCATAGATGCTGCCCAGGCATTCGTCAACTGTTTCCACCGCTTTTACCGCAGCCTGAAAAACACCGGTATGCCCGACCATGTCGCAATTGGCGAAATTGCAGACAATCAGCTGTCTTCCGCCCTCGCGAAGCGTCTCCAGAACCTTTTGGCAGACCGGTCTTGCACTCATTTCCGGAATCAGATCATATGTAGGGAACTGCTTCGGGGACGGGATCAGGCAGCGATCCTCTCCCGGATATGGCTCCTCAATTCCTCCGTTGAAGAAGAATGTGACATGCGCATACTTCTCCGTTTCCGCAACGCGAAGCTGCCGGCATCCGAAGCCACTGAGATAGGCTCCCAGCGTATTCTGTATTGTCTCCGGAGGATATGCCACCGGAAGGGTTAAATTCTCATCATACTGCGCCGTGCAGACGTAGTGAAGCGGATATACGGATTTCGATCGGAGAAATCCGTCAAAGTCCGGGTTGTTCAGCGCCCATGTAATTTCCCGTGCGCGATCCGGCCGGAAGTTCATAAAGATGACGCTGTCATCGCAATTGATAGCCCCCTGCGGGCAAATCACCGTGGGAACTACGAATTCATCCGTGATGCCGGCTTCATAGCTTTGCCGGACCGCATGCACGGGGTCAGGATCCTGCGGACCTTCCCCGCACACCATCGCGCGGTAAGCCTTCTCGACGCGCTCCCAGCGGCGATCCCTGTCCATAGCGTAAAAGCGCCCGCTGATTGTGGCGATCCGTGCGTTGCCCAGAGCTTCGCACTTTTTCTGCAGGCTTTCCACAAATGCTGCACCGCTGGTCGGCGCGACATCTCTACCATCGAGGAAGCAGTGGACATATACCCGCGGTGCGCCCATTTTTTCAGCCATATCCAGCATGGCAAAAATATGCTGAATATGGCTGTGTACTCCGCCGTCGGAAAGAAGCCCAAGTATGTGCAGCGCATGTCCCGGGCGGCATGCAGCCTGTACAGCGGCCCGGTACGATTTGTTTTCAAAAAAAGAGCCTGTCTCGATTTCCCGGTTGATTTTCGGCAGATCCTGCAGAACTACACGGCCGGAGCCGATATTCATGTGTCCGACTTCGGAATTTCCCATCTGTCCTTCCGGAAGCCCTACTGCCATTCCAGAGGCCTGAAGCCTGGCATGAGGATTTTCCGCAAAGATCCGATCCAAATTGGGTGTGTTCGCTGCCGCAATGGCGTTTCTTGCAGCATCCGGTTCGCCGATGCCGAAACCGTCCAGAATCAGAAGCAGGCAATTTTTTTCCATCTCACTGCCCCTGATCCGTTGCCTTTAATATTTTGGCAAATTCCGCCGGTTTCAGACTGGCGCCTCCGATTAATCCACCGTCTACATCCGGCTGGACAAGAAGTTCCTCCGCGTTTTCCGCATTCATGCTGCCGCCGTACAGAATGCTCAGGGCACGTGCCTGTCGTGCGCCAAACATGCTGCGAATCAGCGTCCGGATACCGCAGCAGACTTCCTCCGCCTGTTCCGCCGTGGCGGTTCTGCCCGTTCCGATCGCCCAGATTGGCTCATATGCAATGACGCAGTGGCGCAGCCGCAGATCCTCCATGCCGTACAGGGCGGATTTTACCTCATAGGCAATGCGGTCCATTGTCAGGCCGGCTTCCCGCTGCTCAAGCGTTTCTCCGACGCAGATAATCGGGTTAATGCTGTGGGCAACCAGCTGGCGTATCTTCGCATTTACGAGCGCATCGGACTCCTGGTGGTACTGCCGACGCTCCGAGTGTCCTACAATGCAGTATTTGACCCCTAGATCGCTCAGCATGGCGGCGGAAACTTCTCCCGTATAGGCGCCGCTTTCATGGCTTGAAACGTCCTCGCCGCCGGCGGCAATCCGGCTTTCCTTTGTTGCCTTCAAAAGAGCGGGCAGCAAGAGCGACGGTACACACAGCACCGTTTCGCAGGTTTTGGTCCGCGGCATTAAGCTTCGCAGTTCCTCAATGTACGGTCTTACCTCGCTGGCCGTCATGTTCATCTTCCAGTTGCCAGCAATAATCGCTTTTCTGTACTTCCTGTTCATACCTGTCCTATCCGGTCTAACACGTACCCCCCAGCAGTGTTAGCCCATCTCTCCTTTCTAGATACATTTCTTCTTATTCCGGTAAGTTGCGCAGAAATGTTATGTAACCTATTGTATTCTTTCATCACCCCCCATTTGCAAATAAACTTTGAATATTTGCAAAATATTGCGTAGGTTCTTCCGCCGTTTCCCGCTTTGCAGCGGAAAGCCGATCATGCGTCCAGCAGGCAGGCTACTCCGGGAAGCTCCTTCCCCTCAAGGAATTCCAGGCTGGCGCCGCCGCCCGTGGATATATGTGTCATGCGGTCCGCATACCCGAACTGCTCCACAGCTGCGGCGGAATCTCCACCGCCGACGATAGTAACCGCGCTGCATTCCGCCATCGCTTTCGCGACTGCTTTCGTCCCTTCGGCGAAGGGCGGAAATTCAAAGACTCCCATCGGCCCGTTCCAAACGACGGTCCCCGCTTCCGCGATTTGCGCACAGTAGCGTTCGATGGACCTGGGACCGATATCCATTCCCATCCATCCGTCGGGGATTTCACGGATATCTACGGTTTTCCGGGCACAGTCTTCCCGGAACGCGTCCCCGACCAGCGTATCTACGGGAAGCAGCAGGCGGACATTCTTTTCCTTAGCTTTTACAAGCATGTCGCGTGCGTACTCCAGCCGATCCTCCTCCAGAAGGCTTGTACCTATCCCATAGCCCTGCGCTTTAATAAAAGTATAGGCCATGCCGCCGCCGATGAGAATGGTGTCCGCTTTTCCCAGAAGGTTGTTGATGACACCGATTTTATCCGAAACCTTGGCACCGCCGAGAATGGCGACGAAGGGACGCTTCGGGTCTTCCAGCGCCCTGCCCATAATGGAAATTTCCTTTTCCACCAGCAGCCCAGCATAGGCGGGAAGATAGCTTGCAACACCGGCAGTCGATGCGTGTGCACGATGCACGGTTCCGAAGGCATCGGAAACATAAACGTCAGCCATCGAGGCAAGCTCCTGCGCAAAGTCTGCTCCGTTCTTTTCCTCCCTTATATCAAAGCGGAGATTTTCAAGAAGCAGAATCTGTCCGGGCTGCAGTGCCGCCGCTTTTGCCTTTGCGTCGGGTCCTATGGTGTCCGCGGCAAACAGAACCTCCCTGCGAAGAAGCTCGCCGAGGCGTTTCGCCACCGGTTTCAGGCTCAGGCTTTCCTTCCGCTCTCCTTTGGGTTTGCCAAGATGCGAGCAGGCAATGACTGCTGCATGATGATTCAAGAGATACTGTATTGTGGGAATCGCGGCGCGAATGCGTTTGTCGCTTGTAATTTCGCCTGTCTCCTTGCTAAGGGGAACGTTGAAATCACAGCGAAGCAGGACCTTTTTCCCGTCCACATCGGCATCTCTCACGGTTTTTTTGTTGTAATTCATACGTAATGTCCTTTCCATTTTCCAGGCGGTATTCCCCTGCCGCTTGGCATAGGGAAAAAATAAATATATTCCATTTTCTGATTTTCGTCAATTGGATCTGACGTCTCCCCGTTTTACGGAATGAGATCTTCGCGCTGCCCCGGAATCGCAGTCCGCTCGGAGGCAGGCCGTCCTTCCTCGAGCATGCGTCCGGTGGCTTTCAGGTTTGGAAATCCCTGCTGCCGGAGAACTTCGTATGCCACGATCGCTTCCGAATTGGACAGATTCAGGCTTCGGGCTTCGGCCACCATTGGGATCCGGATGCATCGATCGTAGTACTTCTCGCGAAGCCACTGGGGAAGTCCAGCGGTTTCTTTTCCGAACATCAGCGTCACCTGATCGGTTGTGAAGTCCGCCTCCGCATAGCTGCGGGGTGCTTTCGTCGTTGTCAGCCAGAGGTTTTCATCGCCGTTTTTCGCAAAATACTCATCAATATTTTCATAAACAAAAATATCGACCAGCCACCAGTAGTCCAAGCCAGCCCGCTTCACTGCCTTGTCCGATATATCGAAGCCCAGTGGCTTTATCAGGTGCAGCCGGGCCCCCGTTGCAGCACACGTTCTAGCAATTGCCCCCGTGTTATTCGGTATCTCCGGCTCCACCAGTACAATATCCAGCATACGTTTTCCTCCATTGCTTTCCCTTACTGGGGGTACAAGCATACGTTATATTCTACTCCGAAAAATGTGCTTTTTTAATCAAAAATTTTGAATTGAGACAAATTTGTTAGAATGCCAGCAAAACTAAAAGCAGAACCTTCTATTTTGCACAAAAAGGCAATTCTGTCCGAATTTTTTCTTCGCATCCTCCGCTCCCATTTTTCTTGTCTTTGTCTTACAATAGGAAAGGACGCCATGTCTATTATCCTACCGGAAAGTTGAGGAAGCGCTGAACAATGTCCTACATCTGCCGTGACTGCCCCAGAAACTGCGGGGCCGAGCGACCTGCCCGACGCCCAAGCGGACGCTGCGGCAGCCCTTTCCTGCCTCGAATCAGCCGGGCTGCTCCGCACTGCGGAGAAGAACCCTGCATCAGCGGCAGCAGAGGTTCCGGTGCCGTTTTCTTTACCGGCTGTTCCCTCGGATGCCGATTTTGCCAGAACGCAGAAATCAGCGTCCCTGCAGGCGGCCCCGGGAAAATTCTTACCGTTGCGCAGCTTCGGGATCTGTTTTTGCGTCTTCAGGACAGCGGAGTGCATAATCTGAATCTGGTAACCGCTTCCCACTATGTTCTGCCTGCCGCTCGAGCCTTGGAACTTGCAAGACTGCGGATTCCCGTAGTATGGAATAGCTCCGGCTATGAAAAGCCGGAGACACTTCGGCGGCTGGAAGGTTTGGTGCAGATTTACCTGCCGGATTTCAAATTTGCGGATCGTCACCTTGCGGAGGCATGCGCGAACGCCCCGGACTACCCTGAAATCGCTAAAGAAGCGATCCGGGAGATGTTCCGGCAGACGGGCCCTTATCAGCTCCGCCCGGATGGACTTCTGCAGTCCGGCGTTCTTATCCGGCACCTGGTTCTTCCCGGATATCCGGAAAATGCCAAATCCGTCATTGACTGGATCGCGCGCGCCTTTTCTCCGGGTACGGTTCTGTTTTCCCTCATGAGCCAGTTCACCCCGATGCCGCGTGCCGCTGCAATTCCGCATCTCAGCCAAAAGGTAGGTATGCGGGAATACCGGCGCCTGGAAGCGTATGCCAGGGACTGCGGACTTTCGGAAGGATATTTTCAGGATCCTTCATCGGCTACGGAGCAGATGATTCCGAAATTTGATCTGACCGGGATCGCAGAACGCTGAGATTCCTGCTTCTCCCCCTTTTTCCGCGCTTTCGGCATTTGCTTTGATACATTGACAGCACGGATTGAATGTGTTCTAATGAAGCCGTAAACTATTGATCTTATCTTCCCCGGCGATATTTCCGGGAATAAGGAGGAGCAACTATGACAGTTGAGGAAATCAAAGCAAAGGCACGTACGGAAGTGGGACCCTACTGCAAAGTCTGCCCGGTCTGCAACGGTCTGGCCTGCGGGAATACTCTTCCGGGGCCTGGAAGCAAAGCTCCTGGTAATACAGCCAATCGGAATTACAGCAAATGGCAGGAAATAATGGTAAATATGGATACGCTCGTAAAGAATTCGTCCATTGATACCACCTTCCGCTTTTTAGGCCGGGATTTTTCTCTGCCTGTATTCGTAGCCCCGCTGGGCGGGGTAAAGCTGCATTACGGGGACAAATACGATGATCAGCATTACAATCGGATTATGATTCCTGCTGCCATTAATTTCGGCGTCCTCGGCATGGTCGGCGACGGTATGGATCGCGATGTCATGGAAGACGCTGCCCGCTGCATGGCGGAGCATGGAGGTCTGGGCATTCCGGCTATCAAGCCCTGGAATCGGGAATTTGTATTTGAGAAAATTGATTATTTGAATGAGCGGAATATTTTCGCCGTCGCAATGGACGTGGATGGTGCAGGACTTCCCTTCCTGAAAAAATACAATCCAAATGCCGGTCCAAAGTCCGTGGAGGAAATGAAGGAAATCATCCGGCATGCCAAAATGCCGTTCATGATTAAGGGTATTATGACTCCGGCTGGAGCGGAGAAAGCCGTCGAAGCCGGCGCCGCCGCCATTGTCGTTTCCAATCACGGCGGGCGGGTGCAGGGAGCCTGTCCTTCTACGGCGGAGGTTCTGCCTTCCATCGTAAAAGCCGTAAAAGGCAAGGTTACCATTTTTGTTGACGGCGGCATTCGGTCCGGAACGGATGTATTCAAGGCACTGGCTCTGGGTGCGGACGCGGTCCTGATCGGCCGGCCGATCCTCCCCATGATTTATGCCGCCGGGGAAGAGGGATTCCGTACCTACATGAGTCAAATTGCGGAACAGCTTAAGGATACCATGACGATGTGCGGAGCGCGGAAACTCAGCGACATTACTGAAAGCATGATTTTCAAGCCGTAAGCGGCGCAAAGCAAGGCGGGAACAGAAAATGCTCCGGAGCCCCGGAGCATTTTTCCTGTTTTCCCGCATTCCCCGGCGAGCCTGCCGGCCGATTGGAAGGAAGTGAGATTTTGCCTGATGAAAAAACCATGGAAACGAAGAAAGTTACGACTCGCGTTTCCACTGTCAGTATCGTATCGAACACGGCGCTGAGCCTGCTGAAGCTGCTGGTCGGCCTGCTGTATCATTCCGCCGCGCTAGTTGCCGATGCCGTGCACTCGGCTTCAGATGTCTTCGGGTCGCTGATCGTGCTGCTCGGCGTAAGAATCTCAACGAAGAAGGCGGATCCCAACCATCCCTACGGGCACGAAAAGTTCGAAGCCATCGCCTCGATTATTCTGGGAAACATCCTGCTGGTCGTCGGTATTCTGATTGGTGTCAGCGGCGTTCGAAGCATTCTTCATTCGGAGACCCTTACCATTCCCGGGCGTGCCGCCCTGATTGCAGCTGCCGTTTCGATCGTTGTCAAGGAAGTGCTTTATCAGTATACAATCCGTGCCGCCAGGAAAATCAATTCCGTATCGCTGCGTGCCGAGGCGTGGCACCATCGATCGGACGCGCTGTCCTCCATCGGAAGCTTTATCGGCATTCTCGGGGCAAGACTCGGCGTCCCGATCCTGGATCCGATCGCATCCCTTGTGATCTGCGTGTTCATCGTGCACGTATCGGTGTCCATATTTCGCCAGAGCATTGATAATCTTGTCGACAAGTCCTGCGGTCCGAAGGAAACCGAGGAAATGGTTGCCACCATCGTTTCCGTGCCCGGCGTGCTGGGCATCGATGATATCAAGACGCGGCTTTTCGGCAATCGGATTTATGTGGATATCGAAATCTCCGCGGACGGAAGTCAGTCCCTGCGGGACGCACACCGTATTGCGGAAAATGTGCATCACGCCATTGAGAGCACGTATCCGGACGTAAAGCACTGCACAGTTCACGTAAACCCCGCCTGAAGTGCGGCGGAAACATATGCGAAAAAAGCGTAGAATGCTCTTGGAAAGAGTATTCTGCGCTTTTCTTCTTGCGCCGGAGAAAAATCCATTCAGATTTCCGTGCCCTGCAGGTAGTTTTTCTGCTCCTCGCTCATCCGGTCTATAGAAACCCCGAGCGTCGCAAGTTTCGTTCTTGCGATCTCCTCATCAATTTCTCTGGGAACCCGGTACACCCCCGGCTGCAGCGCCCCGCGATGCTTTGCAATGTAGCGGGCGCTCATTGCCTGGACAGCAAAGCTCATATCCATGATTTCCGCGGGATGGCCGTCCCCCGCCGCGATGTTGACCAGACGGCCCTCCGCGAGGACAAAGACGGTTCGTCCATTCGGCAGAACGTAGCCCTGGATGTTATGACGGGCGGTATAGTTTTTCAGCGCAATTCGCCGCAGTGCTTCCATATCTATCTCCACGTCAAAATGCCCGGCATTGGTCAGAATGGCGCCATCCTTGAGCAGTGGAAAGTGCTTTTCCGTAAGAATGCCGGCAACGCCGGTCACTGTTACGAAAATATCTCCCAGCGCAGCGGCATTTTCCATCGGCATCACTTCAAATCCGTCCATGTAGGCTTCCAGAGCTCGAACCGGGTCGGTCTCGGTTACAATCACCTTCGCCCCCAGACCTTTTGCGCGCATGGAAACGCCTTTTCCGCACCAGCCATAGCCGGCAACTACAACGTACTTTCCGGCAACGATGAGATTCGTTGTCCGATTGATTCCGTCCCAGACGGACTGACCGGTTCCGTACCGGTTATCAAAAAGATGCTTGCAGTCCGCATCATTGACCAGCATCATCGGAAACCGCAGCGTACCGTCGCGTGCCATGACCTTCAGCCGGTTGATTCCTGTTGTTGTTTCCTCGCAGCCGCCGATAACATCCGGGATCCGATCGGCAAAACGGGTATGCATCAGGTGAACCAAATCGCCTCCGTCGTCAATCAGGATATTCGGGCCCGCCTCCAGAACGCTGCAGAGGTTCTCCTTATACTGCTCCATCGAGCACCCGTATTGTGCAAAGGTCTCTATGCCGCCTTCTGCAAGAGCTGCGGCGACATCATCCTGCGTTGTAAGCGGGTTCGATCCGGTTACAAACATTTTTGCGCCGCCCTTTGCCAAGGTTCGACACAGATACGCGGTTTTTGCCTCCAGGTGCACCGAAAGGGCAATGGTGAGTCCCTGAAATGGCTTTTCTACAGCAAAGCCGTTGGAAATCCGGCGCAGGACCGGCATGTTGCGCTCCACCCAATCAATTTTCATATTGCCGGAAGCGGCCAGTGCGGCATCCTTAATTCGGCTCATCACGGTTTCTCCTTATTTTGTTTCCGTTTTACTTTTTGCAACCAAATCTTCCCCGACGCGGTAGACATCGCCGGCGCCAACCGTCAGGATAATATCACCCGGCCGGGCTGCCGCCCGGAGAATATCTTCAATCTCTTCAAAGGTGGAAAAACTGGACGCATTTTCCAGCCGGTCCGCAAGCATCTGTGAAGAGACCTGATGATTGTCTTTTTCCCGGGCAGCGAAAATCTGTGCCAGGTAGACGATGTCCGGCCGGCGAAGCTGCTCGAGGAACTCATCAAACAGCGCCTGCGTCCGGGTATAGGTATGAGGCTGAAACACAAGAATGATTCGTTCATAATGGAGGGTTTCCACCATATTGATAAGGGCTTTCAGCTCTCCCGGATGGTGCGCATAGTCGTCGTATATGTCCGCGCCGTTGTACTTGCCCTTGAATTCAAAGCGCCGGTTCGCCCCGCTGAATCCTGCCAGGCCGTATTTGATAGCGGAAGGCTTAACCCCCAGATTCAGTGTTGCCGCCGCGGCTGCAAGCGCGTTGTAGATATTGTGTGTTCCGGGCACGTGCAGCGTTACATCCGTGACCTTGCTTCCCTGGAAATAAATATCGAAGTTCGAGGTGCATCCGACGCTCTGAATGTTTTTCGGATAAACATCCGCCCTGTCCGTCATGCCGAACGTGACGAGCCGCCGGTCCAGTCCTTTCAGGGCCTGCATGGTATTCGCGTCATCCGCATTGGCAATGACCGTGCCGGTGTCCTGCGGCACATGGGCTGCGAATTCTCGGAAGGAAGTCTGAATGGCTTTGAGGTTTTTGAAGAAATCCAGGTGATCCGCTTCAATATTCGTAATGACGGCAATAGAAGGGTAAAAATAAAGGAAAGAGTTGTAATACTCACAGGATTCCAGAACGATGGTATCTCCTTTGCCTACACGGTATCCCTCGCTGGAAAGCAGCGTCAGTGTGCCGCCGATCATTACCGTAGGGTCGCGATCTGCCGCCATGAGTATATGTGTGCACATGGATGTCGTCGTCGTTTTGCCATGCGTACCTGCAATGCAGAGCGCGTTCCGGTAATCCTGCATGATGGCTCCCCAAGCCTCCGCCCTTTCGAATACGGGAATGCCTCTGCGGTGCGCCTCCGCAATCTCCGGATTTTCATCATGAACCGCCGCGGTACGGACGACAAATTCCGTATCCGCATCCAGGTTCGTCGCAGCATGCCCGATGCGGACTGGAATTCCCAGGCTGCGAAGCTGCAGGATTTTCTGACTTTCATGAATATCTGAACCGGTCAGCCGCAAGCCACGATCCAGCAGTACTTCGGCCAAAGGAGCCATTGAGACTCCGCCGATGCCGATCAGGTGGCCTTTGTGCCCGGAAGTTAGGTATTTTCTGCATTCATTCATAGCAATCATTTCCTTACAGGAGTTTTCATTTATCTTGATGTTTTTTCAGCCTGTGCTATTATAATACCCGGGAATTGGGATTACAAGATTCTGTGCCCCATGCCACCAGTGTCGGAACTCTGCGCCGCAGGGCGCTCTTTTTGTGTCCGGCCTTCCCGGTTCTCTATCGATTGAATCGATTCATTATACTGCTTCTAGTGTCAAGAGGTGCATGGACATCGTATCACCGCCGAAATACATCAAGAACATTCTTGTTACTCTGGAGTCCCACGATTTTGAAGCGTATCTGGTCGGAGGCTGCGTCCGAGATATTCTTCTTGGCAGCTGTCCGCAGGATTGGGATATCTGCACCAACGCTCTTCCGGAACAGATTATGGATATTTTCCCGGAGACCCACCCTACCGGTCTGAAGCACGGAACCGTCACCGTTATGCAGGGACGGCACAGCGCCGAAGTGACTACGTACCGTACGGAAAGCGCCTACAGCGATCACCGCCGTCCGGATACGGTGCAGTTCGTTACCGATCTCACGGCGGACCTGGCGCGCCGGGATTTTACCATGAATGCAATCGCTGCGTCGGCTCGAGGCTTGGTGGTGGATCCCTTCGGGGGAATCGAAGATATCGGATCGAAAATCATCCGCTGCGTCGGGGAGCCGGAAAAACGATTTCAGGAGGACGCTCTGCGGATGTTCCGTGCCTATCGGTTCTCCGCCCGTCTCGGATTTTCCATCGAGGCGGAAACCAATAAAGCCATTGCCGCCTGCTCCTCCCTTGCCTCCGCCCTCGCCCCGGAGCGCGTTCAGGACGAACTTCAAAAAATTCTCCGCACGGATCGCACCCGTGTGATCGGGCATATGATCCGTCTGGGGCTGCTGAATGATTATCTTGACGGAGATCCGGATAATTGCCCGGACCTTCGAATTCTGTCGACCGTTCCGCGAAAAGCAAGCATCCGCTGGCCTGTGTTCGCATTGGTTCTGCGGCAGTGCGGATTAATTCGGAATGTATCCGTTTTCCTTACCTGTCTCCGTCTGGATCGCGTAACCGTCCGCACCGCTTCCGCTGCCGATGAAATCTGCACGCGCGGCCTTCCGGATCAACGCACGGAGCTGATGCAGATTATGTCCATTTACGGAGTGGATGCGGTAAAATGCGCCTACTACGCCTATGACGCGCTGTACGGCACACGCCGAGAAAAAGAGGTCGTCGCGGTACTCAAGTCCGGTGCCTGCTTTTCCCTGGATAAGCTAGCCATCAGCGGAGGAGATCTGCTTGCGCTGGGCTACAAGGGTCCTGAACTTGGACGCATGCTGCAGTTCCTTCTTGACTATGTTATTCATTACCCGCAGAACAATACCCGGGAGATACTCCTGAACATTGCCGCAAAGGACAGTGAAAATGAATACTGAATCTTTTACGCTGGAAGACCTGCAAAGAAGAGCGGAGCAATGCCGCAACTGCGATCTGGCAGCGGCACGCACGCATCTTGTCTTCGGGACCGGCAGTCCCACGGCAAAAATTGTGCTGGTCGGGGAAGGCCCCGGCGAGCAGGAAGATCGGCAAGGCCTGCCTTTCGTTGGTCCGGCCGGAAAGCTTCTGGATATTATGCTGGAAATCATTCATTTGGATCGAAGCAGGGTCTATATCTGCAATATCGTCAAATGCCGTCCTCCGCATAGCCGGGATCCCCTTCCAGAGGAATGCCAGGCCTGCTCCCCCTGGCTGGAAGGTCAGCTGCAGTGTCTGCAGCCGAAAATAATCGTCTGCCTGGGGCGCATTGCCGCAACACGCCTTATTAGCCAGGATTTCCGAATAACCCGCCAGCATGGACAGTGGTTTGATCGAAACGGATGCCGCTGCATGGCAATTTATCATCCCTCCGCCCTGCTGCGGGATGTAAGCAAACGCCCGGAAACATTTGTGGACTTGAAAGAGCTTGCTGCAGAAATCCGCCGGCAGCGAATCTTTCCCGAAGAAGGCGCATGACTCAAATACTACAGCTTTTGCTCCCTCTTCGTGCTATAATTTGCCATAAAATAGAGCTTGCGCGAAATTTCTGCCCCTCTGCCGCGCAAAGCCGCACTACTTGATACAATCAGGATTTTTTATGTTGAACTTTAAACCTGTACAGCTTCAGGACAAGCCGTGGTATGACCGTTTTGTCCGTATCGAAAATACACGCTCCGCAGACTTCAACTTCGGCAATATTTATATGTGGGATCCGAGCTATAAGCAGGAGCTGGCGGTTTGCGAGCAGCGCGTCGTTACAAAGCTTTCCTATGAGCATCTGCCGTTTTATGCTTTTCCGATTGGAAGCGGCCCTCTGCAGCCTGTCATTCACGAAATGCATGAACATGCCCGCGCGGAAGGATGGAACCTGCGCATCAGCGGCATTACGGAGGAAAATCGGCAGCTTTTGGAACAAGCGTATCCCGGCGCATTTCTCTATGAGGAAGAGCCCTACGCAGACTATATGTACCATACCGCGGATTTAGCCTACTACCGCGGAAAGAAATACCACGGGAAAAAGAACCACTGCAATCGGTTTGAAGCGGACTATCTGTCCCGCTGGAGCTTCGAGCCCCTGCGTGTTTCCCAGCTGGAGGAATGCCTTTCTATGCTGGATCGGTGGATATCGGATAACGCCTGGCGGCTCCAGGACGGCATCGGCTCCGAGAGAGAAGCCATCATACGGGGATTTGATTCGTTTGAAGCACTGGGCCTGTTCGGCGGAGTGCTTCGCATAGACGGCGAAGTGATCGGCTTTACCGTCGGAGAAAAAATCAACGAAGACACCTGCGACGTCCACTTTGAGAAGGCTAGCGTGGACATCAACGGTGCGTACCCTATGGTGGCAAGGGAGTTTTCCCGCATGCTGCTTACAACCCACCCTGAACTTCTTTATCTCAACCGTGAGGATGACATGGGACAGGAATCGCTCCGCAAATCGAAACTCTCCATGCATCCGGATTACATTCTGCGGAAATATACGGCAAGGTATAAAAATGACTGAATCCGCAAGCATGATTCGAATGGCTGTTCCCGAAGACCGAGCCTCTCTTCGGGAGCTATGGTATCAGGTGTTCAAGGACTCTTACCCACTGATTGACACATTCCTGCGTGACCTTCCGCAAACCGGCTTTGCCGCGGTTGCCGAAACCGGTGGAAGGCCGGTTTCCATGGCTTTTATTCTTTTCGGCGTTTCCTACCGGGAACTCTCCGGTGCCTATCTCTATGCGGTCGCTACGCTGCCCGCATACCGCGGACGAGGTCTTTCCCGCAGCGTCCAGTCGTTCTGCCGGGCGGAGGCACAGCATCGGGGCGTCTCCTTTCTCTCCACGAGTCCGTCAGAGCCCTCACTCTATCCCTGGTACCGCCGCACGCTTAATCTGCTTCCGGCATGTACCTTTTCCACGAAAGCCTGGCCGGTTCCTGCCGGGGCGGCATCTGGATTTCCCCGCGGTCTCTGCAGTGCCACGGCGTATGGGGAGAAGCGGGAAGAACTTCTGGCGGAAATGCCCCACGTGAGTTTCTCAATTCCCTATCTTTCCGTTCAGCAGCATCTCTGCGAATCTCTCGGCGGTGGTTTTTACCGATTTGATTCCTGTGCATTCGCAGGATATCCGGAGGAGGGAACATTCCACGTTTTCGAATTTCTAGGCGATCCCTGTGCCGGAAAAGACTTTATCAATGCACAGGCACGAAGAAATGACTGCGCAGCCGTGCAAGTCCGCTTCCCGGGTCCGGACCGGAGCTGCATCTGCACCTGCCCATCCGAAATCCCACCGAAAGGTTCCTGGTGGGGACTTCTTCTGGACTGAAAAATCGTCCATCGGATACAAGGCGCCTGTTCCCTGGCCGGTTTTTCCGTCTCTGCCCTGCTGGCCCCTACAGTTTTAAACATTTCGTAACAATTGGGATATTTATTCTGAAATATTTGAAATTTAAGATGAAAGTGGTAAGGGAATTATTATAGCTAATCATCTTTTTCATTTTGTCCTCTGTAAAGGAAAGTCTGGATTTTGATCCAGACTTTCCTATTTTGTTATTCGGCGGATGCATCGTTTGCTGCATGTGTGCTTCCCATATGCATATTATCTTTCTCATTTGTTCAAACTGACAATTTATTAACAATTCTTTGTCAGATTATTGTCACTTCATACAATTTGCGGTCCCGATATTTAGCACTTTTTGTTGACATTTATCATGTTATTGACTAATATGGAATCACAGTTATGCAGAATCCGTGCGTTCTGTGGAAATAAGAGAAATACGAGGTAGTAACATGTTCAAAATTGTCAAGAAGAGATTCCTGGACAACGCAAAGACCATATGCCTCTTTGAAATCGAGGCACCTCTGGTCGCAAAGCATGCGGCAGCCGGGCAGTTTGTCATCTTCCGGCTGGATGAGCAGGGCGAAAGAGTTCCTGTTTCCGTAGCAGGCTATGACCGGGAAAAAGGAACCGTAACTGTTATGGTTCAAGCCGCAGGGCATACGACAAAAATGCTACATACGGTGGAAGAGGGAGATTACATTACGGACTTCGTGGGTCCGCTCGGACGGGCAACCGAAATGGACGGTCTTTCCAAAGTTGCGGTTGTCGGCGGCGGCGTAGGCTGCGCGATAGCCTATCCCATTGCGAAGGAGATGCATGAAAAAGGCATCGAAGTGGATATGATTGCGGGCTTCCGCAGCAAGGATTTCGTAATTCTGGAAGATGAGCTCAAAGCAGCCTGTAGCAATCTGTACATTACCACTGACGACGGCACGTTCGGCCGCAAGGGATTTACGACGGATACGCTTCGGGAGCTATTGGAATCCGGACACACCTACGATCGCGTCATTGCAATCGGGCCCGGTCTTATGATGAAGTTCGTGGCCGATGTCACAAGGCCCTACAACCTCAAGACCATTGTTTCTCTGAATCCCATCATGGTGGACGGAACCGGAATGTGCGGCGGCTGCCGCGTTATGGTCGGCGGAGAAACAAAGTTTGCCTGCGTTGACGGACCGGACTTTGATGCGCACCAGGTCGACTTTGACCTTCTTATCAAGCGCGGCGCGTTCTATAACGATGATGAAGCGGAAGCCAATAAGCACATTTGCAAGATGACCGGAGGTGTTCGGAATGCCTAATATGAGAAAAGACAAAAACCCAATGCCGGAGCAGGATCCTCAGGTCCGCAACAAAAATTTTGATGAAGTCGCTTTGGGCTATACGCCTGAGATGGCCATTGACGAAGCGCAGCGCTGCCTGAACTGCGCAAATCCGCAGTGCCGTACAGGCTGCCCGGTCATGGTTCGCATCCCGGAATTTATCGCGGAAATGGCAAAGGGCAACTTTGACGCCGCGTACGATATCATCTCCTCCACAAATTCCCTCCCTGCCGTCTGCGGCCGCGTGTGCCCGCAGGAAAAGCAGTGCGAAGGAAAATGCATCCGCGGTAAGAATGGAGAAGGCGTCGGGATCGGCCGGCTTGAACGTTTTGCTGCCGATTATCATATGAATCGAAAGGATCTGCCGAAAGTGGAGCCCCCGAAGAGCAATGGCCATCGCGTCGCCATTGTCGGATCGGGACCGTCTTCCCTGACGTGTGCAGGCGACCTTCGCAAAATGGGATACGATGTAACGATCTTCGAAGCTTTCCATAAGCCGGGAGGAGTTCTCGTATATGGCATCCCGCAGTTCCGTCTTCCGAAGGAAATTGTAGCTAAGGAAATTGATAATCTGAAAGCGATGGGCGTCAAAATTGTTACGGACGCCGTAATCGGCAAAGCCGTAACCGTGGATGAACTGTTTGATGACATGGGCTTTGAAGCCGTATATATCGGCTCCGGCGCCGGTCTGCCACAGTTCCTGCACTGTCCCGGTGAAAATCTTCTCGGCGTGTATTCGGCAAACGAGTTCCTGACTCGCGTCAATTTGATGAAAGCCTATCGGGACGATTACGATACGCCGATTAAGCACCCCAAGAAAGTCGTTGTCGTCGGCGGCGGCAATGTGGCAATGGATGCCTCCCGTGTCGCAAAGCGGCTCGGTGCGGAGCATGTATATATTGTATATCGGCGCGGAAAAGAGGAACTTCCTGCCCGTAAGGAAGAGGTCGAGCATGCTATTCCGGAAGGCATTGAGTTCCAGCTGCTGAACAATCCGGTGCAGATCCTGGGCGATGAGCAGGGTCACGTTACGGGCATTGAAGTGCAGAAGATGGAGCTCGGCGAGCCGGATGAAAAAGGACGCCGCAGACCGGTTGCCGTTCCAAACTCCAACTGGGTCATCGAGTGCGATGCCGTTATCATTGCTATCGGCACGAAGCCGAATCCGCTTCTCCGCTCCACCACGGAAGGCCTGGAAGCTACTCCGAAGGGCGGAATTCAGGCGGACGAAAACGGCCAGACCAGTCGGGAGGGCGTATTTGCCGGAGGCGATGCCGTAACCGGTTCTGCCACAGTCATTATGGCTATGGGCGCTGGCAAAACGGGCGCCAAGAGCATTGACGCTTACATCCGCAGCAAGGCGAAATAACGCCATCTGCAATTTTCTTACCAGGGCCGTATCTAGATGATTTTTTCATTGCTATCGCCCCATTTTTAGAAAGCAAAAAAACAAGCAGTTTATTAAAAAATTCAAGAGGAAAGTCGAAAATTCGTGCGCTGACTCGCAACGAGCGACTTTCCTCCTTATATTTCTGCGTCATAGACAAATAAAGCAAATGAAAATTTTACGAACCGGAAGCCCATTTGCTGCGAAGGATAAGCGCAGTTTTAATCCGGTTTCTCCCGATTTTGCACCTGCTTTATAATGGTATGCTCAATGCAAGGGATCGTTCCGTGTCTCATATCCGAAGCTGTCTTCCATAGTCTGTCCACCTGAAGCTGATCTGCAGCCTGTGAGTAAAATGCGGGCACCCTCAATTGGCAAAGGCAGAATCTTATTCTCAATATCTCCTTTTTTCAATCCGGTTCTGTCACAGTCAAATTATTCTTTCTGCTGAAAATTCCCGTGTTTTTCTGGTTATTTTTTGCCTCTAAACTACATAACAAATTTTAAGTTTCTCGAAAAGTTGTGGCTAAGTCAGGACAAGAATAGTTAATTTTAAGGCAATGTTGATTTTTATCCATACAACCTATACAATAATTCCGTAAGTCTGAAACCACCTTGTCAATTCTACGGGGGGATAATAAATGGCCAGTGTACCGGCCGGTTTGGAGGGAGCAATGACACAGCAGGATCTTCAGGATTACATGGACAAAAAGCCTTTCGCGAAGCTCAGAGACGTCGTCTACGATTTGCTGTATGATAAGATTACCGGTCTGGAAATAAAACCGGGAACGAAGCTCAATATCAATCAGATCGCAGCAAGTCTCGGAATTTCGCGTACGCCGATCGCCGAAGCCGTCACCCTTCTTTATGAAAAAGGTTTCGTTGTTACGCATCCGGAAGTCTCCGGTTATTTCGTACTCAGTCTGAGCATGAGTGATATGATTAACCTTTACAGCATGCGAGGCGCCGTAGAGTGCGAAGCCGCTTCGCTTTGCACGGAGCGAGCTGATAAGGAAACCATCCGGCGCCTGGAAACCCTTGCGCAGGAGTTTGAAACCTGCGTTGTCAGCAAGGATATCCGCGGAATGATCGACACAGATCTCCCGTTCCACGGCCTGATTGTGAAATCCTCGCAGAACACATACATTCAGCAGTGCTACGATCTGATTCTTCCGAAACTGACTATGTATGAAGCCTCAATGATGGAATTTATCGGGACACGGCATGAAAACCCCTGGTCTTCCTCTGTACTTTATAATCACAGTGCCATTGTTTCCGCCATAAAGATGCACATTCCCACACTTGCCCGCCAGGCTATGAACGATCACGTGCGTGCAAGTCTGAACTTTACACTTTTCTCCAATGACGGCACAGACCCCTTTAAATCGTAAGAATAGAATATCCAAAATTCATATTTATTACAAAAAAAGAGCTCGAATCGCCAGGAAATCCGACAACATGAAAAATTTTCCCGGAAAGGCATTATTTGGGGCTTTTTAGCATTTGATTTTACCTATAAGTTAGTGTAGAATGCACTAAGGTGTCCGGGAGGGCGCCTTAGTATATTCAATATTATTTAAGTTATGGAAGTGATTGTGTTATGAATTCCCTGTATTGGCTCGCGCCTGTACTCGCTGTAGTTGCGCTGATCTTCGCAGCGTATAAGGCGGCAGTAGTCAAAAAGGCAAAAAACGGCAATGACCGCATGCAGGAGATTGCGGCCGCTATCAGTGAAGGCGCGAAGGCGTTTCTGTACTCCGAGTACAAGTTCATGGCGATCTTCATTGTTGTGCTGTTTCTGCTGATTGGCCTGTTCATCAACTGGGCAACCGCTGCATGCTTTGTGTGCGGCGCTCTGTGCTCTATCCTGGCCGGGTATTTCGGCATGATGACGGCGACCCGCGCAAATGTACGCACTGCGCAGGCGGCTATGGACGGCGGCATGAACAAAGCCCTCGGGGTCGCGTTCTCCGGCGGTTCGGTAATGGGAATGTGTGTTGTCGGCCTCGGCCTTCTCGGCTGCAGCCTCATCTACATTTTCACCGGCAACTACGACATTCTGTTCGGTTTCTCCCTGGGTGCTTCTTCCATCGCCTTGTTTGCGCGTGTCGGGGGCGGCATCTATACAAAAGCAGCCGACGTCGGTGCTGACCTGGTTGGCAAGGTCGAAGCGGGAATTCCCGAAGACGATCCGCGTAACCCTGCCGTTATCGCCGACAATGTCGGAGATAACGTCGGCGACGTGGCTGGCATGGGTGCCGACCTGTTTGAGTCCTATGTAGGTGCTCTCGTTTCCGCGATTACCCTTGGTGTAAGCGTTACGACGCTCAACGCAGTGGAAGGTGCCGGCGTGCTGTATCCTCTGGCGATTGCAGCATGCGGAATCCTTGCTTCCGTCATCGCGACGTTCTTCGTTCGGAGCAAAGAAGGTGCGAACCCGCAGCGTGCGCTGAGTGTAGGCTCATATGTTTCCGCTCTTCTGGTTGTTGTTGCCTCCCTGATATTCAGTAATGTCCTGTTTTCTACGCTAGCCCCCTCGATTGCCATCATTGCCGGTCTGATTGTCGGCTTGGTCATCGGAAAGGTTACGGAGATTTATACCTCCAGTGACTACCGCTACGTGAAGGAGATCGCACAGCAGTCTGAAACCGGTGCTGCTACGACAATCATCAGCGGCATCGCGACCGGCATGCAGAGCACCTGGGTTCCGATTCTGCTCATCTGCGTAGGCATTTTTGCTGCCTACTTAAGCTGTGGTCTCTATGGCATCGCGCTTTCCGCCGTCGGCATGCTATCTACAACCGGCATTACTGTCGCGGTTGACGCATACGGCCCAATCGCGGACAACTCCGGCGGTATCGCTGAAATGTCCGGTCTTGACCCGCATGTTCGTGAAATAACGGATAAGCTTGACTCCGTTGGAAATACCACTGCTGCCATGGGTAAAGGCTTTGCTATTGGCTCTGCGGCTCTGACCGCTCTTGCCCTGTTCGTTTCCTACGCACAAGAAACCGGGCTTGAAAACATCAGCATTCTGAGCCCTATGGTCGTCATCGGCGTTCTGATCGGCGGCATGCTGCCTTTCATATTCTCCGCACTGACCATGAGCTCCGTCTCCAAAGCGGCATACAAGATGATTGAAGAGGTCCGCCGCCAGTTCCATACAATTCCCGGCATTCTGGAAGGAACTGCGAAGCCGGACTACGGCACCTGCGTTTCCATTTCTACCAGAGCAGCTCTGCATGAGATGATTGTTCCGGGACTGATGGCTGTACTGGCTCCCCTTGCGGTCGGCATCCTGCTTGGCACGGAAGCGCTGGGCGGAATGATCTGCGGCGCGCTCGTTACCGGTGTTCTTCTAGCTATCTTTATGGCAAACTCCGGCGGCGCATGGGACAATGCGAAGAAGTATATTGAGGAAGGCCATCACGGCGGCAAGGGCTCCGAAGCACATAAAGCGGCTGTCGTCGGCGATACGGTCGGTGATCCGTTCAAAGATACTTCCGGTCCTTCCATTAACATTCTTATTAAGTTGATGACGGTTGTATCTCTGGTCTTTGCTCCTGTATTTGTAAAGATCGGCGGTCTTCTCCTCTGATGTGAAGGATTCTGCATAAAGCGCAGAAAACATCTTTTAGCTTCTTTGTCAAATGTTGGGGTAAATCCAAAAAGAAAAGAATATAGGTGTTAAATTAATGGATCACGAGCCGGGTGTATGCCTGGCTCGTGTATTTTAGTCGCAGTTACCCCGTAGTTATATTTAGTAGATTCGTATTAGGCGGCCATAAAAAGGATCCGGCTACGAAAGCGTTTGAAATTTCTTACCCCTGAGCAGATACGTTTCAGCACCTTGGTTCTATTATTGCAGCCCTCCGTATATCCGTTGGTATAAGGGCAGTCAAAGGAATGCAGAATATATTTACTCCAGTTGTGGATGGCACTGCAGCAGCTCCTGAA
>Ga0256404_1001746_pt1 | contig 50838 bp, 28 predicted proteins | sample RumenRJG_01DNA_FD_185990 | JGI IMG/M metagenome (GOLD analysis project Ga0256404, IMG submission 185990) | Bovine rumen microbial communities from Lethbridge, Alberta, Canada - RJG_01 | ecosystem: Host-associated > Mammals > Digestive system > Stomach > Rumen | place: Canada: Alberta | collected...
ATTCCCCACATCCGCGTTTATGCGTGGGTGTGGGATGTTATGCGCCATTTTAAGCAGTACTTGGCCCAAGTCCTTTGTTTAAGTTACTTCTGCCCGGAAATCTATTAGGTTTTATAGAGGAAAGATAAGGCTGATGGACAAGCCTTGCAGACAACCGACCAAGTTCCCTACAAAGTTGCCCCCGAAGGGGTGTACTTACATTGACCCTTCACCGTCAGTACGAGCAGGAAACAAAGGAAATCCGCACGGACGTGGAAGCCTCACGGGAGATGAACGGGCAGACGGTCTATTTCGATGATGATCACCATCCGATCATCAACGAGAATGAAACTAAAGCAGAGGAGCCCCTCTTTGCCCCTGAGGAATACAGCCTGTAGACACAGAATGTGTCAAGGGTGAACAAAGAAAGTTCCGAGAACAAGTACGACCTATAGGTCAAAAAATAAGGAGGGAGACGACAAACGAATGTCGTCTCCCTCATTTATTTATATACAGCAGGTAAGCTTTCAGGGACACAGCCGAAGCAGACACAGGTCCGACATCGAGGTCCCTTCATTCTAACCTCTGCCCTTTATAGCTTCACCACAACGCGGCTGCCATTGTACTTGACCAGTTTACCTTTGACCGCATGGTCGATATCTAGGCCTTGCGCATGTGTCGGACTGACAAGAATGACGTTGAACTTACGGTTCTTCAGCATACCATTGAACGAACCTTTGCGGGCACCGATGGTCAGCGTATGCTGGCGCTCGTTCCATGTCATCGGGATGGTGGCGTAGCGTCCTTTCTCGTAGTTGTAGTTAGTATTCTCGTCCTCATAGAGCGTGAAGCTGCCGTCACGACCGGCGAAGACATAGAGATCGATGATCTCCGCAGGTTTCTCGTCACTCCATTCCATCTCCGGTCCTACCGGCAGCAGGCTTCCCTCGGGCACAAAGACCGGTATACGCTCCAGCGGTGCGTCGGCCGTAATGGTCTGTCCGCCATCGTAGTGCTTGCCTGAGAGCAGGTTATACCAACCACGCTGAGCGGGCAGATAGACCTCACGGCTACGTGCTTGGTACTTTGCCACGGGGCAAGCCATGAGCGAGGGACCGAACATCCACTGGTCCTTGACATTGTAGACCTTATCGTCACCATTGAAGTCCATCACCAGCGCACGCATCATCGTGTAGTCACTGAAGTGCACGGCACCGGCAAGCGAATAGATATAGGGCATCAGACGATAGCGCAGGCGGTCGTACCATACAATGGCCTTGTAGGCAGGATGTGACTCCGGCGCTATGTTCCACACCTCACGCAAAGGCCACTGGCCATGCGTGCGGTAGAGCGGAATGAAGCATCCAAACTCATTCCAGCGGGTCTGCAACTCACGCCACTCCTTCAAGTCAGCGTTTTCCTCACCGGTTTTGTCATAGAGCTGTTGGGCTTTGACATATCGGTTCTCCACCGAGAAGCCACCCTGATCCATGCCCCAGAAGGGCAGTCCGGCCAGGTTGTAGTTCAGTCCGGCTGTCATCTGCGCGCGCATGTCTTCCCACCGTGTGCCGATGTCGCCGCTCCACGTAGCTGTGGAGAATCGCTGTTCACCGGCGAAGCCACTACGGGTGAGCAGGAAGACGCGCTGGTTGGGGTTCACCTCGCGCTGTCCGTTGTAGATGGCATCGGCGTTGACGAGCGAATAAGCGTTGAAGTATTCGGTCGATGAACCCAAGGCTGTCGGTCCGCTGAGCGCCTTGCGATACCACATCGGCGTGCAGTCGCGTACATTAGGCTCTGAGGCATCCATCCACCAGGCATCGATACCGTGGTGATATTTCGTATAGAGGTTCTCGTCCATCTGCCGCCAGAACATCTTGCGGGCGCCGTCGGCATAGGCATCGTAGAACGAGTTCATATAGCCGGGGCCCACCCAGTCACGGATGCTATCGGCGATACTCTGGTGATACATCCAGCCGTGGGCATCGAGCTCCTGGTAGTTCTTCGTATTAGGATAGAACTTTGGCCACACCGAAATCATGAAACGACCGTGCATCTGATGCACGCTGTCGAGCATCGCCTGGGGGTTGGGATAGCGCGAAGCCTCGAACTGATGGCTGCCCCACTGGTCGTCGGCCCAGTAGTTCCAGTCCTGTACGATGTTGTCCACGGGGATGTGGCGCCGACGGAACTCTGCGAGCGTCTGCTCGATGTCGTCGCTTGTCTTGTAGCGTTCGCGGCTCTGCCAGAATCCTAAAGCCCATTTCGGCAACACCTGCGCCTTACCCGTCAGCGTGCGATAGCCGTGGATGATCTCGTCGGTAGTGTTTCCGGCAATGAAATAATAGTCGAGATCCTTCGCCATCTCGCTCCACACGGTCAACTGTTGTTGCCGTTCCTCACTACGTGGAGGCGCCACTCTCAGCGCGCAATACGACACGTCGCCGTCGGGCAACCAGTCGATGAGCAGCTTCACCTTCTGTCCAGCCTTCATCGCAACGTTGAAGCGGCACGCATTGGGGTTCCATGCCTGACGCCAATGTTCGGGCACCACCTCCTTGCCGCCGACATATACCTTGGTATATCCGGCGTAGTAGAGATTGAAATGATAGTCGTTGTCAACGGGTGCCTCCAGGTATCCCTCATAGGTCACATGGGCACCGTTGAGTTTGAAGCCTGCCGGCAGATGGCTCACGTCGCCGTCGCTGTTGCGCTTCAGCGCCAGAGCCGGCAGGCTCACCTCGTAGCAGATGCTGTCCTCAGCACGTGTGATGGTCTTACCGTCGCGGTCGGTGTAGGTGCCGGTGAGGTTTCCAGCCACTCCGTTCTTATCGTAGAGACGGAAAGCACGGTTCAGCGGCAAGTTCTCACCAGGGTTTCCAAAACGGCAATAGCTGTAGGAATCCCACAGGATGCCATATCCTTTGTTGCTCACCACAAAGGGCACGCTGACCTTGGTATTGTACTGATAGAGCTCTTCGTTCAGCCCTTTCATATTCAGCTCATTGGCCTGATGCTGTCCGAGTCCATAGAGCGCTTCGTCTTTGTTGTCGGCGAAGCGCAACAGCCACGTCCATCCATGCTTCTGCGCATCGGTGAGATGACTGTCCACGCCTATCTCTCGCTCAGGCACCGTATAGGGAAATAGCTGTTTGCCACCGGCGTCCTCAGCGAGAATCTGTTTGCCGTTCTCGTCATAGAAGCGTACGAGTCCCGTTTGCTTGTCGACTTTCGCCACGACCGCCGATGTGTTGATCTTCACGTCGCGGCTGTCCTCCGATACCGAGTAACTGAAGGCAGGCTGTGGCTGTTTGACAATGATAAGACTCTGCTTCTCAGGGAAAGCCTTCTCGCGGGTAGCCTCCACGCGGATGATCTTCTTGCCGATGACCTGCAGGCGCACCCATTGCGGATCATTAGGACCGGGATGGGCTACCTCCACAGTGACAAAGTTGCCGCTGCGCGTAAACGACGCCGCTGACAAGCCCATGCTGGAGAGCAGCATCAGGGCGGCTATCAGATATTTGTGATGAATGTGCATAATGGTATTTAGATGATGATTGTATTGCTATTACTCAAGGACAAGCATCTTAGTTCTTGACATATTTCTTACCTTGAAACAAGTAGATGCCCTTCGGCAGACTGGTCTCCCGAAAATTGCTCACATGGCTTTTGACAACACGCCCACAGAGGTCATAGACGTTGCCCTCGCTGCTTTTCCCAGCGGAAACGAGGCTGATATCCGTCGTCGGTGGTGCCGGAAAAATGCTCTCATAGTCTTCCTTCGCCTCACCTACACCTGCTGTGATGCCGTCCAAATCACACTGATCGAAGACAGAACCGTCGCGGCGATTGATAACGGTCAGCGTGTTGGAGCCCGTGGCGTTGGTGTCCCACACAAAGGGGATGACACCGTCCTGCATAGCCTCAGCAGTGATCAGCCGATACCAATATTGGCGACTCTCATCATGCTTGTCCTGCGTGCCTTCCGAAGCCGATAAGGTGCGACGGATGGCACCGTACTCCCCAAGGATGACGGGATAGCCCTTGTCGACAAAAGCAGTGTTGAGACTGGCGAAACTGTTCTCGATAGACTGTTCATCCTGCGTGGTGGAGATGTGAGAAGCCCGCTTTGGACCGTGTCCCGCCCAATAGTAATAGGCCGTCTTCGCATCCGTGTTCTGACAGAAGTTATACGGGTCGTAGCAGTGGATCTCTACCATCAGCCGGTCTTTGGCCGTGTCGTTAATGCGGCTGGCATCGAAGTGCTTCACCGTATAGCTGATGGTTGTCATCGGTCCCTGCACCACGAGCACACGCTTGGCGTTGTTGCCACCCGTCGCTCTGACGGCATCGACAAAGACGTTCTCATATTCAATCAATCGGTCCGTGAAAGCTTTCAGTTCCGTATCAGAGGCATTGTAAGGATTGCTCAGCATCAGCGAGCCCTTGGCATCGGGGCTTTTTCCACCCACGCCCGGCTCGTTGAGGCCTGCAAAGATCACGCGCTCGTCATAGTCCTTGAGCGCATTGGCAATGTTGGTCCACAGTTTTCTGAGCTGTTCTTTCTTGGCACTGACATCGGCTCCGGTGGTGAATCCGTCGTACTCCAGCCAACCGCCGTCCCAATGGTCGTTGATGACGACATAGAGTCCGGCGTTGATGCAGTAGTCGATGATCTCCTTGACACGGCTCATCCACGTCGGGTCGATGGTCATCGCAGCCTTGTCCACTATATGTCCCATCACCCACGCGCAGGGGATGCGCACGCTTTTGAAGCCATTTGCCTTGACGGCATTGAGGATCTCCTGCGTGGTATTGGTCGGTTGCCACGAGGTTTCGGAAGCCACACCGGCGTTGTTGGTGAAGTTGTTGGCATTGCTGCCGCCCTCCAATGTGTTGCCGAGGTTCCATCCGGGAGCCATATAGTGCGCCATCTGTGCGGCGGTGAGGTCCATCGTCTTCATGCCGGGATGATCCTGAGCGAAGGCAGTGGTGAGAGAGCCTGCGAGAAGCAGGGCGAGATAGAGTTTCTTCATACAGTTCAAATCTAACAATCCTATTCTTTGTAAGTGAATGGACTGGTTGTCATGGAAACACACCAGCCCATTCCATAGTATTCAGTTTCAGAGATTAATGAATCTTTCCGGGTGTCTCCACGCTGTTGATCGAGACCTTCACCTTTGCGGGATCCACAAGATCTTTCCAAAGGTTATAGAGTTCGATCGTCCAGACCACAGCACCTTGGCACTCGCCCGGCAACGTAGCAAAGACAGAATAGGTGCCGTCGCCCTTGACTGTTGTGCGTCCGAAACTGCTGCCGCCCCAGTAAGAGGGATTCCAGTCGGCGTCGGCATAGCTCAGCTCTGTCTTGTAGCTCTTGGCGGCACCGGCCTTGAGATTTCCGTCAATGCCCTTGATCGTGAAGTTGACAATCATATTGCCGGCGAAGTGGAGTCCAGAGGCGTCCACGCCATTCTGCTTAGTACTGCCATACTCGCTGTAGATCTCGATGCGTCCGTCGGTGTCGTTGCCGTCTTTGTTGACAAACTCAGTCTTGGAGAAGTCCATGCCCACGGTGGGGTCGGTGTCGAGCGCAATGTTCACGATCTCAGCCTTCACCTTCGACGCATCGACGAGGTCGTTGTCGAGATTGTTGATGTCGATACAGAAGACGACAGCACCATCGGCGGTCGCTCCGCCTGTCTCCATCCAAACGGTGTAGGTGCCGTCGCCCGTGATGCGTGCATCGTACTTGTCGCCAGTGAGTGCCGACCAGTGGGAAGGATCCCAGGAAGCGTCGGCATACTCCAGTCCGGCTATGTTTTCCTTAGCGGCACCACTCTTGTAGTTGCCGTCGAGACCACTGATCTTGAAGGTGACCGCCATGGCTTTGCTGAAACGTATCGAGGAAGGATCGACAACGGAATTGCCCTTGGTGGTGCCGTACTCGTTGTAGATCTCGATGCGTATGCGGCCGTTGTTCTCCAAGTCGCCGATGGCGAGCTTGCCCGATCCGTTTGGTTTCAGCTCTGAGTATGGGCGCACGGTACGCAGGCAGACACCGTAGTGGCGCAGCGAGTTACCGTTTTTCACGATGCCATTGCCGTCGAAGGTCAGCGTGTTGGCATAGTTTCCGTCGACCTTACTGGCGGTTCCGGTCCAGTAGAAAGCCTTGCCGTCGTTGATGATCTCCTTGCCGTCGCGGTAGCCGGTGTATGGGAAGAAGATGGAGTTGCCGTTGGCGGTAGTGAAGCGGATGCCCTTCACGCCATTGACGGTGTCGAATGTTTTCTTGGTCTTCGCGATGAGTTCCTTGACCTGGTCGAGTGTCGGCATCTGGGAATAGAACGGGAACGATCCGTCGATGTCGAGGTTGTTGGTGAGGTCGAGCTCCGTGTTGGCGATGTCACCGGTGGAGTAGTCGGCGTTGTCCTTGGAGTACTGTTCGGCCGTCTTGTCACCGTAGCCGAAGTAAGCGCCCACGCCTTCCTCGCTCTCGGCGCCGATGTTGCACTTCGCCCACGTGACGCTGAGTCCGAGATCGACGTATTCCATGGTCTGCGTCTTCGTGGTGAGTTGCTTCACAGGACCGTAGACATATCCGTCGCCGACCTTGACGAAAGCCTTATAATAATAGGTGGTGCCGGGAAGCAGACCGCCCACGGTGGTCAGGTCAAAGTCACGGGCATCAGACAACTGGTCTTTGTTCATGCCGATCTTCATGCCTTTCTCCACCGTGCCGAGGCCTTCCAGTCCGGAATACGAGGCAGAGAAGGTAGCCTTGGTATAGCTGATGTCGGTGGCGTCGAGCGTCTCGGCCTTGGCATCGGTGGCGACGAAGGACTTCACCTCACCATATTTATATACCTTGTTCTGCAGGCAGACATAGGTGGCATAGTGGTAGGTGGTGCCGGTGTGAAGGCCGCTGAGGCTGGCACGGATGGTGTCGGACGATAGTGAGCCGCGCACCTTTGTGCCGCCGGCAGTGGGGTCCTCGGCAGTAGAATACATCACGCCGACCTCATAACTCGACGGATCGGCAGAGGAGAGATCATCGACAGTGCCGTCGATGGCAGCGCTGACAGCCGTCACAGCGGCGTCACCTGTGGTGATGGAGGTGACGATCGGCGTGGTGGACACCGAGTAGTCGTCATCGTCGGAACAGGAAGTGATGATGAGCGTAGAGGCCAGCAGCGAGGTGGCCATCACCATCATTCCGGGAAAATATTTCAGTTTCATGATAACTTGCTTTATAGTTAGACTAACAATTGATGCTGGACTGTCTGCATTCCCTCAAGTCGTGGAGGACCGCCGACTCCCGTCGTCTCTGTCCTCCCGAACTTGATGAATGAAGTCTAAATCCAATACCTATGAAAAATTAGAACGGTCATTATTTCCGTGAACCACGGGTGATACGATGATGGGCCTTGGCTTCCTTCGCCTTGATAAACGGCGTGCCGTTGTCCATCTTCACGTCCACCGTCACCGAGAGCGTCTTGGTGAAGCTGCACTTTGCGGCCAGTCCTGCCGTAGCGCCCCAAGGATTGACGATGTAGCGGCGGGCAGTGGTAGCGTCGTCACCAGTGCCTCTGTCAATCTCAGCATCGTCGAAGTCCACATCCTTGCCATCGGCTTTGATACTCTTGACGACCACATCACAGTTAGGATGGTCTTTGAGGAGCTTCTCTATGTCGAGATAGATACCATAGACATTCGAGCAGCTGCCATTGACGGTGAAGGTATAGGTACCGTCAGAGCCGTCCTTGACAAACACGTCGTCGCTTTGCTGGAAGGCCCAGCCCGTGTCAAAGATGTGCAGGCCGCCCTTATAGGTCTTGGCCACACCGGCGCGCACCACGCTCCACTGATAGCCCATGTACTGGTAGAACTTGCCCTGGTCGTCGTACTCACGTGCACCCCACACGATATTGTCCAGTCCGCCGGTCTGCGCATTGCAGTTGGCTTTCTGGCTGAAGCCGAGGATGCGCAGGCTGCTCTCATTGGTCGTCATCACAGCGCGCCCGTCTTTGCTCAGGGCAAAGGTAGGCAGTGCCGGTGTGAAGGTGTAGATACCATCCTTGTCAAGCGTGTAGCTGCCGGTGGTCTCCTTGCCGTCTGGAGCTGTGAACGTGTAGGTGTGGTTGCCACTGTTCATCACGATGGTCACGTCCTCGAGGTTGTCAATCGGTGTGAAGGCTTTCACACCCTTGGCGGTTCCATCCTTGGTGTACCAGTCAAAACCGGTGAGCTTATAGGTGACGATGCGGTCGTTCTTCGGTTCCACGAAGTCCATCCATCCGTCTTCCATGGTTGGGAAGACCTCCACCTCAGGAGCCTCGTAGTGATCGGCATAGTCTTTCGATACGAAGTTGAAGCAGAGCCACCATTTGCCCTCGCCGGAGGTGTCGGGATTACGAAGCACGGCGAGACGCAGCTGGTTGTTGGTCAGCGTGACGATATGTATGTCCTTCTGCCATCCTACGGCGTCCTCGCGGTTCTCCCAGTTGGGCGAGTGAAGCAAAGGAACGTCGGTCAGGTTGATCCGGTGATTGTCGAGATCGAGCAGATAGGAGCCCTTTTGTGTCTTGGCGACGCCGTCGGGACCATAGGTCACGCTCTGCACGTTGGCACCATTCTTCAAGTCGAAGGTGATGGAACTCTTCATGAAGTTGCCCGTCTCGTCCTCGTGGTTGGCTCCCGGGTCCCAGTTGCTCGTGAAGTTGTTCCACTCAGCATTGGTGGCCGAGGGGTCGCCATAGGAGATCTCGCCCGAGCAGAGTCCATAGTTGCCGTTGTCGGGAATCCACGTCTTGCTCTGTCCTACGCCACCGGTGAGCATGGTGTAGAGCTCATTGTTGACGAAGTCAGCACAGAACTTATCGACGGTGAAGTGAGCGGTGTCGCCGTAGACATAGCCGCCACGCGTGTTCACGCCGAAGAGCACATCGTAGGTGCCGGGGAAGGGAATCTTCAGCGTGACCTCTTTCTCCTGCGATCTTCCTTGCGGCTCGATCCAACTGACCTGATAGCGGTCGGCCATCTGACTCTTCAAATACACGATGTTGGGGTTCTGATCGTCGTGGGTGATGGTATAAGCCTGTCCCTCGACGAGATCAGCCGGCGTGACATCCTTGTCGCCGAGGTCGTAGTCATCGGGCGAGCACGCTGCCATGCCGAAGAGCATGAGCGCCGCCCCTGCTAAGGCATAGATATAATGATTGATTTTCATAATGAGTTTTCTATTTAGTCCATTCTTTGTTGATGGTGAAAGGAAAATGTTTGCTGCCCGAGGATTACCATCCGGCATTCTGCTTGAGCAGGTTGTTGGAGCGCTGGATCTGCGTGAGCGGAATCTGGCAGAAACCTCGTTTGCTCTTGATGTTCTCGGCTTTGATGGTCACCGTCTCTTCCATGCCACCGGAGACAACTTTCTCTCCACTGGCGGCAATGGTGTTGGCCGCCACGTCGATGCCCTGGCGCAGCAGATCCCAATAGCGGATGCCCTCACCGACGAACTCGAGCTTGCGCTCTTTGAGGATGTTGCTCTCCGTGGCAGGCAGCTCTCGATAGCCATTGCTGATCGTGCCGTCGCTCTGTGTGAAGGCGCGTTTGCGCACCTCATTGAAATAGGTCTGAGCCTTCGGCGAACCGAGTTCAGCAGCCATCAGCAGCACGTCGGAGTAGCGCATGAGCACGTAGTCCTGCGGCTGGGAGATCTGGAAGTCACCGGCCATCAAGCCCTGATAGTAGTGGGTCATGGTCCAACTGCCGTCAGAACCCTTGACATACTTCGAGCGCGGCGTGTATTTCTTGATGGCAAAGCCCGTGTACTCGCGCTGGTCGGAAGCGACCTTCTTCCAGGCGTCGAGGGAAGAGATGCCTTCCTTGGCCATGTTGATGATCGACGCACTCTGGCGGCTGTCGCCGGTGGCGAAGTCGTTCCATGTGGCTGAGGTCACCGTGGCGCCGCCCCAGCCCTGGCCGTAGGGCACACAGATCGTGCCGCCTGTGCGCAGGCCGAACATCACGATCGAGCGGTTGCCGCCGTTGTTGCCATTATAGTCGGCGGTGTAATTGAACTTCATGCTCAGCACGGTCTCGCTGTTGCCGTCACCGGCATAGGTCGAGTCGTTGGTCCAGTTGCCGGCAGCGTCCTGCACCCAGTTGTCGCTGGCTGCGGGCCACAAGTTCTTGAACTGCGGCACGAGACTGTACTCTCCGCTCTCGATGACATCCTCCAGACCGGCCAGTGCTTTGGCAGCAGTCAGTCCGCCGGGCATCTCCTTGCGCTCGTTGTTGTTGTAAACGCCATCGTAGAAGAGATAGACACGGGCGAGCATGGCCTCAGCAGCATACTTGGTGATGCGGCCGTCGTTGGTTGCAGCCTGGCTCTTGGGGTAGGCATTGGCCGGAATGTTCTGGGCCGCATAGGTCAGATCATTGACGATGAGCGCATAGACACTGTCGGGATCGGCCTGAGGAACATTCTCGTCGGTAGGCACGGTGAGCAAGGGGATGTGCTCAAACATACGCACCATGTCGAAATAGCACAGCGCGCGGATGGCGCGGGCCTCACCGAGGATGCGGCCCTTGACGGCATCGGAGCTCCACTGTGTGCCCTCGGTCTTGAGCAGGAGTTCATTGCAGTTGTAGATCGCCTTGTAGTAATATTCCCACAGATCGTTGTAGATATTGGTCTGCGAAGCGTCCTGGCTGATGTCGAAACGGTCGATGACCTGGGAGTTGCGGGCGTCGTTGGCTCCCGTACCGCCGAAGCACTCGTCGCTCATATACTCCGCCGCCATCTGGAAGGTAAAGGTCGGACCGAGCGACACAGTGCCCTGCCAACCGTCGTAACAACCGATGAGGGCACGGTCGGCGTCGCTCTGGTTTTTATAGTAGTTGCCCGTCGACGTCTCTGTCTTGGACGAGACATCGAGGAAATCATTGCCGCAGGAGGTCATGCCCAAGGCGAGCAGTGCCGTGGCGGCGATGGTGAATATCTTGGTTTTCATTGTCTTCTGAGATTAAAGGTATTAGAACTTGAGATTGATGCCGACCAGACAGGTGCGCGGACGCGGGTAGTAGCCCAGGTCTACGCCGCTGACCCATCCGTCCATACCGTAGCCCACTTCAGGATCCATGCCGTTGTAGTGGGTGAAGGTAAAGGCATTCTGTACCTGGAAGTAGAGGCGCGCCTGCGAGATGTAAGGCGTGTGGATGAGCTTGGCGAAGTCGTAGCCCAGCGTGATGTTGCTGATGCGGAGGAACTTGCCGTCGTGGATGAAGAGATCAGAGAACTGGTAGTTGATATTGGTGTTGGTCACGCGCGGGATCTTGTTGCTCGTGCCCTCACCGGTCCAGCGGTCGAGGATCTCTGTGGTGTAGTTGGCTGTGGTGGTGCCCACATTTCGATAGCTCTGCACGATCTTGTTGCCGGTCTCGCCATTGGCGGTCACGGAGAAGTCGAAACCCTTGTAGTCGAAGCCCAAGGAGAAGCCGAAGGTGAAGTCCGGCATGCCGTTACCCAAGTTGACTTTATCGGCATCGTTGATCTTGCCGTCGTGGTTGACGTCGTAGTATTTCACGTCGCCGGGCTTGGGATCAGCCTGCAGCACACCATTGCCGTTGGCGATCCAGTCCTTGATCTCCTGCTCGTTTTGGAAGAGTCCTGCCGTCTTGTAGCCCCAGAAATAGCCGATGGGCTCGCCGTTGCTGGCGCGGTAGAACTCCGAAGAGTTGTCGTAGAGCTGGTTGGTCTGTCCGTGGATGATGCCGTCCTCATTGGGGATGTTGCCAACCTTGTTGTGGTTGTAGGCACCATTGACGTTGACGAAGTAGTTGAAATCGCGGCCGATGCGGTCGTTCCAACCGAGGCCTACCTCCACACCGATGTTTTTCACGTCGCCACCATTAATATATGGTGCGCCCGTACCGGCTGTGGCAAGGATAGGCGGCTGCACGAGCCAGTCCTTTGTCGTCTTGTAATACCAGTCAAAGTTGACGTTGAGCTTGCCGAGCACACGGGCGTCGAAGCCGAAGTCGGTCTGTTCGGATGTCTCCCAAGTGATGTCTTCATTGGCCAATCGGGTGACGCGGGCTCCCCACTGATCAGCGGCAGAGCCCTTCGTCGTACCGAAGTTATAATATATATTACTAAATGAAACAGGTGCAGTGTACATGTAGTTGCCGATGTTTTGGTTACCGACCTGACCCCAGCTGCCACGGAGCTTGAAGTAGTCGACATACTTACTGATCGGCTTCCACCATTTTTCATTGCTCATCACCCAACCGGCACTCACCGAAGGGAACCAGCCGAAGCGATGGCCGCGAGCAAAGCGGCTGGAGCCATCACAGCGCAGGGTAGCTGTGGCCATATAGGTCTCTTTGTAGTTCCATGACAGACGGCCGAAGTAACTCAGCATACGCTCCTCGTCCCAAGGTGAACCGCTGGCACTAAGTCCTTCCTCTGAAGACTTGGCTGTGCCGTTGCTCACCCAAGCATACTTCCAAGTGTCGAAGCCTTCACGCAGCGAGCCGTTGGCAGCATAGAGACTGCTGCCCTCGGTGCGATAGGCCTCAGTACCGAGCATGGCATAGAAGTTGTGCTGACCGAGATTCCAGTTATAGGTCAGCGTATTGGTCCATGTGATAGCAGTGCCGTCGCTCTTGCTCTGGCTGGCAGTGGTACGGGTGTCGTTATAGCTGTAGACCGAGAAGTGATAAAGCGGGTTGAAACCGCGGTAGTCATTGGAGTCGTACTTCACACCGAGGGTCGTGCGGAACTTCAGGTTCTTGATGAACTGGAACTCTGCATAGACGTTGCCCGTGAAGGTGGCATTCTTGCTCTGGTTGCTGTTGCTCACCATCATCACGCCGTAAGGGTTGCCGTCGGCATTGAACCAAGGGCTGTTGGTCGTGTCGTTATAGGGACTGCCATACACGCCGTTGTCGCTGTAGACCGGTGCCAGTGGCGAGGTGCCGAAGGCCGAGCGCAGCGAGTTGTTGTATTGGTTGCCGACGTTGAGTCCACGCTTCTTATAATAGATAAAGGAGACCTGTTCGCCGACCTTCAGAAATTTGTCGATGACATTGTACTCAGAGTTGACACGGAAGTTGTAACGGCTGTAGTACGACACATCTTTGCCGCCGACGATACCTTCCTGATTCATATATCCCAGGCTCGTAGCATAGTGTCCTTTGCTGTTACCGCCTGTGATGCCGAGGGTGTAGCTCTCAGTTCCGGCATTGCTCTTGAACATCTGATCGACCCAGTCGGTGTCGTAGATCTTTCCTGTTGCAGGATCTGTGATACCCCAGGTGGTCACATTGCCGTCTGCGTCTTTCTGTGTGTAATACTTCGACCAGTCATAAGCCTGTCCTCCAGAATTGATGTTCTGCTCGTCCATGATGGCCATGTACTGCTGGGCATTGAGCATATCGACCTTGTGGATGGCGTTTTGCCAACCGCGATAGCCGTCGAAGCTGACCGTGGTACGGCCGTCCTTGCCACTCTTGGTGGTGACGAGCACAACGCCGTTGGCCGACTGAGAACCGTAGATGGCTGCCGAGGCTGCGTCCTTCAAAACATCGATGCTCTCGATATCAGCAGGGTTGAGCGTAGCGATGTCGCCGCGCACACCATCTATAATATAAAGAGGAGAGGAGGAACCGGTGGTGCCGATACCACGGATGTTGACTTTCAGTCCCTCACCCGGCTGTCCCGACTCCGAGACGATGGTCATACCCGGGGTCTGACCTTGCAGGGCCTGCAGAGGATTGGTGGTGTTGAGCTTGGCCACATCGTCGCCCTTGACCTGAAGGGTAGCGCCGGTGACGAGCTTTTTCTTCTGTACACCGTAGCCGATGACCACGACATCGTTGAGCGAGTTGGCCTCTTCGGCAAGCTGAATGGTGAGGTTGTTGCCTGTCACCTTCACTTTTTGCTGCACAAAACCAATGTAGGAGACGAGAAGCGTCTGACCGTCATTGGCCTCCAAGGAGAAGTGTCCGTCGAGATCCGTCACAGTACCTGACTGCGCGCCGATGACCTTTACCGTCGCTCCCGTGAGCGGCTCGCCGTCAGTGGCTGAGGTGACCGTGCCTTTCACAATCTTGGCGTAGAGGGCTGAGCCTTGCAATACGCCGATCGCCGGAAACAGCAAACATGCTATTAGGGCAATTTTGCATAAGATAGATTTACGCATGGTTGGTTTAGTTTTAAATGTATAATAATTGATGTAGGTATGGCTACACGATGTCTAACGTTATTAGAAACGACACTGCAAAATTAGCTTTTTCCCAACGAAACAGCCCGCAACCATGTTACAGAAAAGGTACACAAATGTTACATATTTGGCATTTCCAAGCCCGCGAAAGTGCTGATATGATGCAAGAACATCATAATTGTGGGGTCGCCACCAATATTTTCGCGCTTGCATTTCACGGTATCAGCAGAAAAGCGTAACTTTGCACACATATTTATACGCACATGGATTACAAGATGATCGTGCTCGATCTTGACGGCACGCTGACAAATAGTAAGAAAGAGATGACGCCCCGCACACGCGACGCACTGCTGAAAGCTGAACAGCAGGGCGTGCGCATCGTACTCGCATCGGGGCGACCCACCTACGGCATCACGGCACTCGCTGAGGAACTCGACCTGAAGACTTACCAAGGTTTCATCCTTGCCTTCAACGGCGGACGCATCACTGACTGCGCTACGGGCAAGGTGGTCTTTGACCAACCCTTGAACCCTGAGGCCGTCCCTCCACTCTACGAAGCGGTCAAGAAACACGGCATGGAGATGCTCACCTACCAGGATGAGAAAATCGCGGCAACGAAAAAGGCCAACAAATATGTCCTCCACGAGGCATTCATCAACAAGATGCCCGTGGAGGAATACACTGATTTCATCCATCAGATCCGCTACCCGATCAACAAATGTCTGGTCGTCGGCGACCCGACACCGCTACATGAACTCGAACTGCAACTGACCGGGACGTTCAAAGGCGTGATGGATGTCTACCGCTCAGCCGGTTTCTTCCTGGAATGCGTGCCGCCCGGCATCGACAAGGCACACTCGCTGGAGCGTCTCTTTGATCTGACCGGTATCCGCCGCGAAGAGGTCATCGCATGCGGAGACGGCTACAACGACCAGAGCATGATACGCTTAGCGGGACTCGGCGTGGCCATGGCCAATGCGCCCAAAGACATCCAGGACACGGCCGACTACATCACCTACAGCAACGAAGAGGACGGTGTGGCACACGTGGTCGAGAAGTTTATACTGAAATAACTTTGTTGGGAGAACGGGGCGCAGGCGCAGAAGTCCATGGCAGGACACCACGATTTTTTTCTGGCTTTGGGTTATGCAACTATGATCCTTGAGCTGTGGCCTCTCTAACCAACCAAGGAACTGTAACCAAAGAAGAAGACTCATATCAGCCCCACGGGAAATATCCACTGTGCCTATAATCAAGCTATCACGATTCCATTGTCGTTGATGACAAGCTATATTCTTATGGCATCAAAGTACTGTTCTCGTGGCATTAAAGTACTGTTCTCGTGGGGTTGAAGCTGTGTTCTCGTGGGGTTGAAACTGTGTTCTCGTGAGGTTGAAACAATGTTCTCTATATTGTAATCCTATAGAAAAAGATCGTTTGCTGCGTAGGGAATGATCTTTTCCTACGCAGCGAACGATTGCTTGTCAGACAGCAAAATCAATTGCCACGCATTGCCCAGCTCGCCGGCATCGACTGCTTTCAGAACTTGACGACCTCTCTTTGTGCGTTTGGGTTTCTCCAGATTGAAGGCACACATTGAACTACTTTTATAAGATTCTTTGGAACTAAACGACAGTCGATGCTTACCTACACCTTATTATATATATAACGCGTTGTCAATAAAGGCAGCTTTATTGTTCGCTTTTACCGGCTCTTGAAACCATTAGGTCAAACATTGTAAAAATACTGATTTTTAGGTGCTTAAAAGTTGCAACCTATTGCTTTTTTACCTATATTTGCCACCGAAAACGGACGCGTTGAGAGCCGCGTCATCGTCGTGTCTAACCCTTCAATCGTCTTGCCCTATGAACTTACCTGTTGTCTTTTGGCTTATCCCGCTGGCCTCTGTCTGTGCCCTGATGATGGCATGGCTGTTCTTCCTAAATATGATGAAGGAAGACGAGGGAACGCCACGCATGAAAGAAATCGCCCTCTACATCCGTCGGGGTGCGATGGCCTATCTGCGACAGCAATATCGTGTGGTGCTCATCGTGTTTATCGTGCTGGCCATCATCTTCGCCATCATGGCCTACGGCTTCAATGCCCAGAACCCGTGGGTACCGTTTGCATTCCTCACGGGCGGTTTCTTCAGTGGACTTGCAGGATTCTTCGGCATGAAGACGGCCACCTACGCCAGTGGACGTACGGCCAATGCGGCGCGTGAAGGACTGCACAAAGGCTTGAAGATCGCATTTCGCTCCGGTGCTGTCATGGGACTCGTCGTCGTAGGACTCGGCTTGCTCGACATCGCCGTGTGGTTTCTCATTCTGAACTGTTTCTATAGCGACATAGACCCGCATACCGCTCTCGTCACCATCACCACGACGATGCTCACCTTCGGCATGGGCGCTTCCACACAGGCTCTCTTCGCACGTGTTGGCGGCGGCATATACACCAAAGCGGCTGATGTCGGCGCCGACCTCGTCGGAAAAGTCGAGGCTGACATTCCCGAAGACGACCCGCGCAACCCGGCCACCATTGCCGACAACGTGGGCGACAACGTCGGTGACGTGGCCGGCATGGGCGCTGACCTCTATGAGAGCTATTGCGGCAGCATCCTCTCCACGGCAGCTCTCGGCGCCACGGCCTTTGCCATGAGTGCCGGCGACATGCAGCTCAGAGCAGTCATCGCACCGATGCTCATCGCCGCCGTCGGCGTCTTCCTCAGCCTCATCGGCATTTTCCTCGTACGCACCAAGGACGGTGCGACGATGAAAGACCTGCTCCACGCCCTCGGTCTGGGCACGAACACGAGTGCCATCCTCATCGCCGTGGCTACCTTCGCCATTCTCTATTGCCTGCAAATCGACAACTGGATGGGCATAGGCTTCTCGGTGGTCAGCGGTCTCGCCGCAGGAGTGATCATCGGACAGGCCACGGAATACTATACCTCGCAGAGCTATAAGCCGACGCAACGCATCGCCGAAGCCAGTCAGACGGGCGCCGCCACGGTGATCATCAAGGGCATCGGCACGGGGATGATCTCTACCTGCGTGCCCGTGCTCACCATCTCGGTGGCTATCATGCTGAGCTATCTCTGTGCCAACGGCTTTGACCTGAGCATGAGCACGGCCAGCATCAGCCTCGGGCTCTACGGCATAGGCATAGCTGCTGTGGGCATGCTCTCCACGCTCGGCATCACGCTCGCCACAGACGCCTATGGGCCTATCGCCGACAACGCGGGCGGAAACGCTGAGATGAGCGGGCTCGGCGAGGAGATACGCCACCGCACCGACGCCCTCGATGCGCTGGGCAACACCACAGCCGCCACGGGTAAGGGCTTCGCCATCGGCTCGGCAGCACTCACGGCACTGGCGTTGCTCGCCTCGTATGTCGAGGAGATCAAGCTGGCCATGAGCCGCGCCGTGGCCGGAGGACAGCAGTTTCTCGATGCCGCCGGTCAGGTCTTCGACCCTGCCAGGGCGACGATGCCCGACTTCATGAACTTCTTCCAAGTGAACCTGATGAATCCGCGCGTCCTCGTCGGAGCGTTTCTCGGGGCCATGGCGGCCTTTCTCTTCTGCGGTCTGACGATGGGTGCCGTGGGACGCGCCGCTGAGAAGATGGTCAGCGAGGTGCGCCGGCAGTTCCATGAGATCAAAGGCATTCTGGAGGGCAAAGCCACTCCGGACTATGGCCGATGCGTCGAGATCAGCACGAAGTCTGCACAGCACGAGATGATCCTCCCGTCGCTGTTGGCCATCATCATCCCCATCGTGGTGGGTATGGTGCTCGGCGTGGCGGGAGTTCTCGGCCTGCTCGTCGGTGGACTGGCCGCCGGTTTCACCCTCGCCGTGTTCATGGCTAACGCCGGTGGCGCCTGGGACAACGCCAAGAAGAGCGTCGAGGAAGGACGCTTCGGCGGTAAAGGATCACCCTGCCACAAGGCTACGATTGTCGGCGATACCGTCGGTGATCCGTTCAAAGACACCTCTGGCCCCTCGCTCAACATCCTGATCAAACTCATGTCGATGGTGAGCATTGTCATGGCAGGACTGACCGTGGCATGTATGTAAAAGGCACAAGAAAGGCGCGGCAATAATGTCGCACCCCGTATTGTAGCCTTAGATAAGCCTAAAGTCTGTATCCCACACTGATCGACCAGCACTGTACACGCTCGTTGCCACCGGGATTCTTACCATTGGACTGATAGACCTTCGACAGCGGAATGCTATAGCGAAGGTCTACGATGACGCGCTCATACTCCACAGCAACACTCACAGGCACGCTCCACAGTACGTTGCGCAGGCCATTGCCCTTGACATTGGCTTCCTCAATGTCTGTGGAGTAAGTGTAGCTACCGTTGTTGACCTTGACCACCTGGGATTCGGTATGCGTGCGGTTCCAGAGTCCTATGCCCGCCTGCACGCCAGTGCCCACGGAAAACTTGTCTGTCACATACCACCGCGCCATCACTGGAATCTTGAGATAGTCGATCGTGAAATAGCTGCGGCTGAGGACATTATAGGTTCCTGGCTCCGGATGGTCCAGCACATTGTCTTTATAGTTGCAGCCCTCGCGCGAGTAGTAGGCGCCGACGCTGGCGGCAAAAGGCGCGCTGATGCGGTATTCGAGGTCTACGCCTGCCGTGACTCCCGCCTTATACTTGCTCTTCATCTCCCCCACATCAGTGACAAGACTCTCGTCGCTGATCGTGGAGAGATTGACACCGACACGCGGTATCACGGAAAACGTACCCGGATCTACCTGTGCCCAACCCATGGTAGACATGCCCAGCAGGGCGATTAGTGCTGCAATGTGTTTCATATTCTTTTATATCACGAACTGTTTCTTTCTATGCAAGGGGCGACGGCCGTCAATCAAGGCGTCGCCCTCTCTTTAGCAAGGAGCCACCACTCTTTCTTTAAATAAGGTGTCGATCCCTTTTCAAAGTTAGCAATATTCTCCCTCTCCCCGTCCTTTTCTCAAGAAAAATGCGCTCTTGTCTCAAATTATTGCCCAAATATTTGGTGGGCTCGCAAAGTTTTCGTAATTTTGCACACCGTAACACAGAGGTTCGCACAGAGCCTTTCATTACAAAGATAGGGGCATAGCCCAGCTGGTTTAGAGCGCTGCAGTCACATTGCAGAGGTCATGGGTTCGAGTCCCATTGTCCCTACAAAGCCGTCCAAAGCAAGTCTTTGCTTTGGACGGCTTTCTTTTTTGCGCTGCCTGCCTTTTCCCCTTTGCCTCGCCTGCCTTTCTCCCTTGCCTCGGCCTGTCCTCGCCCTCGCTCCGTCCTTCTTCGCCTCTTGTCCCGTCCCTTGTTCGTCCGTCAGTTCTGTCTCTTGTTCATCCGTCAGTTCTGTTCGTCGCGATATATCGCGACGCGGCCCGCTCTTTTCTCCTCTCCCCTCCCTGTCGCAGTTTTCTGCAACATTTCCGCCTTCTTTCTCCGCTTTGCGAGGAAAAAACAGTAACTTTGCATCCGCCATCTTCTCCCCGGTCCACGAGTCTCTTCTTCTCTCCCCCGGCTTGTCGATGGCTCCGCAAACCCATCAACCCGCAAAACACACTAAAGCATATGCCAGAACAAAAAAATACCGCGCCCCGTCGCAAAAAGGCTTCCGCACCCATCGACCCCACCTACGGTCACCTGCAGCCGCAGGCCATCGACGTGGAGAAGGTGGTGCTCGGTGCCCTGATGATCGACAAGGACGCCTTCTCCGTCGTCTCTGAGCTCATCCGTCCCGAGACCTTCTACGACCCGCGCCACCAAAAGATCTTCAAGGCGATCCAGACCTTGAACATGGAGGAAAAGCCCGTCGACATCCTCACCGTCACCAACGAGCTGGAGCGCGAGGGCACCATCGACGACGTCGGTGGCCCGAACTACATCATCGAGCTCTCCTCGCACGTAGCCTCATCGGCCCATATCGAGCAGCACTCCAAGATTCTCAAGCAGAAGTTTCTCGCCCGCCAGCTCATCTCCTTCGCCAGCGACATCGAGACCAAGGCCTTTGACACGACCGTCGACGTCGATGAACTCATGCAGGAAGCGGAGGGCAGCCTCTTCGAGCTCTCGCAGAAAAACATGAAGCAGGACTACACCCAGATCGACCCGGTCATCCGCCAGGCCATCGACACCCTGCAAAAGGCATCGGCCAACACCAGCGGCCTAACGGGTATTCCCTCCGGCTTCACCAAGCTCGACGACATGACCTCGGGTTGGCAGAAGAGTGACCTTGTCATCATCGCCGGACGTCCTGCCATGGGTAAGACTTCGTTTGCACTCTCTATTGCCAAGAACATCGCCGTCGACTATCAGACCCCTATTGCCTTCTTCTCGCTGGAGATGAACAACGAGCAGCTCGTCGACCGTCTCATCTCCAATGTCTGCGAGATCGAGGGCAAGAAGATCATGAATGGTCAGCTCGCCCGCGACGAGTGGGAACGACTCGACAAGAACCTCTCGCGCCTCACCGGTGCGCCCATCTACGTCGACGATACGCCGGGTCTCTCTATATTTGAGCTCCGCACCAAAGCGCGTCGTCTCGTACGCGAGAAAGGCGTGAAGATCATCATGATCGACTACCTGCAGCTGATGAACGCCAACGGCATGCGCTTCGGCAACCGTCAGGAAGAGGTCTCCACCATCTCGCGATCGCTCAAAGGACTGGCCAAGGAACTCGACATCCCCATCATCGCCCTCTCACAGCTCAACCGTACCGTGGAGAACCGCGAGGGTATCGAAGGTAAGCGACCACAACTGAGCGACCTGCGTGAGTCGGGAGCTATCGAGCAGGATGCCGATATGGTGCTCTTCGTCCACCGGCCCGAGTACTACCGTATCTACCAGGACGAGAAGGGCAACGACCTTCATGGCAAGGCACAGATCATCATCGCCAAGCACCGTAAAGGTGCCACGGGCGACGTGCTGCTGACCTTCCAGGGACAGTACACCCGTTTCATGAACCCCGAGGATGCCCAGCTGGCACCACTGCCGGGCAACATGAATGATGGAGAATTCATTGGCTCAAAGATGAATCAGGACTTCGGCGGTGCACCGGATACCGATCCTTTCGCCGGTGATCCACTGGCCGGAATGCCTCCAGATGCCGGCGGACCAGCACCATTCTAATAAATTATTAGAAAAACAAGCAAAAAAGTTTCAGATTATTTGCTCGTATCGACTGAATTGTTTACCTTTGCACTCGTAAACAGAAATAGATACGAATCAAAACATAAGGTTATGACAAGTTTGTACATCCTTCTAAGCATTATTATTAGCATTCGACTGTATCCCACAGTTGGAAGTGAGAAGGTGTGCGTGCATGTCTGACGGACAACAACCATACAGAGCCTTTCCACTTCCATGAGTGGGAAGGCTTTTTTGTTTGGATCGGTTTCAGGGAACAACAGAGAAAGCAAAAACATTTAATACTTAAAAGATATGAGCGACAGACTTTACATTTTCGACACGACGCTCCGCGATGGCGAGCAGGTGCCTGGTTGTCAGTTGAACACAGTAGAGAAGATTCAAGTGGCCAAGCAACTCGAGCTATTGGGCGTAGACGTCATCGAGGCTGGCTTCCCCATCTCCTCTCCGGGGGACTTCAACTCTGTGGTGGAAATCTCAAAAGCGGTGACATGGCCGACCATCTGCGCACTCACACGTGCTGTGGAAAAAGACATCGACGTGGCTGCCGAGTCGCTGAAATATGCCAAGCATAAGCGCATCCACACGGGTATCGGCACAAGCGACTACCATATTAAATATAAGTTCAACTCCACCCGTGAGGAGATCCTCGAGCGTGCCGTACGCGCCGTAGCCTATGCCAAGAAGTATGTCGACGACGTAGAGTTCTACGCTGAGGATGCCGGACGCACCGACAACGAGTATCTCGCCCGCGTGGTGGAGGCTGTCATCAAGGCCGGTGCCACCGTGGTCAACATCCCTGACACCACAGGATATTGCCTCCCCAACGAGTACGGTGCCAAGATCAAATACCTCAAAGAGCATGTCGACAACATCGACAAAGCCATCATCTCCACCCACTGCCACAACGATCTGGGCATGGCAACAGCCAACACACTCGAAGGTGTGCTCAACGGCGCACGTCAGGTAGAGGTGACGATCAACGGCATCGGCGAGCGCGCCGGCAACACATCTCTTGAGGAGATCGCCATGATCCTCAAATGTCATAAGCACATCGGCATCGACACAAACATCAACACACGCAAGATCTATCCGATCTCACGCATGGTTTCCTCTCTGATGAATATGCCTGTGCAGCCCAACAAAGCCATCGTTGGCCGCAATGCCTTCGCTCACTCCAGTGGCATCCACCAGGATGGTGTGCTGAAGAATGTACAGACTTACGAGATCATCGATCCGAAAGACATCGGACTCGACAACAACGAGATCGTGCTCACCGCACGTTCCGGACGTGCTGCGCTGCGCTATCGTCTGGAAGTCAATGGCGTGGATATCAAAGACGAAGAGACACTCGACAAGATCTACAAGCAGTTCCTTCTGCTCGCTGACAAGAAGAAAGAGATCACCGACGACGACGTGCTCATGCTCGCCGGAGCTGACCGCACAGCCAACCACAGTGTGAAGCTCGACTATCTGCAAGTGACCACAGGCAAGGGTGTGCGCTCTGTAGCCAGCATCGGTCTCGACATTGCCGGACAGAAGTTCGAGGAGTGCTCCACAGGCAATGGTCCTGTCGACGCTGCCATCTCTGCTCTGAAGCGCATCGTCCGCAAACAGATGACCTTAAAGGAGTTTACCATTCAGGCCATTTCCAAAGGATCCGACGACGTGGGCAAGGTGCACATGCAAGTAGAGTATGACGGACAGATCTACTACGGCTTCGGTGCCAACACTGATATCGTCACCGCTTCTGTCGAAGCATATATCGACTGCATCAATAAGTTCAGAGTGAAATAACATAGCAGAATCCTATAACACATATTATATATATATGAATACCCTGTTTGATAAGATTTGGGACAGTCACGTCGTTCAGATTGTCAAGGACGGTCCCACTCAGTTGTATATCGACCGTCTCTACTGCCACGAGGTGACCTCTCCACAGGCTTTCCAAGGACTGCGACAGCGCGGACTAAAGGTCTTCCGCCCACAGCAGGTCTTCGCCATGCCTGACCACAACATACAAACCCACGACCAGGACAAGCCCGTCGCTGACCCCGTGGGACGCAAACAGATCGACACGCTCGACAAGAACTGCAAGGAGTTTGGCGTCACTGAGTTCAAGATGAACACACCCGAAAACGGTATCATCCATGTCGTAGGACCTGAGACGGGTCTCTCCCTGCCGGGAATGACCATTGTCTGCGGTGACTCACATACCTCTACCCACGGCGCCATGGGTGCCGTCGCCTTTGGTATCGGCACTTCTGAGGTGGAGATGGTACTCGCATCACAGTGCATCTTGCAGCAGAAACCTAAGTCGATGCGCATCAACATCAACGGTACGCTCAAACCGGGAGTGACCGCCAAGGATGTCGCCCTTTACCTGATGTCACAGCTGACAACCTCCGGCGCTACGGGTTACTTCGTGGAGTATGCCGGCGACGTGGTGCGCAACATGAGCATGGAAGGCCGTCTGACACTCTGCAACCTGTCCATCGAGATGGGTGCCCGCGGTGGTTTCGTAGCACCGGACGAGAAGACTTTCGCTTATATCAAGGGTAAGAAATATGCGCCCAAGGGTGAGGACTGGGAGCGCGCCGTGGCTTATTGGAAAACTCTGAAGTCGGGTGACGACGCTGTCTTCGACCGTGAGGTGACCTACGACGCCGCCGACATTGAGCCGCGCATCACCTACGGCACCAACCCGGGTATGGGTATCGCCATCAACGGCACTATCCCCACACTCGACGAGATTCCTGAGAGCGACCAGGCTTCGTTCAAGAAGAGTCTGAAATATATGGGCTTTGAGCCGGGCGAGAAACTGCTCGGTCATCCTATCGACTATGTGTTCCTCGGTGCCTGCACCAACGGCCGCATCGAAGACTTCCGTGCTTTCGCCTCTCTGGTCAAGGGACATCACAAGGCCCCGAACGTGGTGGCTTGGCTCGTCCCCGGCTCTTGGGCAGTGGCACAGCAGATCAAGAACGAGAAGCTCGACAAGGTACTCAACGAGGCTGGCTTCGAGATTCGTCAGCCCGGATGCTCGGCTTGTCTGGCCATGAACGATGATAAGGTACCGGCAGGACTCTACAGCGTGTCCACCTCCAACCGTAACTTCGAGGGCCGTCAGGGACCGGGCTCACGCACCATCCTAGCCAGTCCGCTCGTCGCCGCGGCCGCTGCTATCACCGGTAAGGTCACCGACCCGCGCGAGTTCATGTAATCTTCTTGGTTGAACACATCAGTATTTTTATCGCAATGAAACAGAAATTCAATGTCATCACATCCAGCTGCATTCCTCTTCCCTTGGAGAATGTAGATACAGACCAGATCATCCCCGCCCGCTTCCTCAAGGCTACTGACAAGGAAGGCTTCGGCGATAACCTCTTCCGCGACTGGCGCTATAACAAAGACGGCAGCCTGAAGAAGGACTTCGTCCTCAACGATCCCAGCTACTCGGGCTGTATCCTTGTGGCAGGAAAGAACTTTGGCTCTGGCTCCAGCCGAGAGCATGCCGCATGGGCCATCGCCGGTTACGGCTTCCGCGTAGTCATCAGCTCGTTCTTCGCTGACATTCATAAGAACAATGAGCTGAACAACTTTGTGCTCCCCGTCGTCGTCACCGAGCCGTTCCTCAAGGAGCTCTTTGACAGCATCGCCAAAGATCATAAGACTCAGGTGAAGGTGGACCTGCCCAACCAGACGGTCACGAATATGGCTACCGGCAAGAGCGAGCACTTCGAAATCAATGGTTATAAGAAGCATTGCTTGATGAATGGTCTCGACGATGTCGACTTCCTCGTACAGAACCGCGACAAGGTGGAGGCCTTTGAAAAGAACCGTAAAACATGGAATCGCTAAATAAGATGAAGTCGCGCATCGAGATCATGGACTCTACGCTGCGCGACGGCGAACAGACCAACGGCGTCAGCTTCCTGCCGCATGAGAAGCTGATGATCGCACGTCTGTTGTTGGAGAAAGTAAACGTCGACCGCCTCGAGGTGGCCTCGGCACGTGTCTCGGAAGGTGAGAAAGAGGCTGTCACCGGCATCTGCCGCTTTGCCGAGCAGGCCGGATACCTGGACCGCATTGAGGTCTTGGGCTTCGTCGACCATAACAAGAGCGTGGACTGGATCGCAGACACGGGTTGCCACGTCATCAACCTGCTGGCGAAAGGCTCGTACAAGCACTGCACCCAGCAACTCCACAAAACGCCCGAACAGCATATCGAGGACATCCTCGACGTGCTCGACTACGCTGAGAGCAAGCACTTCCACGTGAACCTCTACCTCGAGGACTGGAGTTCCGGCATGATCAACTCACCGGAATATGTCTACCAGATGATGGAGGCAATGAAAGACACCAACATCGAGCGCTTCCTGCTGCCCGATACTCTGGGCATCCTCACGCCGACACAGTGCGAGGACTTCATCACGAAGATGGTGAACATGTACCCCGACAAGCGCTTTGACTTCCATGCCCATAACGACTACGACATGGCTGTGGCCGACTCTCTGGCCGCTGTCCGTTGCGGTGCTTCGGGTATTCACGTCACTGTCAACGGTCTCGGCGAGCGTTGCGGCAATGCACCGCTGTCGAGCGTGGAGGCTGTATTGAAAGATATGTGCGGCGTTGAGACGAATATCGTCGAGAGCCAGCTCAACATGATCAGCCGTGTCGTGGAAGGATATAGCGGCATCGCCGTGTCTCCAAACGAGCCGATCGTCGGTGAGAATGTCTTCACCCAGGTGGCTGGTGTCCACGCTGATGGTGATAAGAAAGACAATCTCTACAGCAACGCCCTGAAGCCTGAGCGCTTCGGACGTAAGCGTGAGTTCGCTCTCGGAAAGAACTCCGGTAAGGCCAACATCGAGAAAAACCTCGAAGAACTAGGCATGACACTCACGCCGGAACAGGTTCGGAAGGTCACGCAGCGCATCACGGAACTCGGTGATCGCAAGGAGGTGGTCACGCAAGATGACCTGCCCTACATCGTCTCGGATGTGCTGAACCGTCACGATGCCATGGAGGAGCGCGTGAAACTCCTGAGCTACATGGTCTCCACATCCTATGGTCTGAAGCCTATCGCCAGTCTGAAAGTGGAGATCAACGGCAAAGTCTACACGGCCGACGCCACCGGCGACGGTCAGTACGATGCCTTTGTAAAAGCACTCCGCAAGGTTTATCGTGAGAACCTCAACCGCACGTTCCCACGCCTGACCAACTATAGCGTCACCATCCCGCCAGGCGGTCACACCGATGCCCTCGTGCAGACCATCATCACGTGGCAGGACGACAATGGCCGCGTCATCCGTACACACGGCCTCGACGCCGACCAGACAGAGGCTGCTATCAAGGCTACCTTCAAGATGCTCAACAGCTTTGAGGAAGAGAATTTCAAGAAGAAATAAACAATAATCATTACATAGCATATTATGAAACTGAACATTGCTGTTCTCCCCGGCGACGGTATTGGACCGGAGATCATGCCGCAGGCACTCCACGTGCTCGACGCGGTGGCTAAGAAGTTTAACCATGAGTTCACCTATCACGAGGCTATCTGTGGTGCACATGCCATCGACGCCGTCGGTGATCCGTTCCCCGATGAGACGTTCAAGACCTGTATGGACGCTGACGCTGTGCTCTTCGCCGCTGTCGGTGATCCACGCTTTGACAACAATCCGACACTGAAGGTGCGTCCTGAGACCGGTCTGCTGGCTATGCGCAAGAAACTCGGACTCTTCGCCAACGTACGTCCCGTGGCTACCTTCGACTGCCTGCTTCATAAGAGCCCGCTGAAGGAAGAGCTCATCAAGGGCGCTGACTTCGTGGTCATCCGTGAGCTCACCGGTGGTATGTACTTCGGCGAGAAATACCAGGACGATGAGAAAGCTTACGACACTGACATCTATCACCGTTCTGAGATCGAGCGTATCCTGAAGGTGGCTTTTGAGTTTGCTGAGCGTCGCAACCACCACCTCACCGTCGTCGACAAGGCTAACGTGCTGGCCAGCTCACGTCTGTGGCGCCAGGTAGCTAAGGAGATGGAGCCGAAATATCCCGATGTCAATGTCGACTATATGTTCATCGACAACTGCTCGATGCGCGTGCTCACCGAGCCTCGCTTCTTCGATGTCATCGTCACGGAGAACACCTTCGGCGACATTCTCACCGACGAGACGAGTGCCATCACGGGCTCCATGGGTCTCCAGCCATCTGCTTCTCTTGGCGAGCACACCCCGCTCTTCGAGCCTGTACACGGCTCATGGCCTCAGGCAGCAGGTAAGAACCTCGCTAACCCATTGGCACAGATCCTCTCCGCAGCCATGATGCTCGAGCACTTCGGACTGAACAAGGAGGGCGCACTCATCCGCGAGGCCTGCAACCAAAGCCTGGAGCAGAATGTGCGCACACCGGAGATTCAGGTCGAGGGCGGCAAGCAATATGGCACAAAAGAGGTTGGCGAGTGGATCGTCAACTATATCGAGAACAAGTAAGAGCCAAGGATCAAGCATTTCATTCTTACAAGCTGACCAGTGCTTGAGAACCGAAGCACTCCCTTCAAAGCCAAAAGTGCACTGCACTTTTCTATAACAACAAAAGCTGGCAAATCCTGCCAGCTTTTGTTGTTATTCCGTTTTTTCCTATTTTCTGTTGACCGTTATCTAAGACACCCGCCCTGCCACCTTTTTAAGAAACAAGCGCCCCTCCATGCCTGCTCTTCTCTTGAGAAATCTACGTAGCTTGCTTAAAAAAGGAACCAGAAACCCTTGCTTTTCTCCTTGAAACTACTTATTTTTGCATATCATCTTCCCTCAACAATCATTTCACCATGACAGACAAGCAGCTTCACTACATAGAAGGCGTTGGATGGCGCTACGACTGTGACCACTCCATGACGCACCGCATGAATTGTCACGACTACAAAGGCCGAAGCATCTACATGCTCACCATTACCTTGGCGGACCGTAGTAAACCACTTCTGGGTACGCTCAGATGGAAGCAAAAAGAAGGAGAGGAAGGCATGCTCCCACAGTCTGCAACAGACCGTGAAGCCGTTGTTGACCTCACGCCCTTGGGGGAGCGTGTGCGCGATTGTTGGGAGCAGATACCCGCCCACTACCCCGATGTGCGGACAATCATCCTGCAGATCATGCCCGAGCATCTGCATGGCGTGCTCTTTGTGACGCAAGATCAGGAAGCACATCTCGGGCAGATGGTGAAAGGATTCAAGATCGGCTGTTCAAAAGCATGGTGGGAACTCAACCCCTCCCTTCTTTTCGATGCCCCACAAGATAACGCGGCGGGTGCCTCGTCGTCCGCTCCGTCTGCTCCGTCCCCTGCTCCGTCTGCTCTGTCATCCGCTCCGTTCTGTTCGCCGAATTATAATTCGGCGCGCACAACAGCCGCGCCCGTTGCGTCCGCCATAGCCGCTCCCGCTGTGCCTTATCCCCTCCCTCTTCCTCACAGCAAGGGAGCGAAAGGTCCTTCGCTCTTTGCCTCCGGTTACAACGACTCCGTGCTCATGGGTGAAGGACAGCTTGCGAATATGATCCGCTATGTACAGCAGAACCCGCTGCGCGCCATGATCAAGCGAGACCATCCCGACCTGTTTCGCATCGTGCGCGAGCTACACTTTGGCAGCCACACCTTTGCCGCTATCGGCAATCACTGGCTATTGGAGCGCCCTATGAGAATGCAGGTCCGCTGTCACAACAACATCACAGAGACGAACCTCAAGCTTATTGCCAAACAAAAGGAATACTTCCTACATAGAGGAGACAAGGGTGGTGTGGTGGTGAGCCCATGTATCTCTCCCGGTGAGAAAGAGATCGCCCGCGCTGCTTTGGATGCTCAGCATCCACTCATCGTTATCTTGGAGAACGGCTTCCCGCCTCTTTACAAGCCACCCGGGAAGTACTTTGATGCCTGTGCCAAAGGTCTGCTTCTCATGCTTGCACCATGGCCCTACCACACTGAGCGGCGCACCATCACCCGCGAGCAATGCCTTGCCCTTAACAACTTCGCCTATGAAATCTGTGACGAGCCCTGGACCAGCGACATGGAACAACAGTTGTTGCAACTTGCCTTGCATAAGGACAAATAACACTTGCGTAAGGACATATAAAAAATCCCCTTGCCACATATCAGTAGCAAGGGGATAATAAGTTATCTAAACAGAATGTTTAATCATTCTCAAGACCAAGGCTCTTCTTGATAGCCTCGATCTTCTTCATGCCCTTCTTGTCCAGTTCCTCATACTGTGAAGCATCCGTCATGGTGTCCTTCACCTCGATGTAGAACTTGATCTTAGGCTCTGTTCCAGATGGGCGCACGCTCACCTTGGTGTCGTCGTCGCAGAACCACTGCAGCACGTTGCTGGTCTCCGGCATGACAAGATCTGTGACCTTACCATCAGCAGAAGTAGCTTTCAGTGTCTTATAGTCCTTCCACAGCACTACCTTAGAGCCACCGAGCTCCTTCGGCGGGTTAGCGCGGAAGTCGCTCATCATCTTCTGGATCTCCTCAGCACCGCTCTTTCCGGGACGCTCAACATTCACGGTGAACTCCTTAGAGAAGCCATATTCGAGATAGATGCCCATGAGGATGTCGTAGAGCGTCTTGCCCTGATCCTTAGCATAAGCGCAGATCTCTGCCAGCAGCGAACAAGCAGATACTGCGTCCTTATCGCGCACGAAGTCCTCAGCAAGGAAGCCATAGCTCTCCTCACCGCCACCGATATACTGCTGCTTGCCCTCTGAGAGAGCGATCTCGCGGGCAATCCACTTGAAGCCCGTGTAGCAGTCACGCATCTCGATATTTTGCTTTTCTGCGATCTTGCGAATCACCTCTGTGGTGACGATCGTCTTCACGATGAAGTCCGTCGGCTTGAGCAAGCCCTTAGCCTTGCGGTTGGTGATGATATACCACAAGAAGATCAGACAGGTCTGGTTACCATTGATGAGCACCCACTCACCCTTATCGTTCTTGCAAGCCATACCGACGCGGTCTGCATCAGGGTCAGAAGCCATGAGGATGTCTGCGTCGAGCTTCTTAGCGTCGCGCAGTCCGAGCGTCAGAGCCTCGGCAAACTCCGGGTTAGGACGGTCGACTGTTGGGAAGTTACCGTCCTTGATCATCTGCTCAGGAACGCAGTGTACATTGTCGAAGCCCCAATAAGCCAGTGAACGCGGGATCATCACACGACCGGCACCGTGCAGCGGAGTGTAGACAATCTTCAAATCGTGCTGGCGACGAATCACCTCACGGTCGATAGAGATCGTACGGATCTGACGCAGATACGGCTCATCGATATCTTCGCCAATGATCTGGATGAGATCCTTATTCGGCTGGAACTTCACGTCATCGATGGTTACTTTGTTCACCTCGTCGATGATGCCTTTGTCGTGAGGAGCCAGCACCTGGGCACCATCCTCCCAATAAGCCTTGTAGCCATTGTACTCGCGTGGGTTATGGCTGGCGGTGATGTTCACACCTGCCTGTGCTTTGAGATAACGAATGGCGAAGGAGCACTCTGGTGTCGGACGCAGATCATCGAAGATATAAGCCTTGATGCCGTTGGCAGAGAAGATGTTTGCCACTGTCTCAGCATACAGACGGCTGTTGTTGCGGCAGTCGTGGCAGACAACAACAGAGATCTGCTCACGGTCTTTGAAGTTCTTCTTCAGATAGTTGGCAAAACCCTGTGTGGCCATGCCAACGACATAGATGTTCATGCGGTTTGTACCCGGACCCATGATGCCGCGCAGTCCGCCGGTACCAAACTCCAGGTCTTTATAGAAGCTCTCAATGAGTTGTGTCTTGTCAGGATTGTCAAGCATAGCTTGAACATCTTTGCGTGTCTGCTCGTCAAACGAAGGCGAGAGCCATGCCTTTGCCTTAGCCTCACACTGGGCTATGAGCGCTGCGTTGTTTTCCATGATTTGATATCTTTGTTAGAAATATTTGGTTCTATGGGCAAAGATAGCAAATATTTGCGATAAACACGCTACGTTACAGATAAAAATTTGTAAATTTGTACCAAAAGTAAAAGGAATGCATTTCACAGGACTACTTCTCGCTATCAGCACCTTTATTATAATAGGTGTCTTTCATCCCGTTGTCATCAAGACGGAATATTATTTTGGAACACGCCCTTGGTGGCTGTTCCTTGTGGCCGGCTTGGCTTGTGTCGGCGCATCATTGTGCATTGCCGACACCATCCTCTCCGCCATCGTCGGTGTCACCGGCGCCAGTCTGCTATGGTCAATCGGCGAACTCTTCGAGCAAAAGAAAAGAGTGGAGCGAGGCTGGTTTCCCATAAATCCCAAACGCAAGGCACAATATTCAAACCACAAAGAGCAAGATGCTGACGACAAGGCACACTGTTCAAGCCTCAAAGAGCAAGATTCCTGCGACAAAGATGATTCACACACTAATGAACAGCCATGAAGACTATACTCATCCTCGTCGGCAAAACACAGAACAAACATTTCGTCGCCGGCATCAAAGACTATACCGAGCGCATTGGCCACTACATGCCCTTTGAGATCCGCACCATTCCGGAACTCAAAAACACCAAGAGCCTCTCTGAAGCACAACAGAAAGAAAAGGAAGGGCAACTGATCCTGCAAGAGTTGCAAAGCAGCGACACGGTGGTACTCCTTGACGAGCATGGCAAGGAATTCCGTTCCATAGAACTCGCAGACTGGTTGCAACACAAGCAGAACACAGCCCGCCGGTTGGTATTTGTCATCGGTGGTCCGTATGGCTTCTCACCGGAGATATACGCCCGCGCCAACGACAAGATCTCGCTCTCGCGGTTGACTTTCAGTCATCAGATGGTAAGACTCATCTTTGTCGAACAGCTTTATCGCGCTTGTACGATCATTAAAGGTGAGCCTTACCATCACGAATAATTGGCATTATCTCCTAAGAATGATGGCCTTATCTCTCAAGAATGATGGCCTTATCTCTCAAGAATGATGGCCTTATTTCTTAAAGAGCTTCACTACAAACTCCTTCAGGCAGCGACGCCAAGTGAGCCACTCATGGGCTGTTCCGGGTGAGACATAATCTTCAACCTTCACGCCTGCGCCTCTGAGATCCTTGATCAGTTTCGAAGTACCCATGTTTTCCTCGCTGCCACAACCGAGGAAGAGCGTATGCAACTTGCTGTTCACCTCGGCAGGACGTGAGAAGATGCCGCCGTAAGTCTTGTTGACATCCAATCCGAAGATAGCGCCACTGAAACCTCCGCAATAGGAGAACTTGTCGAGATGCGTGAATACCATGTCGAAGGTTTGGTGTCCGCCCCATGACAGTCCGGCCATTGCACGGTGATCACGGTCGGCCTTTGTACGGAAGCTCTTGTCGATGGTAGGGATCAGATCATTGATAAGCACCTGATAGAAGGTAGCGCCGTACTTACTCAGCCCGGCTTGGTTGCCTCCATCCTTATCGGGACGGTAAGGCGCTTTCACGTCTCCACTCTCCATCACGACGATCATTGGCACGGCCTTTCCTTCCGCAATTAGGTTGTCCATGATGTTTTGCATCTTGCCCTGATGGCTCCATCCTGTCTCGTCCTCACCCATACCATGCTGGAGGTAAAGCACCGGATAGCGTTTCTTTCCCTGCTCATATTCAGCCGGCGTATAGACCATAGCCCTACGCCACTGCTGAGTGGAGCTGGCATAATACTGGAATGAGCGCACCTGTCCTTTTGCCACGCCCTGCTGCGGACGGTAGTAGTTTCCTTCATCACCTTCCGGTACTTCCAAGGCACTGGCCTGGCGACAACAGCCAAAATAGGTGTCAGTAGCCGGATCTGTCACTTGCACGCCGTCAACCCAGAAGAAATAATAATGGAAGCCAACAGGCAAGGGGTCACTCACACCGGTCCATGTGCCTTTCTCATCACGCTGCATATCGTATTTCTTACCGCAGATGTCAGCCACGACATGCTGTGCGGCAGGAGCGTGCAAACGGAAATAAGCGCGTCGGCTACCGTCGATCTTCGGGAAGTCATTGCCTGGTTCAGCCGTCTCGCTCGTCACCGCATCAGCCGGGACAGCCACTGTCTTGAACACAGGATAGCCCAGAAGCGACAACATCTTATAAGCATAGCGACGTCCGAGTTCGCGGTAGCCAGCAGCGTCGAAGTGGAGATTGTCGGGGCCGTTGGTGCAACCTTCGGAAGAAATCACGTGTGCCGTATGGATCGTCTCGGGAAGTTTGTCGATAATGGCGTTCATGGCTACACAACGTCCATGGCCGTCTGCCCTGACCACCTCACCGGCGAGCAAGGGCACCTCTTCTGATTTCAGATGCAAGTCAGCGATGAGCTGGTTATATACCCACGCCACCTTCTCAGGCCAGCGCACGTCACCTGTGTTACTCTCGCCCTGATGCAGCAAGATGCCTTTAATCACGCCGGCCTGCTGAGCCTTGCGTGCCAAGGTCACCAAACGGTTATAAGGATTGTTGCCGTAGCAGGCGAGCATACCCTTCATCCACTGAGGAGCTCGTGTCTTGACGTAGTTGTCGACCGAGTCACGCATAAACGTCTCGATATGACATCCGCCGACAGCCACAGTGATCACGCCCACGCGCACGTCCTTCGGCAGCCGTGCCACCATCTCACGACCAAAATAATCCACTGGAGTAAGGCCTGTATTCTCGCGGCAAAGTGGCGGCGTGGCAGTATACCACTCCCCCATCTTACGTCCCAACTTGTGGTCGTCGACGGCAGCCATCATCTGGAATCGCGGATCCACACCCGTGAGATCTTGCGGTTCTATCTTGGCGTTGCCCTCCATATTGCTTTGCCCGAAGCAGAGGAAGATATAAAAGTTAGGATCAGGAGCCGCTTCCATGCTCCCGGGCAAGAGCCACAGTGCCAACAGCAACAAGCCAAGATGGCGGAAATAAGGAATGATGTTCATGTGTATTATAGATTTAGTTTTTATTATTGCAAAAGTAAGGTGAAATGTCCAAACAGACTTTATGATATGTATCATATAGTTGTCGAAACTGTTTCATACATAAAAACTTAGCAAAAGTTTGACGCAACAAGAAAAAAGAGTTAACTTTGCAGCTGAAATCGTAAAAAGACAAGGATAATGAAGAAACTTATACTTTCATTGATAGGTGCCAGCTTGTGGACAGTGCAGGGAATGGCACAGCAGCAGCTCCCCAAGGTTGTTGACAAGAATGGCAACCTGATGGACATGCCAGTATTCGGCTCACCCGAAGCTGAGAGCATCGCCCGGAAGCGGTGCGGCACTTACATGGAAAGCCTCAGCAACAGCAAGAATGGACAGACGCGTGCTGTGAGCACGTCGCCAAATTATGTCCCTCACACCGGTACCGTGTACATTCCTGTCATCCTTGTCGAGTTCAAAGATCAGAAGTTCTCCGTCAACAAACCCAAAGAAGCCTTTGAGCAGTTCTTCAACGGAACCACGCAGGCGGATCTTGGAAACGGCAACCAACATAACTATGGTTCCGTATCTCAGTACTTCCAAAACATGAGCAGCTACGCTTTCAATCCCGTTTTTAAAGTCTATGGACCCGTCACCTTGGATAATAACGAGAAATATTATGGCGGTTCAAGCGACAGCGGAAGCGACGAGAATCCCAACCAGCTCATCAGTGATGCGATCACTAAGCTCCAGGCATCCGACGATGCCATTAAAGACGCAACTGTATTCTGTAATGGTGGCACGACCGTAGACTGCGTCTATATCATCTATGCCGGACTGGGACAGAACATCGGTGGTGCTAACACTACCGTTTGGGCTAAGACAGGAAGTGCAAGCGGAAACACACTGGAAAGCAAACGTATACGTTGGTACAGCATGGCCAGTGAACTTAGTGGAATGAAAGCATCAGAAGACTCTGCAATGATTGCCGGCGTAGGAGTCTCTTGTCATGAGTTCAGCCACGCTTTGGGTCTGCCTGATATCTACCCAACTGTTAGCACATCTATTACAGGTTATGCCAAGAACAACCAGAATATGGAGTATTGGGATTTGATGGATGGCGGCGAATACACCTACAACGGCGGCTACTGCCCGACCCCTTACACAGCATGGGAAAAAGAGCAGTTGGGATGGCAGGTAGACATTCAGACACTCGACCAGAGTCAATCTGTGACGATGCCTACATCCACAGAGCAGGGTGGCACTGCCTATAAGATTGTCAACCCAAACAACAGTCACGAGTACTTCATGCTGGAGTGTATCCAGAAAAAAGGTTGGAGTACACATCAATATGCTGCAGGACTGATGGTCTACCACGTCAACGAGCCATCAGACGGAACCATCTACATGGGTACCAGACTCAATGACATCAAAGGCTATCCTGGCATGGCTATCGTACCGGCCGACGGTTTGTGCGCGTCATATGACATAAAAGATAACCATGCGAAAGTAGAAATAAACGGAAAGAACGCAGATAAATATATAGAGCAACTGCGTGGCGATCTCTTCCCCGGCACGTTTAGCAGCTTACAGACGCTGAACGTCACAGAGCTTAGCGACGATCATTACCGTCCCAACTGGCACTGGTATAAGACTGGAAACAGCGGTTACGAAAATACCAACAAGGCCCTCCGCAACATCACTTACGACAGATCCACCGGCATCGTCTCCTTTGACTATGTCCACGACACCACTACCGGCATCAAAGGCGTTGAGCGCAACGAAGCAATAACAAAGCGCATCTATACACTCGACGGCCGCTATGTCGGGCAAGACTTCAACGCGCTGCCACACGGTATATACATAATAGGTGGTAGGAAGATCGTAAAATGACAACAACGAAAAAAGCGCTGAACAAAAATTAGGAAAGCGCTGAATAAAATAAAGAAAGCCGCTGCACAAGTAGTGCAGCGGCTTTCTTTTATGTCTTTACTATCGCATGGTGCAACGTAGCCGCACAGTGGAACGCTGCACAGCAGCGTCATACGAAGCCAAGCAACCGCTTGCTACAGAACCCCTTTGCTGGCCTTGCAGTCTTTTAGCAAGGCCAGCGGGGAGACATTGCGGGCCTCGCAGGGCTTTCGCAAGGCCCGCTATGATACCCATTACTTGCCTTGCAGTCCCTCGGCGAAGCCGGCGTAGGCAGGCTTGCGCACATAGTTGCCGTTCCAAAGTCCGATGGGCTCGTCGGCACGCCAGCCACTTCCCTTCGGGCTGTCAGTGGGAGCCCATACACAGATACCGTACTGCTGAGCCACAGGAATGATCTCCAGATATTTCTCCACGATGAACTTATAGTACTCGGCCATGCGTTTGTGCATCTCAGGAGTGACGTCTGCGGTATTCACTGTCTGGTGGTTAGCATCCTGAATACCCATATCGAGTTCCGAGATACGCACGAGCTTGCCCGTTGCAGCCAAAAGTTTCAGCATATTGACATAAGCGTCTTCGTTAGCCTGCTGTACCTTAGGATCCATACTGCACGTGACGTGCATCTGCGAACCGATACCGTCGATCTTCGTCACGCCATCGCTCTCCCAGTATTTGATCATCTCTATGAGGCCCTTGCACTTGGCGTTATGGTTATAGGCAGCCTCAAGGTTATAGTCATTGATGAAGAGTTTCAGGTTGACTGAGTCGCCGGCAGCCTTACGTGCCAGTCGGATGACAGTACGCGCATAATCCTTGCCGAGGTGATCCTGCCAGTAGAAGTTCTCCTTGGCACTGCCGTCGCGTCCTGCCGTCTTCAGCTCATAAGGAGCAGCGTCGCTCATCGGCTCATTGACAGCATCCCAAGCCTTGACTTTACCATTGCAGGCTTTCATCATACCCGAGATGAAGTTGTTGAGCGCCCACGTCAGCGTGTCCTTCTTCTGCTGATCCGTCATACCACCGGCGTCAGCGCCCTGGTCAGGATCATTGACGATGTTGAGTGTATAGCCATGCCATGCTGGCTTCGACCACCCATCCAGGTTGCCATCTTCGAACGAACCCTCGCCAATGAGGTTGTTGCCATCGGGGTCGAGCAACTGCACGTCATCCATCCATATCTCACCGCCAAACGTACCTAACTCAAAGCGAAGTTGTTTCAAGTCTTGCTTGGCTTCAAAAGAAGCGTTGATGTTTGTCCACTCCGTGGTAGCGTCAAAGGCAGGCGTAGGCCAATACTGTGTGCTTGCGCCCTGAGGCCATACCGTGACATGATAGTTCTGCGATGCTTTAACACGAAGTTTCAGTGTATAGGTCTTGCCCGACACCATAGGCTTCACCGGGTCGACATAGAGTTCCCAATCCCACAGGTTTGCCTTAGCCTCCGGAATGTTGAGGTGCAGCACATGCTTAGCAGCATTGGGATCCGTGATCAGTCCGTTGAGATAAGCCACCTGCTGCTGCGAGTGCCAGCAGAGGGTGTGTCCATAAACACTCAGTCCTGCCTTGGTAGCATTCTTCACGAAGGCTTGCACGGTGCCAAAGTCCATGGTACCGTCGGACTTTACCACAGAGGCATATTTGAAAGCATTGCCCGTGACCACCTCCTTGAAGTTAGCCTTGTCAAAAGCATAGACTTTCCCCAACTCATTGAAAGGTCCGGCAGAGGTGCCGCCACCGAGGATGAAGTTGGGATATTTCACGGTGTCCACATATTCTTTCAGTGGAGCCAGTGCGTTGAGACTGTCCTGCGCCAAGGTGGTGGCAGGCTCGTCGACACTGAATCCGGGAACATTGTCGTCGGCACAGGCTGAGAGCATCAGTGCTGTCGCCGCGATGAATAATATAGATTTGTTCATAGTCAGATCTAAAAAAAATTACTTTGTAGAGAATGTCTGCATCTTATTGCCGCGTGTCTGCATCACCAGTTTCTCATCATAGTTCTTGACGAGCGTCTTGGTCACGCCACCGTCGGTGTACTTATAAGTGATGGTGTACTTCACCTCAAAGAGGTCACGGTCTTTGTCGCCCCACTTCTTTGAAGAATCTTTCTTCGCTCCGAGCGATGTCCACTTGCCACTACCCGTCACCGTGCAGTCCTGCGAAGTGGTAGAGAAAGTCACTGTGCCGTCGTTGCCAACAGTCATGACAGCCGTGCCGTCGAGCGTTTTCTCCTTACCGTCCACCTTTACCACCTCAGAATGCGGATAAGCCACCTGGCTCATCGAGCGCGTAGAGAGCGTCACGACGCTGCCGTCATTGGCGACGATCCAGTTTCCGGCGTATGGATTCTTGTAGGTGATGGCATAGAGCGTGTAGTCCCGTCCCTTCAGAATAGAGTCTTCTGCCGACACGATACGCACGGGGAGCACATAGGTAACCTCTGCCGACTTGGGATCAGCGAAGAAAGCATCGGTGAGATGCACGTTGACTTTACCACGGACTTCGCCCGCCGGGATGGTCACATCGGTCGATTCCAGCTCATAGTAGTTCTGCGGCATAGCCATGACAGGCTTGCCCGTGTTGGCAAATGCCGCGCCGTTGATACCGTCAAATGTCAGGTTGTCGACGAGACTGTTGTCCACGGCAATCTTCACGTGACGGTTCTTGCTGTTTTTCCAGACGCCACCGACGACCACCTGCAACTGGCATTCATGCTGATTGTCGAGGTCGTTGGGAAACACATCATCCTCGCCGAGGGTGATGGTACGTATCGGATTCTGCTGAGCGAAGTAGACCGTCTGGTAGTCATAGTCATCAAATTCCTTGTCGCCATTCTCGCAGGAAGCGAATCCCAGCGCGAACGTCAAAGGCAAGGCGAGTGTCGCCAGCATTTTTAAAGTCTTGTTCATAATCATATTCAATAATTACAGAATGATTTGAATGATGTTGTATGATAAATATGTGTTCCGTCTCTTCCCTGTCCTCTCCTATATATAATAAGGAGAGGACAGCATAAGACGAGCTTTACCAGCCCTTGTTTTGTTTGAGCTCACTGAATTTCAGCATCTCGGAATAAGGAATCGGACCATAGTACATATAGTCTTTATAGTCACGTTCCTCCACGTCGACGGGAGTATAAACCTTGTTGCCTTCCTTGTCGGCGGTGATGCTCATACCCTTAACCTCAGTGGTGAGCGGAGCTTTCCAACGTCTGAGATCCCAGAATCGGAATCCCTCGAAGGAGAGCTCTATGCGGCGCTCGTTGCGGATGAGTTCGCGCATCTTGTCCTTAGACTGTGCGCACTCGTCGAGATAGCTGTCGTCAGTGATGCCGGCACGATGGCGGATGGCCTTGATCACATCATAAGCCGAATAGCTATGCGTGCCCGTTCCCTTGGGCCCGAAAGCCTCGTTGGCAGCCTCAGCGTAGTTGAGGAATATTTCGGTGTAGCGGATTCGCGGTGTGTAGTGATACTGCTTGCTGTTGACCTTCGGATCAAGGTTGATGTCCTGGCGTAGCAGCTTGCGCAGATAGTAACCTGTGCGTGTGGAGCTACCCACCTCGGTGTTGATACCGTCCTTACCTGATCCCACCTCGGTGTTGATCTTGGTGTTGTTCACACCGACCTGTCCACCGTCAACAACCACATAGGCCGTCAGACGCGGGTCGCGGTTGGCATAAGGATTCTTGGCGTCGTAGCCACTGCGTGGGTCAGTGATAGGATATCCGTTGGCAGCGGGGAAGGCATCTACAAAGTTCTGTGTCGGGTTGATGCGTCCCTTGCCATAGAGCGAAGGAGGATAGTTGTCTGTCTCCCAGTCGTTGTTCTGCGATTTCTCACCGCGCCACATCACCTCTTTCGGGTTGGCACCGTTGGAGAGCGCATCGATCTCACTGCCGTTGGCATACCATGTCCATCCATTAGGATCCATGCCACTGATGCCACCGATGGCGTCGAGCACCTGGGCAGCGTAGTCAGCAGCCTGCTGATAGTTGGTGCCGGAAGCGGCCGAGAAAGCCGGACTGGCAGCGAGCAGGGCAGCTTTGGAGCGGAAGGCCTTGACGATGGAAGCATCCATACGTCCGTTGAACTTTGCGCCGAAGACACGGTTCATACGGTCCACGTCAGCTCCCATTTTCTTGTAATATGCCGGGATGCTTGCGTCGGAAGTGATGTCGACATACTTGTCGGGCAACAGGGCGAGCGCAGAGTCGCAGTCAGCATAAAATGCCTTCATACACTCCTCAAAGGTATTTCTCGGCACGTTGAAGTTGCTGGAGGCACCCTCTGGTGTGGTGACGATGGGCACACCGAGGAGCTGTCCGCTCTCGTCGTATCCGGCATGAGCCTGTAGCAGATAGTACATAAACATGGCACGCATACCGAAAGCCTCCCCCTTTTCACGGCTGGCATAGAGGCGGCGGGCCACATCGTCGTCGGCCCAGTGCACACCGTCGACACGGCTGAGGAAGAGGTTGACATACATGATTCCTGCCCGACAGTCGCGCCAGCGCTCCGTGGGGTTGTTGTTTGATGTCCACGTGCCCCCGGCGAGTTTACGCCAGCTGTTGGTAGCATCGTTGCTCACGGCATCGTCAGTGCCCACCTCACTGAAAGGAAAGCTGCCACAGGGAATGCGCGTATAGGCATTGCCGAGCACACCCTCGGCGTAGGACGCATTTTTGTCCATGTAGTCAAGGCCGAGGTTGTTTTCCTTGGCGGGCTCGAAGAGGTCGTCGCAGGAAGTGAGCGTCAGACCGAGGGCCGCCACGAGAAAGAGATATTTATATTTTCTTGTTTTCATGATGACAGAAGAATTAGAAGTTAACCTTTGCACCGAGATTATAGAAACGGACCTGCGGGAACGACCCCACGTTGGTCTCCATGTATTTCCGCTCGCCGGAGATGGTGAGCAGATTGCTGCCGCTGAGATAGACGCTCAGTCCTTTGACCCACTTGCCTTGAAAGAGATTCTCAGGCAGGTCGTAGGTCAGCTGCACCTTGTTCAGTCTCACTGCATCGGTCTTGTAAGTCCAGAAATCAGAGGTCACGAAGTTGAGCTCACCACCCTCAGTAGTCAACCGGGGATAGGTGGCTGTTGCGGCCGTCTCAGGCGTCCAGCGTCCGAGTACTACATCACTGTACTTACTGTCGCCGTAGCACCATTCATAGCTGTTGTTCTTCACACCCATGCCACCAAAGTTGCCGGTCCAGTTCATGAAGAAGGTAAAGCCTTTGTACTTCGCAGTGAAGTGAAATCCGAGATAGAAGTTTGGAGTCCAGTGCCCAAGAACGACCTGGTCACGGCTGTCGATCAGTCCGTCACCATTCATGTCTTGGTATTTCAGATCACCTGGCTTGGTGTTGCTGTTGATGACAGCCACGCCGTCCTTGTATCCGGTGATCTTTCCGTCAGCACCGCGCACCACATCGTCCTCAGTGATGAAGCCTAAGCAGCGATAGCCGCGGAGCGCGTCGATGCGGGCACCCTCGCTCTTCTGCCAGTCATACTCCACATTCTCACTCACCTTGGTGTTCTTCGATGTGTAGGTCATGCCGGTGATGCCACCGCTGAGATCCACGTCGCCGACCTGCTTATGCACGTCGATGGTGAAGTCGAAGCCACTGCGGCGCTGCGCGTTGTAGTTGATATACGGCAGGAACGTCGACACGGGATAATAGGTATGGAAATAGCTCGGGTAGAGCGTCTCCGGCGTGATGAGCAGTCCGTCGAACTTCACGTTGTAGTAGTTGGCGTTGAGTCGGACGAGTCCCTTGCCGAAAGAAGCATCGAGGCCGAAGCGCAGTTCCTTACGCTTGACAAAGCCCAGGTCTTTGTTACCGCCACGCTGAGAGTCGGAAGTCTGCATAGCGTTGGCGCTCTCACTCCATCCCCACCAAGTACCGGTGGCGGTGAACACATCGTCGTACATGTAGTATTTCTCGATGTCGAGATCCTCGTTGATGACGCCGTAGGAGGCGTTGATCTTCAAGTCATCGAGCCACGACTCTGTCGGCTTCATCCATTTCTCACGGCTCACGCGCCAGGCAATGGCACCCACAGGCGAGAGGGCTTCACGATGTCCCGCAGCCAGCTTGGCTGAGTGAATGGCAGCCATGGCCAGGTTGGCGTAATAACGGCGGTCGTAGTTATAGTCTACGTTCAGTCCGAGGTTGGCGTTGCTTGTGCGGTGATATTCTCCCGTGGTAGTCATCTGATAGCCATGGGCCAGTAACGTAGCGTCTACAGCATGCAGTCCAAACTGTCGATTGTAGTCAAACTGACCGGAGAAGAAGATGGTCTGCGCCGTTCTGGAGTCACTCACCGTCTTTGTGCCCGTGTGCTTATCTATGCCGTATTTTTTCAGTCCGATGATTTCATCCTTGCCATTCATGTTTGTCCAGACGGGCTCATAGGTGGAATAGTCGTTCTGTATACTACTATTATACGATGTAGCGTAGTCAATGGCAGCATGTGTCTTGAAGCTCAGTCCTTGGAGCACTTTGTCAAGATTGAAGTTGATGCCTGCGTCGAACTGCAGCTGACGGCTGGTATAGGTGTTGTATCCGGCCGCATACATGGCGGCAAAAGGATTGGTCTGCTGGCTCTGCGTACCGCCAAGCATATACTTTCCGTCAACGACATAGTTGCTGTTGGCGATCATCTTCTGCATCTCCTGCACGTCGGGATTCATCAGATCGATGGGGATGAGCGGTGTGAGCGGATACTGGCTTGTGGGCCGCAGAGAGGCACTCTTGCCCCAGTAATTGCTGCGGTCGGTGCGCAGGTCATAGAAGGTGGCGTTGGCATCTACCCAACCTGTGATCCAATCGTTGAGCTTCAGGTCGATGTTACCACGCACGTTGAGTCGGTTGGTATGGTTGTGCTTACCCTCGCCGAACTTGATGAGGTCGCCGATATGATACAGTCCGATGTTGGCATAGAAGTGTGCGAACTTGCCGCCGCCCTCAAACTCAGCGTTGCCGTCGTAGCGTGTGTAGGCTTTCTTGAGGTAGTCTTTTGAGAAGAAGTCGATGCTGGGACAGCGATAGGGATTGCGTCCCGAGGCATAGTTGTAGATGTCCTCGTCGGTGTATACGGGGCTCTTGCCGTCGTTGGCCAAGGCCTCGTTGTAGAGGCTCATATACTGTGCGGCACCGAGATAAGTGGGATACTCTTTCGGCGTGAAGAGACTGACATTGCCGCGAACGCTGACTTTCAGTCCGTCGGTGCGTCCACGCTTGGTGGTGATCAGCACGGCACCCTTGGCAGCCCGGCTGCCGTAGAGGGCCACGGCACTGGCCGACTTGAGGAAGGTGATCTGCTCGATCTCGGTGGGCAGCACGTTGTTGGCGTCACGGGGCACACCGTCGACGATCACGAGGGCATCGCCCATGTTCCACAACTGCCCCGTGTAGCCACCGGCATAGGCCTGAAGTGCGTCAAGGCTGTAGGTATTATAGTTTTTTGTAGTGAGGTCTTTCATGTCGATGGCAGACACACCACCCATCAGTTCCGATTTCGCCTTGGAGCCGAAGGCCACGTTGACCTGTGTGGTGTCGGCAACGGTCTGTCCAAGAGCCGTAGCAGACATGGCAAGCATGGCGAGCGTCAGAACATTAGTCTTATATGTTTTTGGATTATTCATTGAACGCTAAGGTTTGAAGTTTTACCTTTTTACTTTTTTACCCTTTTACTTTTTCAGTTCTTATAGGGAATCACCATCCTGGGTTCTGCTTAAACTCCGGATAGATGCTCACGTCGCTCTTCTTCAGCGGCAGCCAGTAGTGCTTCTCCGAGAAGTTGCGGGTGAGGATGACTTTCTGCGTGAAGCCCGACACCTCATTGTTCTCCGGATGCTCAAGATCGCATTTCACACGCTTGAACTCCTGTGAGGTTTTGATGGTGTAAGGGTACTTGTCGAGTAAAAGCCAACGGCGCAGGTCGTTGAAGCGGTGGCCCTCATAGGCCAGCTCCACGGCACGCTCACGGCGCAGCTCACTCATGAAGCCATCGAGCGACGAAGCATATTTGGCAGCGACCGGATCGACACCGGCACGGGCGCGCACCTTGTTGACGGCCTCCAAAGCTGTCAGCGGGCACTGTCCCACCTTGGCGTTTGCCGATCCCATAGCCTCTGCGGCAGCCTCGGCATACATCAGATAGACGTCGCTCAGACGCATCCAGGGCAGATGGATCAGGAAGTGGTGGCTCCAGCCATAGCCGTCGTCGAGTTTGTTGCAGCTGTTGTCAATGAACTTATAGAGCAGGTAGCCCGTACGGCTTCCCTTATCGACGCTGCGGTACATGCCGCCTGTTTCGAGGTCAGCGTAGCGGATCGACTTGGCGGGATCGGCCTTGATCTCAGCCTCAGTGTGCACTTCGTGCTTGGCAACGTCGTTGCTCTTGAAGATCTTCTCGCCGTCGAAGCGGATATCATTGTAGAAACGCGGATCACGACCCTTCCAGGGATGTGTCGGATCAAAGCCGCTCTGCGGGTCATCGAGGGGCAGTCCATTGGCCATACCATAGTAGTTGACATAGTTGGCAGTGGGCAGTGTCAGCACGCCACCGTTGTCGAGGTCGCTGTTGACAGCACAGAACTGCTTCGAGAGTCCCCAGTTGGTCACGTTCCAGTCGCCGTTGAAGAGCGGCCCGCGGAAGATGGCCTCAGTGACGGAACCATCGGCACTCTGTCCGGGCACCTTGCCGTTGTCGTCGATAGAGTAGAAGTTGCGGAAATAGTCCTTCATCGGCAGCAGACCATACTGTGTCTGTCCGCTTTCCACCATAGCGAGAGCCTCGCCGAAAGCCTCAGCAGCACGCTTGCAGAAATCCTGGTTATAGGTGGCTTTGCCCGTGCTCACCTTGTTCATCAGCGGTGAACCGGCCCAGAGCAGATCCTTGCCGAGATAGGCCAGAGCGGCAATCTTGGTCACACGCAGCTGGTTTTTGCCGAGTGTGTTCTTACCCACTGTCGTATTGTCCCAATTGACAGGCAACAGGTCAGCGGCCTTGCGCAGATCCTCAGCAGCCTTCTCGGCACACTCCTGATAGCTCAGGCGCGGCTCGCGGAGCTCCTGGTCGGCGGGCAACACCTTATCTATATAAGGCAGCCCACCAAAGTACTGCATGAGTTGGAAGTGGAACCAGCCACGGAAGAAATAGAGCTGCCCCATGATGAGATCCTTCTCTTCTTTGGTGCCCACGAAGTTGTCGATGTTGGCCAGACCGAGGTTAGCCTTGCGAATGCCGTACCAGCATCCCGGCACGAGGGAGTGAGAGAAGCGGTCGCCACCCGTATTGAAGCCGTTGCGGTCCATCCATCCACTCTGCCAGCCGTCGTGGTTGCTCTGCCAGCCCCAGAAGTCGCCCTGGTCAATCTTATAGACCATGTGGTAGTTGATGCCTACGTTTTGCAGTTCATCCTCGCCCCAGTTCCAAGAGTTGGTCCAATAGCCTTTGTCAAACTCAGGGATGCAGTTGTAGAGTTCCTCGGTGAATCCCTGGAAATTCTGGAAGTCCTTGAAGGCATCCTTATCCGAGATGTCGCTGTCGGGTGCCTTGTCGAGGTAGTCGGTGCAGCTGGTCTGTGCGAGTGTCAAAGACAGCGAAGCACACAACACCCCTATATATAGTTTTATCTTTTTCATTGTTGAAGACAGTATTACAGATTGATTTTAATACCCATGTTGACACGCTTGACAGTAGGATAAGCGCCTTGCGAGGCCAGACCCGTACCGGCGTAGTTGCTCTCACGGTCATCCGGCATGCGGCTCCACACCCAGAGGTTGTTGCCGTTGACATAGACCATCAGGCTGCTGAGTCCGAGATGACGCACCCACGGCTGCGTGAAGGTGTAGCTCACTTCGGCATTCTTCAGGCGGATGAAGCTGCCGTCGTAGTGGAAGCGCGTGCCTTCATAGTAGGAGGGCTGCGAATTCAGACGGGGAATCGGCGCGTCGGCGTTCTGGGTGTACTTGGTCCAAAAGGTACCCTCGTCAAAGACGGTATCGAGGTTCTTGCCCAGTGAGTTGAAGCCCACATAGCGGTCGACGTTGGTAACACCGTAGAACTGCACATAGACCGAGAATCCTTTCCAGTCCCAACCGATGGTAGCATTGTAGGTATTCTCCGGTGTACCCGTGTAGCCGTAGGGCGCGCTGTCGTTGCTGTCGATGACGCCGTCGCCGTTGTAGTCGATGACATCATACATACCCGGCATCTTCTGGTCGTCGTTGGTGTCGTATCGGGTGATGCCGATAACGTCGTCCCAAGTATTGGCAAAGCCGCTGGTCAGATTGGCGTGGTCCTGCCCGATGGCATAGCCCTGGCTCTTCTGATAGTTAGGCAGGAGGGCTGGATCGTCGTATTTCAGAATCTTGTTGGTAGCGTGCGTCATGGAGAAGTTGCCCCAGAAGTGGTGACCGTTGAAGGTCTTGTTCAGACGCAACTCCAACTCATAACCTTTTGTACGCACCTTACCGAGGTTGGCCGTCGGCGCTGTGGCACCGAAGTAGGAAGGAATGGCGCGGTTGCCACCGGCAATCAGCACGTCGTGGCGGTTGTCGACGAAGAAATCGATGTTACCCGTGATGAGTCCGCCGAAGAAGCCATAGTCGATACCGAAGTTCTGCTTGGTGGATTTCTCCCAGTGGATGTTCGGATTACCTATTTTCGACTCCTTGTACCAGTTGTATGGGCTTTCGTCTGAGTTGAGCCCCTGTCGGTTCATGTTGCCGTTAGCAGTCATATTGGTGTTGTAGGCCCACTGTGTGGCATAGAGCCAGCGGCCGATGTTGGCACCGTCGTCACCGACCTGACCGATGCTGTAACGGAACTTGAGCAGGTCGACATATTTCTTGAGCGGTTTGAAGAACTTCTCCTCGCTGATCGTGTAGCCCACGGCACCTGAGTGGAACCAGTCGAAACGATAGTCAGGACCGAACTGCTCGGAACCGTTGTAAGCACCATTGTACTCAGCGAAGTAGCGGCCATCGTAGTTATAAGTGGCACGGAAGGCCCAGTCCTCACGGTAATGCGAGAAGTCGCTTCCGTAGGCATTCTCCGTGCGGTTGAATACGCCCATAGCCGTGACGTCGTGCTTGCCGAACTTGCGTGCGTAGTTGAGCTGTGCCTGATAGAAGAGGTTGCGCACGGTGGCACCGTTGTTGACCGAACCGCCAGCCGTAGTCCAGAGGATGCCTTCCTGGAAGTCGAAATTGGTATTGCCCTGCTGTGGCTGCAAGTAAACGGTCTGCCCCGTATCAGGATTGATCCATTTCTCCTGTGCGTTGTGATAGAGATCGTTGATGCCTCGTCCGTCCTCTTGGAAGACATTATCCCAACTGACCAGTGCGCTGGCCGAGAGACCCTTGGTGATGAAGTCGAGCTTCTGTGTCAGCGTGAAGTCGGTGTTGATACGTGTGGTGGTGTGCTTCTCTGTTCCGGAAAGGGCGAGGTTAAGAATAGAGTTCGGCGCTCCCTGCGTGTCAGCAGGATAATAGCCCCAGGTACCGTCGCTGTAGCGTGGGATGAAGGCATCGCGCGGTGCGCTGTAAGCGGCCTGCCAAAGCTGACTCTCACCAAACGAACCGGTAGCGGTGCCCCAAGGACCCTTGCGCTCGCCGTGGCTACCGAAGAGGTTGACCTTCAATGTGGTGGTGCGCGTCAAGGCAAAATCGAGGTTGGTACGGGCGTTAATACGATCAAAGCCATAGCCTGCCTTGTAGCCGCGGTTGTTGTCCCACTGGCGGAAAAGGTCACCCTCGTGCAGGTAGTCGATGGCAGCGAAGTACTTCACGAACTTCGTACCACCACTGACATTGACGTGCGGGTTGTAGGCCATGGCGTGGTTCTTAAACACCTCTTTCTGCCAGTCTACATCGGGATAGCGCTCGGCCTCCTCAAGATTGGCGGGATGGCGGTATTTCTCAATGATGTCGATGGGCAACACCTTGTTCCAAGAGTCAGGCTTCAAGCCGAGCTCCTGCTCAGCGGCCTGGTTGCGGATCATCAGCGCGTCGGCACTGTGAAGCGATCCGGGCAGCTGGCTGACGAACTTCAGTGTGGCGTTCATGCCTACCTCTATCTTGGCCTGACCCTCCTGACCACGCTTGGTGGTGATGAGGATAACGCCGTTGGCACCACGCACACCGTAGACAGCAGTAGCGGAAGCATCCTTGAGCACAGAGATGCTCTGCACAGACGAGATGTCGATGCTGTTCATCGGGCGCTCAATACCGTCAACGAGGATGAGCGGGTCGCTGTTGTTCCATGAGCTCACGCCACGGATGACGATCTTCGGGTCTTCCTCACCCGGCATACCTGTGGAACTCATCGTCACCACGCCCGGCAGATTACCCGTCAGGGCGGCACCGATGCTGCTCACACCACCGGCGCGCTCAAGCACCTTACCCGTGGTCTGGGTGATGGAGCCGACCACCGAGGCCTTCTTCTGCTGACCGTAACCGACGACGACGACCTCACCGAGGTTCTGGTCATCGTCGCGAAGAGTGACGCGCATGGTGTGTTTACTTCCCACCTTCACATCCTGTGGCAGCATGCCTACATAGGATACCTTCAACGTGGAACCGGCGCCTTTGACATTGATGACAAAGTTGCCGTCAAGATCGGTGACGGTACCATTGGAAGAACCGCCCTCCATGATGGTGGCGCCGATGACCGGCTCACCTTTCTCGTCTACCACACTACCCTTGACCGTGTACTTCTGCTGGGCCTGCACGCCTACAGCAAAGAGTGAAGCCAACGTCAGCGTGGTGGCTAATCGTTGTGTTCTTAACAATAGTTTGTTCATGTTCTCTTCATTATTTAAGCTTTTTATTTATTAGGATCTATACCACTGTTTTTAGCCTTTTATGTTAACCTTAATAAAATTTTGGTTGAACACGCTGCAAAGTTAACATATAAAAGGCGCAAGGAGTTTGTTACATGTTACAAACTCTTTGCGATACATATCATAAAGCCTTGAAATAACAAAAGAGAAACTTCGTGTTACTTATTCCTTACCTCACTTGAATGATATCTTCCCATCGCGTGGTGTAATTGGGACTCTTCCGGTCACGCCGGATGGCATCGGCAAAGTGGGCGGCTTTGCCCTTCTCGTGGGGGCGGGTATACTGCTGGGAACCGAGGACAAGGGTCTCCTTGCCTTCGGCACGGTTGATGCGGTCGGCAACCTTGTCGAGACGACGCAGCTTCTGATAGCGTTCGGCATCGTAGTCGGTGAAGTCGGCCTGCACGGCACGCTCGGACTGTAGGTCGAGCATCATCACGCCGGCACGCTTGTAATGAAAACCCAGATAAAACACGCGGTCGAGGAGCTCGGTGGCTGCCGCGACGATGCGCATGGTGGAACTGGTGGGCGTGGGCAGCTCCACGGTACGGAACATGCCGTACTGTGGCAGGTCGTCGCGGAAGTGGTTGGTGTCGACAAAAACGCCGACGACACCAGCCACCTCGTGATAGCGGCGGAGCTTCTCGGCGCATAGGGCGGCATAGTTGGCCACATGAGTACGGATGTCCTGCTTGTCGGTGAGCATGTTGGGGAAGGAGCGTGAGGTGCAGATGCTCTTCTTCGTGGCCATCTCCATGTCGTCGATAGGGATGCAGTCCTCGCCGTTGAGCTCGCGCCACGTGCGCTGGCCTACTATATTAAATAAGGTGTAGACCCACGAGGCGGGCTGACGGGCGAAGTCGTAGGCGGTGGTGATCTGCGCACGGCGCAGTTTCTCGGTCCACCGTCGGCCGATGCCCCACACGTCTTCTATGGGGAAGAGCTGCTCAGCCTTGATGCGCTTCTCGTCGTCGTCGATGAGACAGCAGTGGTGATAGCCCGCATACTTCTTGGCAAACTTGCTCGCCATCTTGGCCAACGTCTTGGTCGGCGCGATGCCGATGCTCACGGGCATGCCCAGTCCGTGGAGGATCTTGCGGTGGAGTTGCTCGCCCCAGGCCTTCAAGTCGAAGTGATCCATGCCGTCGAGGATGCAGAATCCCTCGTCGATGGAGTAGCGATGAAACTCCGGTGCTTCGTTGCGCACGATGTTCATCAGCCGCCGCGTCATGTCGGCATAAAGTTCGTAGTTGCTCGAAAAGGCATAAAGCCCTGCGCCGGGAAAGAGCTGGGGCAGCTGAAAGGCGGGGGTGCCGGCCTTCACGCCCAACGCCTTGGCTTCGTTGCTGCGTGCCACCACGCACCCGTCATTGTTGCTCAGCACAACCACGGGCTTGCCATTCAAGTCGGGGCGAAACGAACGCTCGCAACTCACATAGCAGTTGTCGACATCTACCAAAGCATAGTATCTCATCGCTGTCACAGACTTATCGTCGGTCTACAAAATTAAGCAATTTATCTGAAAACGGCAAGGATTTCGGGAGAAGATGAGGGAGAAGATGAGGGAGAAGAAAAGAAAGCCAACGATATTTTCTGACAAAAACACGTCCGCGCGAACTTTCAATCTAGTGTAGTGTCCTGACCATATTTATATCTTTACAGACAGCGTTAAATATTAGTAAATAATTGATTATAAACAAATTGCGCCAAAACACTTTTATCATGTTTATACAATACACACATAGAGTA
>Ga0256404_1001747_pt1 | contig 50823 bp, 39 predicted proteins | sample RumenRJG_01DNA_FD_185990 | JGI IMG/M metagenome (GOLD analysis project Ga0256404, IMG submission 185990) | Bovine rumen microbial communities from Lethbridge, Alberta, Canada - RJG_01 | ecosystem: Host-associated > Mammals > Digestive system > Stomach > Rumen | place: Canada: Alberta | collected...
TGATGTGGCTTTCCCCTTTATGCTTGCCTGACTGGTTCTTGACGATCGCATATCCGGACAGCTTCTGGATCTGCTTGGGATCATCGAAACGCTTAATGTCCCCAACTTCCGCCACGAACCCTATCACTGTTTTCAAGCCTACGCCCCTGATCTCCAGGAGCTTATCAATGTACGGCACCTCTCTGATCTTTTCATTGATCAGCGCCATAAGCTCTGCTTCACGCTTTGTCTGCCTGTCATAATCGGAAAGAAGTATCTGGAGTTCTATCCTTGCTGCCTCCTGTGCATCACGGCTTCCGACACTGTGCTCTGCCGCCTCGACCAGGGTCCTTGCCCTCTTTATTCCGACGCCCCTCAGCTTAGCATCTCTCCATATCTGGTTTACACCGCCTACTCCGAGCTTTACGATATCTTCCGGCAGGGGTGCCGCTCTCAGGATCATCAGACCGCTGATCGCACCTACATCCCCGTAAACGTCTTTATAGTTGGGAAAATAGATACTGAACCATCGTGCGATCCGGTTCTTCAGACGGGTGATCTCGCTTTGCGCGAGTACCCTCAGTCCTGACAACACCCTTATCTCCGCATAGATCCCGTCCGGTATATAAGGGTAAAAATACCTCCCCTCGTTTACCAGGCCTGCTATCACCTTCGGATCTTTACGGTCATTCTTGGACGGATCATTATCATCCATTTCCTTCGATTTCTTGACATGATGAGGATTCACATGAACCGGTCTCATCCCGTTATCCTGCAGGAATTTTCCAAGGTTGAACCAGTAATGACCTGTCGGCTCCATACCCGGTATTACCTTGTCCAGTCCGCGCTTTTTCTTCAAATCCTCGATCCAGGCCTTTAACGTCTCAAAACCTTCTTCTGAGTTGCTGAATTCAAGCGGTTTTCTGGAGAACTCAAATCCCCGCCAGCTGAATGCACGTGCATAGTGTGTTTCGCTTCCGACATCAATGCCAACAATCAACGTTTTTTCTGTGATAGCTGTAATCTTTGCGTTTTGTGTGTTAGACTTCATTTTAGATACCTCTCTGTTATGTAATGGATTTGCCAACTGTCGTGGGTCAGCAAACCTTATATTACATTGAGGTATCTCTTTCTTTCACCTACTTTCTTTCGCTCCCTCTACTTAAATCTTACAGGAAGCTCCTTCTGCGGAGATGATACGGCATCCGTCGCGGACCTTGAAATCAAAGTCGGTAAAAGCTTTTATGTATAAACGGGGACAAGAGATGCCCCCGAGTTATAGATCAGGCACAGGATAGTCCTGAGCCATCCATGAGGTATGGAACTCTTCAGTTTTAACAGCAGTGGATCGCCGGAGTTCAACAGTTCCTTTGAAAACCCCAGCTCCCGGTATCCGATCGACTTGAGCTGCCCTTCGATATCAGTTGTGTTCAGTCCGATCCATCGCTTCCAGCGCCTGACTGTGGCGGTGGAAGGGCCATCACTGATCTGGGCCTGCTCAGAATTGTCATTAACGGTATCACTGATCACATCTTCGGTGTAATGCTTGAAGGGCACCATAAAATCCGGAAGCATCCGGTGTACTTTCCCACACTTGGGATTATTGCATTTATGGCGCGGGATGGAGAATGTTTCAGATCCTCCATCGTCATGGCGGACCATCCGTTTGCAGTAATCACGAAATACCAGGTGACCTTCATGACACACGGGACAAAAGTATTCGCTGCTGTCATGTAAAAATATGTTGCCCTGACCGCATGTACTCTGTTACGATAAGCATGGTTTTATACCATGGTCTCAGAGTACACGACTTTCCAGGGAGGGTGCTCTGGGACCTCTTTCATTTATTCTTGAAAGACAGTATATAGAGCAAGTCCCAGACAATCAACAAGATCAATCGACAGTCAATCGGACTGAGCTACAACATTTTTTTGTAGGGGGTGCGTTGAGAGAACTTGCATTGAAAGACCCATTGAAAGACCTTCAGGGTAGTGGATACCCGAGAGGTCGGTTTGCCCCGAGAGACCACCCGAGAGACCTTCAGGGTCGTGGATACCCCAGAGGTCGATTTTCCGAGAGACCTTCAGGGTAGTAGATACCCCAGAGGTCGATTTTCAAGAAGAAATTCACATAATAAACACATCAGGGCTTCGAAAATCTGCTATAATAGCAATGTTTTGTAGATTGGAAAGCTATACCGAATGCCAGATGAGAGCCGCGGGGGACCGAACAGGCCTGTCCGGCGGGCAGGGGCAGGAAGTCTGAGCTGGAAAATATGTTGAGAGGAGAGTGACCGTTATGGCCGAAAATGAGAAGAAAAACAGTAAGTACGAGGGGATGAGTGCCAGTAAGGCAAAGCGCGAACGCCAGAAGGAGGAACGCGAGAAAGATAAGCGCGCCAAAGTCAGGAGCAGGGTGATCGCAGGTTTAGTGGTGCTTGCAATTGTCGGGTGCATTGGCGCCGCATACGGAAGGCAGTGGTACAAAGAGAAGAATAAGATCAAACCTTCTACGGATTACAGCGCAATGCTCAATGAGGACGGCACAATCCAGAATGTCAATGTGACGGACTATGTCAAGGATTTTGATGTGAACAGCGTCAAGATCGCCGCCGCAGATGTGGCGTACACGGACGAGGATTTGCAGAATGACATCCAGAATCAGCTGGATCAGTTCAAAGAATTGAAAACCGACGCCTCTCTTACAGTCAAGAGCGGTGACGAGGTCAGCATTGATTATGTGGGAACTATGGACGGCGTCGAGTTCGACGGAGGAAGCGCGCAGGATTACAGGCTGACGATCGGATCGGGTTCGTTTATTGACAATTTCGAGGATCAGCTGATCGGAACGCACCCCGGCGACAAGGTGACAGTAAACGTCACTTTCCCGGATCCTTATGAGAATAATCCCGATTATGCCGGAAAGGCGGCATCTTTTGCCGTAACAGTCAAAGGTATTTATGAGACAGCTGAATTTAACGACGAATTTGTAAAGAAGAATCTGTCTTCTTATGCTGAGACGGCTGAGGCATATAAGCAGTATCTGAAAGATACTAATTATGATAACAAGCTCAGCACTGCGATTGATACTTATATCAAGGACAATATTTCGGCTGACAAATATCCGGATGATTATCTCAAGCATCTGCAGTCTCTTCAGATGACAATCGATGAGGAAGAGTATAATTATATGGCGCAGATGTATTCTGCATACGGTATGGACTTCCCATACACGAGTGTGATGGAGTACAAAGGAGCTTCTACGGAAGACGCATACCAGGAGGTCCTCAAGTCGGAAGCGGAAAACAGCTGCCTCAATAATATGGCTTATCAGGATCTTGCCGCACAGGCAGGCATTACGGCAACAGACGATCAGTACAAGAATTTCATTACTGAGAATGAAGTGAGCGACGAAGTCATTGAGCAGTATGGAAAGCCTTATATCGTTCAGCAGTATATTTTGCCCGGTCTGGTCAAGGATTACATTAAGGAACACGTCACGGTGGAGTAATATTTTGGCCGGGCGCTGAGAGCGGAAAGAATTGAGCAAATGCCCGGAGAGACGAGTAGAGTCTCTCCGGGTTTTTATGCAGACAAGGGTTGCAGTACCCTAGAGGTGTGGGTCTGACCGAGGTGTGGGTCTGATCAGGAGGCCGCAGTACCCTAGAGGTGTGGTCTAGCCAGGAGGCTGCACTACCTTAGAGGTGTGGGCCTGGCAGTACCCTAGAGGTCGGGGACTGAGGTCGGGGATTGGCTAGAGGTCGGGGATTGAGGTCGGGGATTGGAGGTCGGGGATTGCAGGAGGAGACAGAATGAGAAGATTTGAACTGTGGCTCGACGAGAGCGGAGATTTTATAAATGATCAAAGGAAAGTGGAACGCAATGAGAAGCCTTCTCTGGTCGGCGGATTGCTGATCGAAAACAATACTTTCGCAGATCAGGAAATCAGTATGATCCTGCCGGAGTCGGGCACTTATCATTCAGTGGACATGAATGACCAGCTTGCCCGGTTCAGGAAGATTGACGAGCGGCTGTTTCGCAATCCTGCTAATAAGCTGGTTGTGTTCAGCAACCGGGAATGCATCATGATCCTGGACAACAACGTCACTTATCTGAATGTTATTTCGCAGGGAATTCTTCAGATTCTCAGGTATTTGAATGCGCAGTACGGCGACGTGTTCCTCCGGGTCGTCATTGCTAATCGCGTGGACACAACTACAGGGGAAGATCCCACTGTGAGTGTCGTCAAGAACGCGGAATATGTCAAAAGATTGCGCGAGAAACTCTTAATCGACGGTCTGCAGGAGTCGATCAGGGAGGAAGAATGGGAGCTGCAGAATGCGTCCGCGCGCAGCGATAAACGGTTGATGCTGGCGGATATTGTCTGCAACACTTTCTTTACACGGTACAGGAAGAATAAGTTCACGAAAGAAGAGCGGGAATACCTCGAAGGTGTCTATTCGGACCGGGGGAAGACGCTTGTCTTCAGTGTTTTTGAGTCGATCCTGGAGAAGGAGTTTACGGATTGTCTGCTGGAGAATAAGGTTGGAGAGGCGGTTTCGAGAATCTGCCTGTCTGACGATCAGGAGATGCTGCGGCGATGTTTTGACCTGTTGAAGAAGAGGTTTGACGGGCAGGGACTGAATAATGTCAGATTCCAGTATAAGTTTATAAACGCCTACATAGAGTACTACAGCAACGTGGTCCGGGATTATAACCGGATGGTGCTGTTCCTGAATAATCTTCTGGAATACTATGTGCCGCTGCTCGCGGCACAGAGGGAGGCGTCGAGGTCGCGCCTGGACGACCGGCTCAGGCTCAACATCAAGTTCTATTTGTGGACGGCCTACACGCATCTGGGCGACGCAGCAAACAGTGAGAAGATGCAGAAAGAGTGTGAGGTCGAGCTCACTAAGTTCCCCTCCTCGCTCTATACGATCGAGAACCGGATCAAATTCGGGACCAGGAAGATCATTACGCTTTGCAATGCTTTTCGGTTTGAGGAAGCGCTGGAGTTCGCAAATGAACATGTCAAAAAATGCAGAGACGTAGATGAGCTCCTTACCCTGATCTCCGGGGACGAATCTACGCATTTTGACGCACTGGCAAAGGCACTTGCGGCGCGCGTGCAGGTCATCACTTTTTTGCTGCGGGAAAAGCCGGAACTTTATGAGGACGGTATAGCGGATTCCGACGAGGCAATCGCGGAATATGTGGAATACAGGGATAAAAAGAGGCAATATTTGTACCGCGTTTTGCTGGAGACGGAAGTCGGCCATTATGATAAGGCGTATGAATATCTGTGCAAAGCTGTCGGGACGGGAGAGAGTCTGGTGACGGCCGCGGAGGGAGACAGCGGCGTGACGGGAGCGCTGGAAGCGGACAGGGAAACGTTCGATGAGGAAATGGACGTTGCCGGGGATGACTGTGCCGGGCAGGCAGACCTTCCGGGTAATGCGAACGCCGGGGAAGTGTGGTCGCTGGCGGAGAAGGAATCGGCTTATGAGGCCTATGCGTATATCAGGCTGATGGCGGAATCCGCAGAGAGCTGGGGCAAAGCAGAGGAAATGTACAAGGCTTTGTCAGGCAGTGAGTATATAAAAACACTGATGAATAAGGAGACTCTGTACCACCCTGAAGGTGTGATTTTGTGGAAGTATGCCTGTTACTGCGCGAGGAAGGGAATGAAGGGCGCGGCGGCGAGTGCGTATGAGAAGGCGGAGAGGGCCTGCTTTGCGCAGTGGCCGGACCTGACGCTGAATGTGATTGGGATGGGAATCTATTTTGAGCAGATGGCGTTTCTGCTTAAGGGCGGTTCTTCTGGAGCGAAAGACTTGAGAAAGAAAATGATTAAGAGCTGGAAGTCGATCGAGAAGGAAAAGGGCGCGGAGATGCTGGCGCGTGTTTTCGGGGAGGTTAATCTGGAATCGACTTCGGTTGATTATTTCTTGAAGTTGAGCAGGAAGGTGACGCACTGACGCAGTGAAGCGGTGCGACGACCTCTGGGGTAGTGAGACCTCTGGGGTGTCGAGACCTCGTGAGACCTCTGGGGTGTCGAGACCTCTGGGGTAGTGAGACCTCTGGGGTGTCGAGACCTCTGAAGGTAGGCGATACCCTAGAGGTGGGCGATACCCTAGAGGTCTACCGGAGGCCTGGGTACCCTGGAGGTATGCGATACCCTGAAGGTCGGTGTTTAAAAAGGAACTGAGGAACAAATGAAGCAGAAGTGTCTGATCTCAAGACTCGATGAACCGAATATTGCGCATCTGTTTGTGATCGAGTGGGATCAGAACCTGATCAACAACATTCGGGTGCTCTGCACAAGAAATCCGGAGATGGTGAAGTATTTCGTGCCGGAGGAGCTTTTCTGGAAGCTCAAAAACGGCGAGACTTTGCCCATGACGGCGGAGTGTTATGACGAGTATGGCGTGAGGCTGTTTGCGGTGGATCCCCTTAAGGTGTTGGCTGAGCAGGTGGGAGTGGAGGATGACGACCTGGCCGGAGTGGACGGATTGGAGATCCGCCTGAAGGTTGACGGATTCGCGCCGGCGCAGCCTTCGCAGGAGCTGCGCGCGGGGGCGCTCGCGAGACCTCTGAGGTATCAGATCAGAAGCGGGCGCGGCAGCGCCGAGGGCCACGCCGGAAGTGATCCCAGAAGAGCCCCTGCAGGTGGCAGCGCCACCGGCGCCGCCCGCGCCGGAAGAAATCCGGCAGGCAGCAGCCGGGAAGAAGACGTCACCTTCAGGCGCCGCAGGAGGTTCCCAATCAAGGAGATTATACTGGCCGCGCTGATTCTGGCTGCGGCGGCAGGTGTGTGGATCCTGCGGGACACTTCGGTGAAGCGGTTCGAGGAGAAGCTGAGCGCTTCGAATTATAAGGAAGCGGTAGCCATTTACAACGAGGAGATCTGCGGGCACGAGGCCCGGGAGGAGCAGGCGGACCCGCAGCTGCGGGAGGCTGTCGAAGATGTCCGCGACAACTACATGGCCGGAGACTGCGGGTATGAGGATGCTTGCGCGTATTTGAATATTTTGGCGGGGACGGAGAAGAAAGAGCTCTCGCAGCTGGCGCAGAGCGCGCTGGATGAGGTGGAGCGCTATGAGGTCTCTTCCGCGACAATTGCGGAGGGCACCGAGCTTATGGAGGCGCGCAAGTTCCCGGAGGCCATCGAGGTCTTTCTGCGTGTGGAGGAGTCGTCGGCGATGTATTCGCAGGCGCAGGAGAAGATCGGCAGTTGTGTCAGTCTTTTGGCGACGGCCGGTGACGACGCGGAGTCTGAGGAGGAGTGCCTCGAGGTCATCGACCGGATCGACGCAGGGCTGGAACTTCTGCCCGAAAATGAGGTGCTGACGGAAGGGCGCGACGCCTGTCTGTCAAAATATCGCTCACTTGTGCGCGACAGAGCCATCGCGGAGGCTGACGGGATGGCGGCTGAGGGGGACTTCGCGGGGGCTTTTGACCGGCTGGATGCGGGAATAGAAGTGCTCGGAGAGGATGAGGAGCTGGGCGAGAAGATCGCGGCGCTTCGGAAAGAGTTTGTGGACCATATCACAAGGCAGGCACTCGCCAGAGTCGATGTCGGAGACTTTGAGGAAGCAAAAGGCGTCGTGGAGGACGCATCGGAGATCTATACCTCAGAGGTACTTGGTGAGCTGCTGGAGCAGATTGCGGAGAGCGAGAAGTGGGCACCTCCCAAAGCTGTGAAGTACGATGGGGGCAAGATCCGCTATACGGAATACCCAGGCGAACTGAAAAAGAAGAATAAAAAGAAAGAATTTACCGTAAAAGCGGCGCAGACCGGCGGCTGTGTGTGGGAATTTACCAGAATGGAGAGCGCACTGAAGGTGCAGCTTCTTGTCAAGGCGCCGGATGGGACAGTGGTCATCAGAGAAACAGGGCTGAAAGACGGCAGCAAGGTGTACGGCGACCTGGAAAAGGACCAGACATACACCCTGGAGGTCTCTTCGACGGATGGCGAGGGCGGTTTTGTCCTGCTTTTTGGGCAGAATAAGGCGGAGGTCGATATTTCGGTCTATAACAGTGTGAGCGACAGTGTGGAGTTTAAGGGGCAGCGGAACGGATATTTTTATGTGCCGGAAATTACGGGCACATACCGATTTGATTTGAGGAGCGATCCGGAGGGGGCTCCGGTGAAGCTGGAGATTTTTGACGAGAATAACAGGACCCTGAAGGTCGGGGGAGAAAACCGGGCGCGGGATGGAGGGACCCCAGAGGTGTCGGATGACGATGATACCCCAGAGGTGTCGGATGACGATGATACCCTAGAGGTGTCGGATGACGACGATACCCTAGAGGTGTCGGATACCCTAAAGGTCTCGGATTACGGGGGCAGTTTTACTGCAGAACTGGCAGCGGGAAGCAGGTACCGGATCGAAGTCTCGAATTCCAAAGAATTGAAATCAGGCAGGGAAGTCGAATACACATTTTCCATCGGCAAGCCGGAAGTTACCGAAGACGTCACCGGCAGAGCTATCATTTGCGGCGCGCTGACCTATTCCGGGCAGAAAAAGTCCTATACCTTTAAGGTGTCCGGGGAATCCGATACCTTTAAGGTGTCTGGGGAGGAGTCTGAGTCCGAATCCGATACCTTTAGGGTGTCCGAGGCCGGGCTGTATCGGTTCACGGTCGGCAATATGGAGAGCGGCCGCCGCGTGAAAATGTATCTCTACAGTTCACTGGGAGAAAGGATCGGCGGCGCGGATGACCTTGAAGGTGGCGGTTATATAGAAGCGGAACTGACCGAAGGTCAGGGGTATCAGCTGCAACTGACGCAGGTCGACGGAACCGGCGAGTATACGATTACCGTGGCGCCGCAGCAGTCAAAATAGTGACGGCAGCCGCAGGCCTGCCACAGCCGCCACGACTAAAGACAAGCCGGAGAACACCCGGCTCCCGGCAAAAACAAAAAAACACGCCGGCCCAAAAGCCGGCGCGCCGATTAGCATGGATTAGCGTGAGATCTCAGGAAAACGGAAAGTTCCTGAGTTCTTCCTCAAGATTCTGGTAAAACTGCCCGACGTGCAGCCCATCGATCAGCGCGTGGTTGAAGAGGAGGGTTACGGGGATCGATATTTTGACCTTTTCTGTGACATTGCCGTCCTCAAGGCAGAGGTATTTCTCTGTTTTGTAGCCGCCCCAGCAGATGTTGGGAATGGAAAAATGGCTGTTCGGATAGGGCATCATAGCCTCGGTGTAGTTGAGCCAGGGGACGCAGGAAGTAAAGAGAAGGCCCAGGACGTCGCCCTCCTCCTGAAGGTGCTCGGCCTCGAGGGCCGCGGCCTGCTTGCGCCGCCCCTCTGCGAGGTAGTCCGCAAAGGGCTGGTCAGTGTTGACCAGGCAGTAGCGGTAGGTGCCGTCCGGCAGACCCACCGTGTAAGAGGGATTGCAGAAGTCGTACTCCACGATCCCCTCGTCGACAATGCGCTGGCGGAACTCGGGAATCCGGTTGGCGGCGCGCACGGCGGCGTACTGGAAACTGAGGAAAAAGGGGAAACCGGCAGCTTTGAGCCTGGGAACGAAGTCCGTGATATCTACATTGACCGTGACCGACGCGCAGGGGTGGTCCATAGCGAGGAAGTGCCGGAAGTGCTCGATCCGGGGATAGGCAGACATATCGATGTGTTTGCGTGACATAATGTTCTCCTTTTGTTGTAAATCAAAATATGCTGTAACCCCCATTATACAGAACCGCCTGAAAATGATGAAGCGAAATATGGTAATTATTCATCACCCCGGAAAAAAGATCAAAATAAGGCCGGGGAGCTGGCTCGCCGGAACGTTTTTGTGCTGAATAGTTACGAAATTTGAATAATAGGAAAGCAGGAGTGTAATCATGAAGATTTTGGCAGCCTTATTGCTCATATGTCTGGCCCTGGGAGCGGCCGCACTGGTCAGGACTCTGATGATCCCGGTGCGCAAGTCGGATTACAAGCCGCCCGCGGATGACCCCAGAGCTCTGCCCTACGCGCAGAAGCTGTCGCGGATGGTGCAGTACGACACGACTTCCTACGCGAACACTGACCAGAGGGAGACGTTCTTGGGCTATCACAAGATCCTGGAGGAGCTGTTCCCATTGGTCCACCGCAATCTTGCCAAAACAGAGATCGCCGGAAGTCTCCTCTACCACTGGAAGGGGAAAGACGACAAGTATCCGGTCGTGCTGATGGGGCACCAGGACGTGGTCCCGGTCTCCGGCGAGTGGTCCAAGCCGCCGTTTTCGGGGGAGATTTCGGAAGGGAAGGTCTGGGGTCGCGGTTCGGTGGACACGAAGTGTTCCTGCATGGCTTTTTTCCAGGCGGTGGAGGAGCTTTTGGCGGAAGGCTATGTGCCGGAACAGGACGTCTGGCTGTCCACTTCCTGCACGGAGGAGTGGGGCGGCCCCGGCTGTCCCGCGCTGGTCGACGAGCTGCGCCGGCGGGGCGTAAAGCCCTGGCTGGTCTGTGACGAGGGCGGCGGCCTCTATACGGATCCTATGATGGGGATTAAGGGGAATTTTGCCATGATTGGAGTGTCCGAAAAGGGCAGGGCCAACGTGAAGTTCATCGCCCGGGGCAAAGGCGGGCACGCGAGCACGCCGCAGAAGAATTCGCCCATCGCGAGGTTGTCAGCTTTTGTCTGCGATGTGGAGAAGCACTGCCCCTTCAAAAGCGAGATGGAACCGGAGACGAGAGCAATGCTGGAGGCGCTGGCGCCGGCTGCATCTTTCCCGATCCGCCTGATTTTGGAGAATCTGTGGCTGTTCCGGCGGCCGATCGAGTGGTTTACGCCGGCCATCAATGGGCAGGCCGCGGCTATGCTGCGGACGACGATTACTTTTACGATGGCTTCGGGCTCCAACGCCTACAATGTCATGCCCCGGGAGGCCTGGGTGGGCGCCAATATGCGCTTTGTCCACCACCAGGACATGGAGGAGAGCTTAGAGGTCATGAGAAAGCTCGCGTCAAAATATGACCTGGAAATGGAGGTTGTCCACGGGACGGCCTGCACCAGAATGATCGACTACAAGGGCGAAGTGTACCGCTATGTGGCCGACACCGCCGCAAAGACTTTTCCCGGCTGCATCAGCAGTCCTTATGTGCTGACGGCCGCCACGGATGCGACTTTCTATGACGAGATCTGTGACAACTGCATCCGCTTTGCCCCGATCGTCTACGGGCAGGAGGAGAAGAAGGGAATCCATGGCGTCAATGAGGCGCTTCGTTATGACTGCCTGCCCGGGGCGGTGGATTTCTTTAAGAACCTGATCAAGGACAATCACAAGGTCTCCTGACGGGGTACCCTGAAGGTATGAGCTGCCGAGCTTGAGCGAGGTACCCTGAAGGTATGAGCTGCCGAACTTGAGCGAGGTACCCTGAAGGTATGAGTTGCCGCGCTTGACTATTTTGGCGGGCATGCTATACTGATTTAGCGCGCAAAGCGCCGACAGTTCGTTTGTACCATCCTGTCGTTAAACAAAACCAGGACTGCTGAGATGTGCAGGATAGGCTGCATATCTGTATCTTGTATTGAACCGGCTCCGGTGAGGGCCGCGACAATAGGTAAATTCAGGATTATTCAGCTCCGCGGTGCAGGCCGCGGAGTTTTTCTGTGTCGAAAGTACACCTTTAGGGTAATCTGTTGATTTTGGAAAGACACCTCTAGGGTAGTCTGTTGATCTTGAAAAGACACCTCTAGGGTAGTCTGTTGTAGGGTAGTTCGATTGATTTTGGAAGGACACCTTTAGGGTAGTCTGATTTTGAAAAAGACACCTTTAGGGTATCTCGTTAGGTACTTGGGAGAAAGACGATGTATTACATAAGATCGGAGAGCAGCTTTGACTCTGCACACTTTTTAAAAGGCTATATCGGGAAATGCAGCAACCTTCACGGGCACCGCTGGCGGGTAGTCGTGGAGCTCGCGGCCGAGAAGCTTAGTGAGGAGGAGCAGACCAGGGGAATGGTGCTGGATTTCGGCGACCTCAAGATGCTGCTGAAGGATATGTGCGACAATCTGGACCACTGCTTGATCTACGAGAGCGGGTCGCTGAAAGAGAAGACCATCGAGGCGCTGGAAGAAGAAGGCTTCCGGCTCGTGGAAGTACCTTTCAGGCCGACGGCGGAGAACTTTGCTCACTATTTTTACGAGGAAGTGAAAGCTGCAGGGTTCCCGGTACACCGCGTGGAGGTGTACGAGACACCGACCAACTATGCGGCGTATGAGTGAGCGGCAGGAATCGGTAGCGCGAGCTTAGCGGCGCAGCCGTCAGGAGCGCCCGGAGGCGCATGTGTGAGCTGTGAGGCAAAAAAGCGCACAGCACAGAGGAAGAATCATATGAAAGTTGCAGAAAAATTTATCAGCATCAACGGAGAGGGCACGCGGGCCGGCGAGCTGGCCGTGTTCGTGAGATTTGTCGGCTGCAACCTGCGCTGCACTTACTGCGACACGATGTGGGCCAACGAGCCGGGATGTCCCTATGAGGAGATGACGCCCGCGCAGATCTGCGATTACGTGCGCTCCACCGGAATCTCCAATGTGACGCTGACGGGCGGCGAGCCACTGCTTCAGAAGCAGATGGCGGAGCTGATCGGCCAGCTGATCCGGGACTGCGGTGTCCGCGTCGAAATAGAGACCAACGGAGCGGTCGACCTTCGCCCCTTTGCGCAGATCCCCGAGGGAAGGCCGTCGTTCACCATGGATTATAAGCTGCCTTCCAGCGGCTGCGAGGGGCAGATGCTCACTGGGAACTTCAGCGTTCTGCAGGCACAGGACACGGTCAAGTTCGTATCCGGCAGCAGGGAAGACCTGGAGAGAGCCGCCGAGATCATAGAAGAATACGGACTGCTTGATCGATGCTATGTGTATTTCAGCCCGGTCTTTGGCAAAATAGAGCCGGCCGAAATCGTAGACTTCATGCTGGAGAACAAGCTCAACAAGGCGAGGATCCAGATCCAGATGCACAAGGTGATCTGGGATCCGAATGCGAGGGGAGTCTGAGACGAGGAGCCTGAGAGGCGCCCGAGACAGGGGCGCCAGAGAAATGGAGACCTTTGAGGTATTGGCCGGGAAATGGAGACCTCTAGGGTAGTGGCCAGGGTAGTGGCCACCTCCAGAGAAACGGAGACCTCTAGGGTAGTGGCCGGGGTAGTGGCCGAAGAAGAGGAGCAAACGCACCACAAAAGAAAAAGAGGCATAAGATGATTGACGAGAGAGCGATAGAAGAGCATATCAGGGGTATTTTGGCGGCGCTCGGGGATGACCCCGACCGGGAAGGCCTGCGGGACACGCCCAGGCGCGTGGCCAGGATGTACTCGGAGGTCTTCGAGGGCATGAATTATACCAATCACGAGATCGCGGAGATGTTCGGCAAGACCTTTGAGGATGGTTTTGAGGACGGCTCCGACGCGGAGATGGACGCGGACCCGGGGCGGGTCGTGGTGATGAAGGACATCGACATGTTCTCCTACTGCGAGCACCACATGGCGCTCATGTATGACATGAAGGCGACCGTGGCCTACGTTCCCGGCGGCAAGGTCATCGGCCTTTCCAAAATAGCGCGCGTCTGCGACATGGTCGGCCGGCGCCTGCAGCTGCAGGAGAAGATCGGCAAAGATATCGCGGATATCATCACCGAGATCACCGGGAGCGAAGACGTGGCAGTCACGCTGGAAGCGTGCCACAGCTGTGTGACAGCGCGCGGAATCAAGAAAACTAACACGAAGACTTATACGGCGGAGTTGCGGGGGCGTTTCAGGACGGACCCGATGCTGCAGATTTATATTAAGTAAGCGCGCAGCAGCAAGGAGGAAAAGATGAAAGCACTGGTTTTAAGCAGCGGCGGTGTGGACTCCACGACGGCGCTGGGTATGGCGATCGATAAATACGGCAAAGAGAACGTGGTCGCGCTGTCCATCTCCTACGGGCAGAAGCACGACAAGGAAATTCAGGCTGCAAAAGCGGTGGCAAAATATTACGGCATCGAGCAGCTTTTCCTGGACCTGAGCTTGATCTTTCAATACAGTGACAGCTCTCTTCTTAAGCATTCTGCGGAAGAAATCCCCGAGGAGAGCTACGCGGAGCAGATCAAAGAGACGGAAGGAAACAAGCCGGTCAGCACCTATGTGCCATTCCGAAACGGACTTTTTCTGTCTTCTGCGGCCAGCATCGCACTGAGCAAAGACTGCGGCGTGATCTATTACGGCGCCCACGCGGATGACGCGGCGGGCTGCGCGTATCCGGACTGTTCACCGGTCTTCAACAACGCAATGAACGAGGCAATTTGGGAGGGCTCCGGCCACCAGCTGCGGATCGAGGCGCCTTTTGTCAACATGAACAAGGCGGACGTCGTCAGGATCGGACTGAAACTGGGCGTTCCCTACGAGCTGACCTGGTCCTGCTACGAGGGCGGCGAAGAGCCTTGCGGCAAGTGCGGGACCTGCATTGACAGGGCGGCGGCTTTTGCGGCCAACGGAGTGGAAGACCCTGCACTTCGGACAAAATAGAGTGGAAGACCCTGCACTCCAGATAAAATAGTGACGAAAAGCGGAGCGCATGTCCGGAGCCGAAGTCGCGACGAGACGAGTCGCGACGAACTGTGATTGTCGCCGCAGCGGCCGGCGTCGCAGCGCCTAGCTTCGCGAGTCTTGAACAGAAAGGGAGAAAAAAATGAGAGAGACAGAAGGACTTACCTTACTTGGAAATAAGAATGTGAAGTATGACACGGAGTACAATCCGGGGCTTCTGGAGACTTTTGAGAACAAGCATCCGGAGAATGACTACTGGGTCAAGTTCAACTGCCCGGAGTTTACTTCGCTGTGCCCGATCACGGGGCAGCCGGATTTTGCCAATATTATCATCACTTATGTGCCGGGCAAGCGGATGGTGGAGAGCAAGAGCTTAAAGCTGTATCTGTTCTCTTTCCGCAATCACGGCGATTTCCATGAGGACTGCGTCAACAAGATCATGAAAGACCTGATCAAGTTGATGGATCCCAAGTATATCGAGGTCCGCGGGCGGTTTCTGCCCAGGGGCGGGATCTCGATCGATCCCTGGTGCAATTACGGAAAGCCGGGCACCAAGTGGGAGAAGATCGCGGAGAACAGGATGATGTGGTTTGACATGAACCCGGAATCGGTAGATAATCGCTGATGAGGCCGGCCGGCTGTGCTACGGCAGGATAGCCCGGAATCGGTAGACAATCGCTGATGAGGCCGGCCGTGCTCCAGCCGAATCCCCCGGCAGGAGCCACGATGACGAAGGCGCTAAGACAAATGAAGACGATGACGCAGAGAAAGAAGACTTATGACCGGAAGAAATTCTGAAATCGGGACGCAGCAGCACGGAGGCCGGATCGTGCTCAACCCGCAGCAGTCGGAGGCAGTGAAGACGGTCAACGGGCCAGTGCTTCTGCTGGCTGTGCCGGGAAGCGGCAAGACCACGGTGCTGGTGCTGCGGCTGGGCTACATGATCACAAATTGCGGGATCGAGCCCGAGAATATACTGACAGTGACTTATACGGTTGCCGCCACGCGCGACATGGCCCGCAGGTTTGCGGGCTTTTTTGGCGAGAAACTGGCTTCGCGGCTGGAGTTTCGGACCATCAACGGAATCTGCGCCAGGATCATCGGCTACTACAGCCGGGTGCTGGGAAAGAAAGCCTTCGAGCTGGTGACGGATGAGAAGAGGACGGTCGGTATTTTGACACAGATTTATCAGCAGGTGGAGGAGACATGGCCGACGGAGGCGGACCTTCGAAATGTGCGGACGCTGATCACGTATATCAAAAACCAGATGCTGACGGAGAAGGAGATCCGCGAGTTGGGCAGCGGCAAGGGGAGCCCGCTTCGGGAGGCGGACTGTCAGATCAATATCGGAGAGATCTATGAGCGCTATAACAGGTGGCTGCGGGAGCAGCATCTGATGGACTATGACGATCAGATGGTATACGCCTTGAATATTCTGCGCAAAGTGCCGCAGGTGCTGGCGCACTTCCAGGATCAGTACAAGTACATCTGCGTGGATGAGGCGCAGGACACGTCCAGGATCCAGCACGCGATCATCGCCTTGCTGGCCTCCCGCTACGACAATCTTTTCATGGTCGGAGACGAGGACCAGAGCATTTACGGGTTCCGCGCGGCATATCCGGAGGCGCTCCTCAACTTTGAGAAGGAACATCGCGGCGCCAAAATATTGCTGATGGAACAGAATTACCGCTCCGGCAGCGGAATTGTGAGCGCGGCGGATCAGTTCATACAGCGCAATATGCTGCGGCACGCCAAGCATATGGTCTGTGCAGCACCGGAGGCTGGGAGTTCACCGGAAACGCAGCCGCCGGGCGTCAGAGAAATATACCTCAGAGGTCGGAAGGCGCAGTACAAGTATCTTCTGAAGGTGGCGGACGGCTGCACGGAGCAGACGGCTGTGCTTTACCGGAATAATGAGAGCGCCATTCCGCTGGTAGATCTTCTGGAGCGGGAAGGGATCCCGTACCGGATCCGCAATGCGGAAGTGGGATTCTTTACGCACCGAACGGTGATGGATATTACCAACATTATAAAGCTTGCTTATGATCCTTATGACGCCGATGCCTTCTGGTCGGTGTACTATAAGCTCGGCATGTACCTGAACAAGGACAAAGCCGCGCTGATCTGCGACCTGAGCAGGCGGATGGAACTTCCGGTCCTGGATGCGGCACTTCGGTACGCGCAGCTGGAGCCCATGGTGATCCGGAATGTGAAGGCGACGCGCACGCATCTGGAGCACATGAAGGAGGACAAGGGGGACCAGGCGATCTCCAGAATTGTCAAAAACATGGGCTACGGCGAGTACCTGAGCAGGGCGGGAATCCGGGACAGTAAGATCAATATTTTGACATCGATTGGGAGCCATACGCAGTCGCCCGCGGAGCTCCTGGACCGGCTCGGGTTTTTGGGGGATATCTTCCGGAGCAAGGAGCAGGATCCGTCCTGTCCTTTTATTCTGTCGACCATTCATGCCAGCAAGGGACTGGAGTACGACACGGTCTATTTGATGGATGTGATGGACGGGATCTTTCCCGAGGAGGCGCCGGCCAGCACGAAGTACATGTCGAAGGAGGAGCGCAGGGCCTTTGAGGAGGAGCGGCGGCTCTTCTATGTCGGCATGACGAGGGCTCGGAATAAGCTGTGCGTGTTCACGACGGACGCGAAGTCGGTGCTGACGGAGGAACTTTTTGGGCCGGGGAGTCTCAGAAACGCGGAGGCGGCGAAGAAAGCGGCCACGCGGCGGGAGGTTTCGCTGGCAAAAAAGAGCGGAGCCCGAAGCGGAACCCGGAAGGTGAAGAGGGCTTATGAGGGAACTTCGGCGGAGGTCGGAATCGGAAGCTGGGCGGATTTTGGACGCGGCGGCGCGCGAAGCTCCGGAAGCGGCGGCTCGCGCAGGATCGAAGAAGGGTCGGAGCAGTGCTCTTCCGGAAAACTGGCCGCCTTCGCGCGCAGGCTGCAGCCAGGGGAGATGGTCACGCATGTCACGTACGGCGCCGGTATGGTCGTCAGCCAGGACGGGAAGCGGGTGCAGATCCGCTTTGAGGACAAGGACAGGGTCATGAATATCAAAACGCTTTATCAAAAAAACTTATTGCAATAAACTTCCAATATTTGCGCACAAAAAAGAGCTGCTTCTTGGATCAACCGGTAGATCAACCCGGTAATTGAACCGGCAAGAAGCAGCTTTTTGTAATTATTCAGCACCCCGGAAAAAAGATCAAAATAAGGTCCGGAGAGCTCGCTCGCCGGAACGTTTTTGATCTTTTTTCCGGGGCGGACAAGGCGCGAAGCGCCTCTGGACGCCCACAGTCCCGAATGCGCAGCATTTGGGACCGTGGGGTGCTGAATAGTTACCTCTTTTATTGAGTTTTTTATTCCGTACGCAGCGCGATGACCGGATCCTTCTTGGACGCCGAACTGGACGGGATCAGGCCGCCGATCATGGTCAGGATGGTGGCGATGGCGATCAGCACCAGCGCGGCCGGCAGTCCGAGGACAGCCGTGATGTCGTCGATCTCGGTGACCTTGTGGATGAGGTTGTTGATCGGGAAGAGCAGGAGCCTTGTCACAACGACGCCGATCACACCGGACAGCATGCCGATGATAAAGGTCTCGGCGTTGAAGATCGAGGAGATATTGCTCTTCGAGGCGCCGATGGCGCGCAGGATACCGATCTCCTTGGTGCGCTCGAGGACGGAGATGTAGGTGATGATTCCGATCATGATCGAAGAGACGATCAGGGAGATCGAGACGAAGGCGATCAGCACGTAAGTGACCGCATTGACGATGGTCTCGACGGAACCCATCAGGATGCCCGTGATATCCGTGTACTGGAGCTTCTGCGCTTCCGCGGCGTTGTCGTTGTAGCGGGTCAGGAAGTCCGTGAACCTGTTCTTGGACTCGAAATCGTCAAAATAGAACGAAATTCCGGTGGGATCCCTTTCCGCCTGGTAACCGAGCTTGAGGAGGTTTCCTTTGTAGGATTTGTCTTCCCCGCCCATCATGGTCTCCATGATGCGGGAGAGCTCATCCTCGTCTTTGCTGAACTTAAAGGCCTCGGCAAACTTGTCGGTGTCGATTGTCATCAGGTCTTCGCCGCCGCTGAACATGTCAGTGAGAGGACCCATGACTTCGCCGAGGGCCTGGCCGGTTCCCTGAGCGACCAGAAGGGCCATGTATTCTTTGGCGAGGTTGTAGCCCTCTTCAAAGATGGCCGAGCTGTTGTCGGTAACAGCCTTCATGATGGCCGCGTCGGTGGGCGGAAGGTCCGCCACGGGGACAAGGTTGTTCTCGTCCGGCGTGAGGCTTCCGTAATAGTTGTCGAACGCGTCGCTTACGACCTTGGTGGCCACCGCGGGGTCAAGCTTGATCTGTTCGATACTGCCCAGCATCTCGCCGATCTTTTCCTCGGTAATGGCGTTCTGCTTGTACATGTCAAGGTAGGCGAGCGTGATGTACTGCGTGGAGCTTGTCTCGCCGCCTTCCTCGAACTGCTTGGTGATCTGGCTCTTGAGCAGGACCTTCTGGGAATCTTCGATGCCCTGCATCTCGTCGATGACGGTGTCGGCCTCTGCTTTGGTGGAGGCGTTCTCCAGTTTTTCGATGGTCTCGTTCATGGACTGCGCGGCCAGTTCGCCGGCCTGTTCCAGGCTCCGCTCGATCAGAGTCTCGCGCATTCCTTCAATGGCTGCGATCGTGGCGGATACGTCTACGCTGCCGGGCTCGGTCTCGGCCGCTGTCTCCGTGTCGGTGATGCCGGTGCCGGCGTTTTCGCCGGGCGCGCCGCCCTCGGTCTCCACGATGGTGTCCTTGAGCATCTGCGCGGTCTCTTCATCCAGACCCAGAAGGTCGATGATGGCCTCGGCTTCGCCGCGGGTCTTGACGCCGGAGATGCTCTCCGTCAGCCTTTTAATGATCGCGTCGGCGGCTTCCGTGACCTGAGAGCGCACGGCTTCTTTGGCCTGTTCTTTGATCGTATCTTTCTGGCTCTGCAAAAGTCCTGTGACAACGGAGACGTCGGGTTTGGCCTCCGGCGCCGTAGAGTCATTTACGGTCACCGTGGCGATCTGCTTGTAGCCTTCGATGATCCCGTTTGCAAAGGCGGAGTCTGCCTCCGTCACTGCTTTGACCATGGTCTGGGTCACCTGGTCGATGTTGTCGACGACGGCCTTGGAGGAGTCCATGATGACCTGGGTCATGGAATCCTGGTCAAAATTCAGCCCGTCCATATCCATGTTGATGACAAAGGCCTCTGCCAGGAGGTCCTCGTCGACCGTGATCATGTCTTCGAAGTTGAGCTCCTCGTCGTCTTCCTCGTCAAAAGATTTGCCGGAGAAAACATCATAATCGGGATCGCGCAGCTGCGCCTTCACGATCTGGGAGGAGGCGGACTTCTCCATCACGTACTTGGTGAGGGAGGGCAGGTAGAGCACGCCGGTGGTGGAAGAGGAGTTGGAACCCTTTTCCCTGGGCTTATAAATGATCGCCGTGATTTTGAGGGGTTCCGCGTTCTCGTAGACATCCATCATGTAGTCGTCGTCTTTGGACATATCCTCGTAGATCTCGTACTCGTCGTTGTACTTATATTTGAGAGAGGGATCGATGAGCTTGAGTTCCTTGCCGAGCAGCTCGTCGTAGGAAATCTTCATCGGCTCGTTGTGCACGGTGATCTTTTCTCCCATGTAGAGGTCCTTCATGATGTCCTGCAATTCTTTGACAGGGCGGAAGCCCAGCGAATACAGGAGCAGGTCGGAGATCTGGTTGGGGTCCTGGACCGAAATAGCGAGTTCGTTATATTTTTCCGGCCATTTGCCGTAGGCGACCGTGTACTCCTCCTTCATGCGCTCGGGCTCGATCATCTCGGAGAAGGTGCTCATCCCGCCGCCGGAGTTGGCCATCAGCGATGTCATCATGCTCTGCTGCTGGTTCTGGCTGGCGCTGGGGTGGATCTGCGTGAGCTTATCCGTCGAGTCGATGGTGTAGATCACGGGAGTGACGGAGTAGAGGTACTTGATCATGCGGACGTCTTCCTGGTATTCCTCGGGATGGGCGTCCAGGTAATCCATGAAGCTCTTGAGGTCGTTGTTGGTGATCGAGTCCGTAAAGGACGTTATGTACTGCTGCTCGACCAGGTAATTGCCTTCTCCCTTGAGCTCCCGGTTGGCCTGCATGGACAAAATAGTGCTCGCCAGGTCCCCCGCCTCCGCATTGATGGTCAGCGGGTAGCTGTTCATGGTCTCTTCCTGGATCTGGTCGATGTAATTCTGGAATCCGGTGGAGAGCGCCAGGATCAGGGCAATACCGATGATACCGATGGAACCCGCGAAGGAAGTCAGGAAAGTCCGCCCCTTCTTGGTCATCAGGTTATTGAGACTAAGTCCGAAGGAGGTGGCAAGGCTCATGGAAGCCTTTCCGAGGTTCTTGTGGACAGCCGGCTCTTCCGTGTCGATCTGCAGCGGATCTGTATCGTCCGTGATCTGCCCGTCCTTGAGGCGGACGATGCGGGTCGCGTACTCCTCGGCCAGCTCCGGGTTGTGGGTGACCATGACGACCAGGCGGTCTTTGGCCACTTCCTTGAGAAGGTCCATGACCTGGACGGAAGTCTTGGTGTCCAGCGCGCCTGTGGGCTCGTCGGCCAGCAGAATCTTGGGGTCGTTGACCAGGGCGCGGGCTATGGCCACGCGCTGCATCTGGCCGCCGGACATCTGGTTGGGGCGCTTGTGGGACTGCTCCCTCAGGCCTACCTTTTCCAGGGCGTCGAGGGCCATCTGCCTGCGCCTGTCAGCCGGAATACCGCCAATGGTCAGCGCCAGCTCGACGTTCTGCAGGACCGTCTGATGGGGAATCAGGTTGTAGGACTGAAAGACGAAGCCGACTGTGTGGTTCCGGTAGGAGTCCCAGTCGCGGTCCTTGTATTTTTTGGTCGATATGCCGTTGATGATCAGGTCGCCGCTGTCGTAGCGGTCCAGTCCGCCGATGATATTGAGGAGGGTGGTCTTTCCTGAGCCGCTGGGGCCCAGGATCGCGACGAATTCGTTGTCGCGCAGGTTGAGCGAGACGTCGTCCAGGGCGATCTGCTCGTAGCCTCCGGTATTGTATTTCTTCTTTATATTCTTAAGCTGCAGCATGTTGCCTCCGCATATTGACAAATTCTCTCGATTGCTAATCCTACAAGGGGATTGCAATAAAATCAAGAAGATTGTGCAAAATTTAATATAAAGTTTTCATTAACTTACTTTTGCCGCCGCCGCTCCGAAAAACGGGGTGTGAAAAGCGTGCATTTGTGCTATTTTTTGACTATGGCGGAAAATGTGGTATAATATAAATTCGGTTCAGGAGAAAGGACCGAAGCAAAGCCCGATCGGATCGGAACGGATCCGAAATGAAGGGGCTTTTCCCGGAAAGGTAACACTATGAAGTTAAAGAGACTGTTTATTATTGCCGCCGCGTTTCTGCTCGGTATTCTGAGCGTGGGCGGGGCCGGCATGCGCGCGCAGGCCGCCAAGGCGGAGAAGTCCGGGCAGAGAGTCTACACGGACACGGAGCTGGGCTGCATGGCAAAATATTACTACATGCGCACCGACGCCGGCAAAGTCTATCCGGCTGCCGCAGTGGTCGAAGAGCAGAAGGACGGAACATGGCAGATCAGCCTGTGGGAAAAGGGGCCCGTCGCGGGGCAGGATTCTGTTTCCGACTGCGACGCGAGGTACATTGTCGACGGATTTGGGAAAGGCACGGAGGCCGGCAGCGGCAGCAAGATCGACCTGACCGTCTACAGCAAAGTGTACACGGCCGCGGAACTGTGCAAACTGGCGCAGAACTATCATTACGAGAACAACGATTTTTATCCCCCCGACGCGGACGCAAAGGACAACGGAGACGGAACCTTCACCATCCGCCTCTACGAGTCGATCCGCGATGAAGGAGGAACCACACACACCGCTACCTGCGGATGGTACACCGTAGACGTCTGCGGCATGGGCAAGGACGATCTGACCGGCGCAAGGGTTGATATTAATCCCTGAGCGGCGAGGATCGCTCCGCATTTTTCAATTTAAGAAAGGCCTGTAAAAATCCATGAAGAAAAATGGAAACAGGAAAAACCGAAAGGACTACCGCAAGAGGCGCCTGATCAGAAAAGGCGTCAGCGCAGTCCTTTTAGTATTTATGGTCCTCGCCTTTGTCTGGATCAGGCTGCGGGAGAGCGGAGTTTCGTTTCCTGCCGTCGGGCCGGAGCAGAAGAAGGAGCAGGAGGCGGAAGCGGATCCGACCGGCGAAGCATCGACGGAGCCGGGCGGGGAAATGCCCGACGAAGTGCCGGACACCGGTTCCGCGGACATCTTTACCCTGGAGATGGTGCCGCCCTATTCAGGGCAGGCCTATGCGGATATCAATGGCGATGTTCCTTTCTTTGCGGAGGAGGAGATGACGACAGAAGCCTTTCATCAGTATTGGCCTCTGGATGAACTGGGACGGTGCACGGGCGCTTACGCCTGTGTCGGGCCGGAGACGCTGCCAAAGCAGGAACGCGGCGAGATTTGGGAGATTCGGCCATCCGGGTGGAACACGAACCGCTACAGCGACATAGACGGAGAGATGCTCTTTAACCGCTGTCATCTGATCGGCCACCTGCTCACCGGACAGGACGCCAATGAGCGAAACCTGATCACCGGGACCAGGTACATGAATGTGGAGGGGATGCTTCCCTTCGAGGAATCCGTGGTTCGGTATGTGGAGGGGACCGGGCATCACGTGATGTACCGGGTCAGGCCCTATTTTGACGGGGACAACCTGGTCTGCACAGGCGTCCTCATGGAAGCGAGGTCCGTAGAGGACCCTCTGGTACAGTTCTGTGCCTTCTGCTACAACGTGCAGCCCGGTTTCGAGATCGATTATGCGACCGGGGACAATCACAGAAAAGAGTAAAAAAACTGCCGCGCCTTGTGAGTGGAATCGCTCATAAGGTGCGGCAGTTTTATTGAGGGAGGGAAATCCTCTGTCTGTGGAGGGGCGTCCATCAGCTGTTTATGCACCCCATTCCACCGGGAAGATTCTGTCAGTGGAAAGCGGGCATGTAGTCGCCGTGGGCGGCGATCAGCTCGTCTATCATCTTTTTGATGGTGTCGATGTCCAGTTCGCTTCCGGTGTGAGGGTCGAGCATGGCGGCCTGGTAGACGTGCTCGAGCTTGCGGGTCCTGGCCGCTTCGACGGTGAGAAGCTGGACGTTGATGTTGGTCATGTTCATGGCCGCGCACTGGACCGGAAGGGAGCCGACCCTGCAGGGATGGATCCCGTGGCCGTTTATCAGGCAGGGAACCTCTACGCAGGCTTCCTCAGGGAAGTTGGCGATCAGATGGCCGGTGTTGAGAACGTTTCCGCCGATCTGATAAGGGGTATCCGTGACGATGGACTCCATGATGTGGGAGGCGTACTCTCTGGAGCGCTCGTGCACCTTGACGCCGGTCTCGAGGAGCTGGGCGTATTCTTTCTTCCAGGATTCGATCTGCTCGATGCAGCGGCGCGGATATTCGTCCAGCGGGATGTTGTAGCGGTCAATGAGCTCCGGGTAGCGGCTCTTGATGTAGAAGCCGTTGTACTCGGCGTTGTGCTCGCTGGACTCCGTGCAGTAGTAACCGAAATTGCGGATGTAATCGAAACGGACTTTGTCTTTGAAGTCGGGGGACGCTATTTTGGCGGCGATGCGGGACTTGATCTCGGGATAGAGGTCGTTTCCGTCCTTGTCGCGGATGTCGAGGAGCCAGGCCATGTGGTTGATGCCGGCGATGAGTTCTTTGCGGCCCTCCAGTTTGTCCTCGAGGCCGAGGGAAGTGAGAAGGTCGCGGGAGCAGACCTGCACGCTGTGGCAGAGGCCGACCGTCTTCACGCCGGTATAGCGCTGCATGTAGCCGGACAGCATGGCCATCGGGTTGGTGTAATTGAGAAAGAGAGCGTCGGGGCATATCTCTTCCATGTCGCGGGCAAAATCCTCCATGACCGGGATGGTTCTCAGCGCGCGCATGATGCCGCCGATTCCCAGGGTGTCGGCGATGGTCTGGCGAAGGCCGTATTTCTTGGGAATTTCAAAGTCAATAATGGTGGCGGGATCGTAGCCGCCCACCTGGATGGCGTTGACGACGAAGGAGGCGCCGCGCAGGGCCTCTTTCCGGTTTTCCACGCCCAAATAGCACTCGATGCGGCCGTATCCGCCCAGGGCGGCGCGCATGGCCTCCAGGATCGTGCGGCTCTCCTCGAGCCTTGCGCCGTCTATGTCATAGAGGGCAAAGACGCTGTCTCTGAGGGCCTCGCTGCACATACAGTCCCCGATGACGTTTCTTGCGAAAACGGTGCTCCCGGCACCCATAAATGTGATCTTCATGCTTGATTTCTCCGTGTGATTCGGTATCGGCGCGCGCGGGTCTGTGACAGATCCGGCCTGTGTCCGGATGCGCTTTTGTAATCTCCGAAATCAGTTTAACAAAAGGAAAGAATCAGATACATGTAATAATGTGCACTCTACCCGGAAGACTATATTTTTGCCCTTTTAAAGCCGCAGTATGGTAAAATATAGACGTTTGATAAGCTAATCGCGAAAGGGAGGAAATTTCGATGGCAAACACCGATTCGGAAGTAAGATATACGACGCATACAGAGCTGGGGCTGGAAGAGTATAAGAAATATGTGCGCGCGATGCAGGGGAGCCAGACTAAGAACAATATCATTGCGGGCGTTGCCTGCTTGTGGCTGCTGCTGGCCGGTGCCTACAACATTTATCAGGGGAAGACCGTGCTCGGCATTTTCATGATCGTCGTGAGCATTGCAGCGCCGCTCCTGGTGCGCTTTGGGGCGGGCAGTCAGGCGGAGAGGGACTACAAGAAAATTGAGGACGCCGGCGGAACACAGTTCAAGGTTTTCTTCTATGACGATCATTTTGAGACGCAGAGTGAAACGTCCCACGGCGTTCACGAGTACGCGAAGCTCTACAAAGTTGTGGAAGTGCCGGATGATTTTTATCTGGAGATTGAGCAGGGGCATTCCGTGATCATTCAGAAAAAGAACTGCAGTGATGAGCTGATTGCGTTTCTGAGGACGTTGAAGAGGTGACGGAACCGTAAAAGGTATATGCAGGAGGTATTGTAATGGGTTACAGAGAGAGGTATGAGGAATGGGTCGCAAAGCTCGGAGAGAACGATCCCATGAGAGAAGAGCTCATCGCGATCAAGGACGATGAGAAGGAGATCAAGGAGCGCTTTTACCGGGAGATCGAGTTCGGAACGGCGGGCCTTCGCGGAATCTGCGCGGCTGGCACGAACCGCATGAACGCACTCACTGTCGGGCGGGCGACGCAGGGTATTGCCAACTATATTTTGGCGTCCGGGGAGAATCCGGCCAGAGGAATCGCCATCGCGTATGACTGCAGATACCACTCCAAGGAATTCGCGGAGCTGGCGGCGGAAATTCTTGCGGGCAACGGGATCAAGGTCTATCTGTTCCCTTCGCTGCGGCCGACGCCGGAGCTGTCGTTTACGATCCGGAGCTTTGATGCGCTGGGCGGCATCAACCTGACGGCCAGCCACAATCCCAAGGAATATAACGGTTACAAGGTCTACTGGATGGATGGTGCGCAGATCTCGGGAGAGGTCTCCGACGGCATGCTGAAGGAGATTCTGGCGCTGGACTTTTTTGACGATTTCAAGAGGATTCCGCTCAAGGACGCGATCGAGCAGAGAAAAGTGAGGATGCTGGGCGAGGAGATGGACCTGGCGTACCTGGACTATGTCATGTCCATGAGACAGAGGGATGACGAGGAACTGGATCTGACGATCCCGATCGTCTACACGCCTCTGAACGGAGCAGGCAGCATTCCCATGCAGAGGCTGGCGAAGGAGCTGGGCTATGTGAATTTCGTGGTCGTGCCCGAGCAGAAGGACCCCGATCCGGAGTTCACGACCGTGGGATATCCCAATCCGGAGGATCCCAAGGCTTTCAAGCTGGCGGAGGAGCTGGGCAAAAAGATTGACGCCGAAGTGCTGATCGCGACCGATCCCGACAGCGACCGAATGGCGGTCGAGATCGCCGACGGGTTTGGAGATTACGTGCCGCTCAACGGCAACCAGACCGGCGCGCTGCTGATCGCTTACATGGCAAAGAGCATGCAGGAGAAAGGCCTGATGCCCGAGAAACCGGCCATGATCAAATCCATCGTCACAGGCAATTTCGGGCGCAGGATCTGCGAGCATTTCGGGATCCGCGTGTTCGACGCCCTGACCGGATTTAAGAATATCTGCGGCGTCATTCCCAAGATGGAGAAGAACGGGTACACGTATTTCTTTGGCTACGAGGAGAGCATCGGGTGCGCTCCCGGCTCGGAAGTGCGCGACAAGGACGGCATCTGCGCGGCCATGCTGATCATGGAGATGGCGGCGTGGTGCCGCAAGAACGGCATGTCGATGGCTGAGTACCTGGATTACCTGTACAGGAAATTCGGGTATTATGCGGAAGAGCAGGTATCGCTGGTTCTCAAGGGCGTGGAAGGATCCGAGCGGATCGGCCGCATCATGGATGTTTTCCGCGGCAAGAAGCCTTCCGTATTCGGGCGGTTTATTGTGGCGAAGTGTGTCGACTATATTAACGGGACCAAGTATGTTCCGGCTTCCAACGTGCTGATCTTCCACATGACGGACGGAAACTGGTTTGCCATGAGGCCTTCGGGGACGGAGCCCAAGATCAAGTTCTACTTCTACGCTAAGGCGGACAATAAGGAGGAAGCGCAGGCGGCGGTCGTTGATATGAAGACGGCGGTGGGAGAGCTTGTGGATGCGATCGAATGATTGAGAATTTCCATATAATAGAATATTTATGTACTAACAAGGCGTACCTATTGTGGTAATATATAAAATGAAATGAGCAATCAATAGAAAGGTTGTATATTTTGCAGTAAACCGCTGACATTGAAAATGATTTAAGGAGGATAAGTTATTATGGTTTCATGGAAAAATTTGGACACGCTTGCTTCTTACGGAAAGCTGATGGCTCTCAAAGACAGCGTCAACCTGGTTGAGGCGATGTCCGGTGAGAACGGTGCCAAGCGTGTCGCTGAGTACTGTGTTCCTATGGCTTGTGATCTGAAGTACAACTTTGCGGCTAAGGCTGTTGACGACAAGATCCTCGGCGTTCTTCAAGAGCTGGCGGATGAGCAGCAGCTTACCGAGAAGTATGCGGAGCTCTATAACGGCGCTGTGATCAACACAGGTGAGAAGCGTCTTGTCCTCCATCAGCTGTGCCGCGGACAGCAGGGCGGCGATGTTATCGCGGATGGCGTCAACAAGAGAGAGTTCTATGTCGCGCAGCAGAAGAAGGCGGCTGATTTCGCGAATAAGGTACACAACGGCGAGATCACAAACGCGGCAGGAGAGAAGTTCACGACGGTTGTCCAGATCGGTATCGGCGGCAGCGACCTCGGCCCTCGCGCTCTTTACATCGCTCTTGAGAACTGGGCAAAGGCCAACGGCACCAAGAAGATGGAAGCGAAGTTCATCAGCAACGTTGACCCCGATGACGCGGCAGCAGTCCTCAAATCTGTCGATGTCGCGCACTCCCTGTTCATCGTTGTCTCCAAGTCCGGCACAACGCTTGAGACTCTGACCAATGAGTCCTTCGTAAAGGATGCTCTGAAGAACCTTGGCCTTGATCCTTCCAAGCACATGCTGGCTGTTACCAGTGAGACTTCTCCTCTGGCTAAGAGCTCTGATTATCTGGAAGCATTCTTCATGGATGACTACATCGGCGGACGCTATTCTTCCTCCTCCTGTGTAGGTGCGGCTGTCCTGTCTCTGGCTTTTGGCCCGGAAGTATTTGCAGCAATCATGGATGGCGCGGCAGAGGCCGACGCTATGGCAAAAGATCCCGACATCAGGAAGAATGCAGCTCTTCTGGATGCTCTGATCGGCGTCTATGAGAGAAACGTTTTGGGCTATCAGTGCACGGCGGTTCTGCCTTACTCTCAGGCTCTGTCCCGCTTCCCGGCACACCTGCAGCAGCTGGATATGGAATCCAACGGCAAGTCGGTCAACCGCTTTGGTGAGCCCGTGAACTATGTGACCGGTCCTGTTATCTTCGGTGAGCCCGGCACGAACGGACAGCACTCCTTCTATCAGCTGCTCCATCAGGGAACAAACATTATTCCTATGCAGTTTGTCGGATTCAATGACAGCCAGATCGGCATGGATGTTGTGATCCAGGGCAGCACCAGCCAGAAGAAGCTGTGCGCGAACGTTGCTGCGCAGATCATGGCATTTGCTTGCGGCAAGGAAGACGAGAACCCCAACAAGGCGTTCGCGGGCGGACGTCCTTCCAGCATCATCGCCGGCAAGCAGCTGACTCCTAAGTCTCTCGGCGCGCTTCTTGCGCACTTTGAGAACAAGGTCATGTTCCAGGGCTTTATCTGGAATGTGAACAGCTTCGACCAGGAAGGCGTGCAGCTGGGCAAGCTTCTTGCGAAGCGCGTTCTGGCACACGATACGGACGGTGCGCTTAAGGCGTATGCGGATATGTTTGAAATCTGATGATCGGGTGATCATGAATTTGATAATTCGTTAATATCGTGGTTTGAGGCCGCCGCGGCGGGGATCCTTGGGGTTCCGGCCGCGGCGGTTTTTTTATGGGGGTGAAAATAGACCTCTAGGGTGTCTCGTGAGCTGGGTGAAAACAGACCTCGAAAACAGACCTCTAGGGTGTCTATATTTTGGCCAGGGAAAAACCGACCTCAAAAACCGACCTCTAGGGTACCTCGTGGCCAGGGTGAAAACCGACCTCTAGGGTACCTCGTGGCCAGGGTGAAAACCGACCTCTAGGGTACCTCGTGGCCAGGGTGAAAACCGACCTCTAGGGTACCTCGTGGCCTGGCTGAAAACCGACCTCTAGGGTACCTCGTGGCATGTGGGTAACCGAGACCTCTAGGGTGTCGTGGCCGGGTACCGTGGCCAGAAAAACGTGAGACCTTCGGGGTAGTTTGCGGTATAATGGTAATGTACTTTTATTACCATGAATATAGGAGGAAATGCACGATGTTCATCGGTGTGAACGGCATCCAGCTTTATTACGAGAAAACGGGCCAGGGCAGGCCCCTTATTATGGTGCACGGAAACGGCGAGGATCACACGATTTTCGATGAGGCGGTGGCGGTGCTTAAGGAGAAGTTTACCTGTTATACCGTCGATTCGCGGGGGCACGGGCAGAGCAGTCCCTGCAAGGAGCTCCACTACAAGGACATGGCGCAGGATATGATCGCGTTTATGACGGAGCTGGGGCTTGAGGACGTCGCCTTTTACGGCTTTTCGGACGGAGGGATCGTCGCGCTTCTGGCCGCGATGACCTGCAGCCGGATCACGAATCTGGTGGTCAGCGGGGCCAACATCACGACCAAAGGTACAAAGTTGTGGTTCCGTATTTATCTGGACGTCGTTTCGATCGGCAAGAAGGATCCGCTGATCGAGCTCATGAAGAGGGAGCCTTCGATCACTACTACAGAGCTCTCCGCGATCAAGGTGAAGACGCTGGTCACCGCGGGCAGCAAGGATCTGATCAGGGAGTCGGAGACGAGGGCGATCGCGGAGGCGATCCCGGGCGCGCGCCTCAAGATCCTGAAGGGCGAGTCGCACGGCAGCTATATTGTGCACAGCACTAAGATTGCCGATATTTTGGCAGAGGAACTGCTATAAGGAGATGGCCATGTTTCCTTTCGGAGATAAGAAAGAGATCAATCTGCGCCAAAACAGAGAAAAAGCCGGCTATGAACAGATCATCGACATGAATGACGGAAGGATCAATGTGATGCTTCTGGGCACGTCGGGCTGCGGGAAGAGCACGCTGATCAACGCGATGCTCGGGGAAGAGAGGGCTGTCACCGGAATCGGAGAGGCTATCACGAAGGAAATCGCGGTCTACCAGAACGACACGCTGCCTTTCCGCATGATCGATACGGTGGGGTATGAGTTTGACTTTTTCCACCAGCACAAGATTAAGAATGATATCGCCAAATTCGGCCGCGAGGGCGTCCGGCAGAAGAATATGGAGAAGCTGATCCATATGATCTGGTACTGCATCGACGGCACGGGAAAGCGGATCGATCAGTCGGTGCTGGAATACATCAAGTCCGTTCAGGATGACTGGAAGGGCGTTCCTATTTTGCTGGTCATCACGAAATCCTACTCGGAGATCGAGGAGGAAGAGAATGTGCAGATGGCGAAGAGCGCCATCCACAAATACAACAGCAGGCATTTGAAGAATCCGCTCGTGATCGAAGATATTGTGCCGGTGGTCGCCAAAATATACCCGATCAACGCGGCTTTCAGTGTGGCGCCGCGCGGGCTCGATGTTTTGGTGGAGAAGACGAATGAGCTGGCGCCCAAGGCCATACGGATGGCAAACAGCGCGGTGAAGGACATCGATGTGAAGATCAAGCGCAGTATGGCGCAATCGATCGTCGTGGGAGCGACGACGGCGGCCGGCGCCGTGGGGGCGATTCCGCTGCCGACGCCGGACGCAGCCGTGCTGGTTCCGGTGCAGACGGCCATGATGGGGGCCATCGCCAGGACTTACGGGATCAAAGAGAACTCACAGGTCAATGAGATCATCAACAGTGTCCTGAAGGTCGGGATGACCACGATCGCGGGCAGGACGCTCCTGAGCCAGCTCAAGCTCATTCCCGGGCTTGCGGCGGCGGGCGCGGTCCTCAATGCGGTGACGGCGGGAATCATCACTTTTGTGGCCGGAGAGATCAGCATCACGATGTTCGAGCGGATCTATAAGGGCGATTCCGATTATAGCGGCGTCGACTGGGAGGCGGAGGTGATCTCTCTTTTCAGCAAATATATGCCGGGCATCGTGACGGTTGTTAAGAATTATGCGGACAAGCACGGCGGGAAGATCGATCCGGGGCAGCTGGGAAATTTGCTCTCTGAATTTTTTGCCGGGGACAAATCGCGCTGAAGAGGCGGAGCATTGAAGGCAGGGGTGGCAAAATATGATAGAAGAATTCAGGATTGAAACAATGGACCAGCTTTCGGTTCTGGTGGCGGAGCAGTATTACAGGCCGGAGCTCAAGCGGCACAGGGACCTTCATATCTATCGCGGGATGAGCAACGCGGATTTCAAGCTTACGACCAGTTTGTACAGGAACTGCAAATCCATGAGCAGGGAACTGGAAATGCCGCTTCTGCACAATTTTACGAAGTATGCGGTCCTGGAAGAGCCGATCATCGACGGCAATGTCTGGAAGCAGATGATCGTGGGGCAGCATCACGGGATTCCTACCAGGCTTTTGGACTGGTCTTTTTCTCCGCTGATGGCGCTGCATTTCGCGACGACAGAAGATGACCTGGACGAAATGGACGCCCACGACGCCGTGGTCTGGAAGATTGACGTTCATGAGCTTCACAGCCGGCTTCCGGAGAATTATCAGAAGGTCATGAAGAAGTATTCGACTACGGTGTTCTCGATGAATATGCTGGAGGAGGCGTGTGAGTCGCCGGAGCAGTACGACAGGGACATGAAGATGGACAATATGCTTGTCATGGAACCTCCGTCCCTGGACCGGCGGATCATCAGCCAGTTTTCATTTTTTTCGATCGTTCCGATGGATATGCAGGATATTGAGAAATTCCTGGATACGAATACCCATAAGACTGTGCGCTATATCATAGCTAAGGAGCTGCGCTGGCAGATCAGGGATTTTTTGGACCATCAGAATATCACGGAGCGTATAGTCTATCCGGGGCTGGATGGGCTGGCCAAGTGGCTGGGGCGGCACTATTATGTGAGGGACTGACCCTGGAGGTGTCTGACTACCCTAGAGGTGTCTAGGTGTCCGATACCCTAGAGGTGTCCAATACCCTAGAGGTGTCCGATACCCTAGGTGTCCAATACCCTAGAGGTGTCCAATACCCTGAAGGTGTCCAATACCCTAAAGGTCATCAACTACCAAGAAGGAGGTAAACAGTGAAAATCGTTTTGCAAAACCTGACCAAGCGTTATCCCAACCGCAACAAGAAGATCAAAGAGGACGTGATCGCCGTAAACAACTTCAATTTTGAAATTCCGGACGGCAAGCTGATCGGCCTTCTGGGCCCCTCGGGCTGCGGAAAGAGCACGACCCTCAACATGATCTGCGGGCTGGAGAAGCCCACGTCCGGAAAGATCTTCTTCGGCGACGACGACGTCACGGATCTCCCGCCGGAAAACAGGGGAGTAGGAATGGTGTTCCAGAGCTACGCACTGTATCCTCATCTGACAGTCCTGCAAAATATCATGTTCCCCATGGAGAACCTCAAAGGTAAGGATAAGATGACCAAGGAGGCCATGCGCGCCAAGGCGGAAGAGGCGGCCAGAATGGTCCAGATCGATCAGCTGCTCGAGAGAAAACCCAGTGAGCTCTCGGGTGGTCAGCAGCAGCGCGTCGCGATCGCGAGAGCGCTGGTCAAGGTGCCCAGAGTGCTGCTTCTGGATGAGCCTCTCTCGAACCTGGACGCGCGGTTAAGGCTCCAGACGAGAGAAGAGATCCGCAGGATCCAGAAGGAGACCGGGGTCACGACGGTTTTTGTCACGCATGACCAGGAAGAGGCGATGAGTATCTCGGACCTGATCGTTGTCATGGAAGCGGGCGTGGTCCAGCAGATCGACAAGCCCCAGCAGGTCTATGAGGATCCGATCAATCTGTTTGTCGCCAAGTTCCTCGGAACGCCTCCCATCAATGTCTTCGAAGGAGAAGTCAAAGACGGGAAGATCTATATCGGCGGAAGCGCCCTGCTGAACGTGGTTCCCGAAGCGGACTGGGAGGAAGGCGATTCGGACGCGGCTGACGGCGTCGCCCTGCAGGACGGCCCGGTCACCGTGGGCATCCGCCCGGAAGGTTTTGACCCCGAGCCGAACGGAGAGCTTCACTGCGGTCTGACAGCCGTGGAAGTCATGGGAAGAGACACGAGCATCGTCGCCACGCATGCGTCGGCCGCGAACGGCTCCATCCGCACGATCGTGGACACGGAGGAACTCAAATATGTGAGCGGGGATTCAGTGAACTTCCGGATCAAACCGAGCAGGATTTATCTGTTTGACACTGCGACCGGCGCCAGAGTCCGCTGCAAATTCTCTCCGCTTCAGTGAGGAAGGAGGGCGGCGCATAATGGATAAAAACAACAATAAAGCCTGGCTGTACCTGTTCCCGGCGATGGTCTTCCTGGGCGTCTTCATGGTCTATCCCCTGTTTGACGTCGTGATCTACTCCCTGGAGGAAGGGTACAACTTCGCCTCTCAGACCTATTTTGGCATAGGTAAGTACAACTACTCGTATGTCCTGAGGGACCCGTATTTCCTGCAGGCCCTCAAGAACACGTTTATTCTGGTTATCATCACGGTCCCGCTGTCGACGGCGATCGCGCTCCTGATCTCCGTGGGGCTCAACTCGATCACGAAGCTCAAGGACTTCTTCCAGACCGTATTCTTCCTGCCTTACGTCACCAACACGCTGGCAGTCGGCCTGGTCTTCATGATCCTGTTCAAGAAGACCCCCTATTCGGACGGCTTCGTGAACCTTCTGATCACGGCCTGCGGTGGAACCGCGGTGGACTTCATCGACGGACCCTACTGGGCCAAGATGTTCGTCATGTGCTTTTACACGGTCTGGGTCGTCCTTCCGTTCAAAATATTGATCCTCACGAGCGCGCTGGCCAGCGTCAATCCCGACTACTACAAGGCGGCCAGGGTGGACGGTACCTCAAAGCTCAGGATTTTCACAAGGATCACGCTTCCGATGATCTCGCCCATGATCTTCTATCTGGTGATCACCGGATTTATCGGGGCCTTTAAGGCCTACAGTGACGTGGTCGCTATTTTCGGAACGGACCTCAACGCGGCAGGCATGAACACCATCGTAGGTTATGTCTACGACATGCTGTACGGCAACAGCGGCGGTTATCCGTCCTTTGCGGCGGCGGCAGCTCTGATCCTGTTCGCGATCGTGCTGACCATCACGTGCATCAACCTGTTGATCAGCGGCAAGAACAACATTTAAAGGAGGGATCAAGATGAATCAAAATACAGATTTCTCCGCGATTGAGAGACAGGCGCAGCGAAACGAAAGGACCCGCAAGGTGGTCACTTATGTGCTCCTGACCTTCTGGGCCCTGATCGTCCTGTTCCCTTTCTACTGGATGATCCTGACGTCGGTGAAGAGCTACAGTGCCTACAACTCGGAGTATATCCCCAAGCTCTATACGGTATCACCGACCATGCAGAACTATTTTGACGCGTTTACGGCGGTACCTCTGGGGAGGTATTTCCTGAACACGCTGATCTTCACCGTGGCCACGACGGTCCTGATGATGATCGTCACCGTGCTGGCGGCCTTCGCGTTCGCAAGGCTCAAATTCCCGGGCAAAAACATCCTGTTCACGCTGTTTTTGTCGCTGATGATGATCCCCAACGAGCTGGTCATCATCACTAACTTCGTCACGATCACGAATGCGGGCTGGCGCAACAGCTATATCGGCCTGATCCTGCCGTCGGTCACTTCGGTGTTCTACATCTATCTGCTCAAGGAAAATTTCGAGCAGATCCCGGAGGAGCTCTATAAGGCGGCCAAGGTGGACGGCACCTCAGACTTCAAGTATCTGTGGAAGGTCATGCTGCCGATCTGCCAGCCTACCATGGTGACCATCGCGATCCTGAAGGTCATCGAGTGCTGGAACTCCTATGTGTGGCCGCGGCTGATCACGGACGACCAGGCGTATTTCCTCGTCTCCAACGGTATCCAGGAGATCCGTGAGAACGGCTTTGGGCGCGAGAACATTCCCGCCATGATGGCGGCCGTCGTGGTCATCTCCATACCGCTGATCGTGCTGTTTCTGATCTTCCACAAGAAGATCATGGCCGGCGTCTCGAGAGGAGGTACAAAGGGATGAAATATTTTGGAAAAATCGCGGTACTTGCGGCTGCCGGCATCCTCTCGGGTACCTTGCTGACCGGCTGCCACGGCTCGCAGGGGAGGGCGGCGTTCGCGGTTCCCGAGCAGCTCGATGAGGACAAGCAGATCGAGCTCACTTTCTGGGCCAAAAACGACACCAACAAGACGCAGACCAGGATCTACGAGAAGGCGATCACGGACTTTGAGGCGCTCTATCCGAATATCGACGTGAACATGCGCCTTTACACGGACTACGGCAAAATATACAACGATGTCATTACAAACATCTCCACCAATACGACCCCTAACGTCTGTATTACGTATCCGGACCACATCGCGACCTATATGACCGGCGACAATGTTGTTGTGCCGCTGGATTCGCTGATGACAGACGCGCGGTATGGCCTTGCGGGCAGTGAATTGAAGTTCGACGGGCCCTCCAAAGAAGAGATCGTCCCGCAGTTCCTGCAGGAGTGCACGATTGGCGGCACGACTTATGCGATGCCCTATATGCGTTCCACGGAAGCCTGCTATGTGAACAAAACTTTCGTGGAGAAGCTGGGGTATGAGGTTCCCGATATTTTGACCTGGGACTTTGTCTGGGAGGTGTCGGAGGCGGCGATGGCCAAGGATTCTTCGGGGAATTTCGCGGTCAACGGGCAGAAAGTCATGATCCCCTTCATCGATAAGTCCACGGACAATATGATGATCCAGATGCTGAAGCAGCAGGACGCGGGCTACTCGTCGGACAGCGGGGAGGTGCTGATCTTCAACGATGCGACCAAGGAAATCCTGAAGACGGTTGCCGGGCATGCGGCGACGGGCGCTTTCTCTACGTTCAAAATATCGAGCTATCCCGCGAACTTCCTGGATGCGGGGCAGTGCATCTTTGCCATCGATTCTACGGCGGGCGCGACGTGGATGGGCAGCAAGGCGCCGCTTTCGGACATCAGCAAAGACCAGTTTGTGGAGTTCGAGACAGCCGTCAGGATGTTCCCTCAGTACGATCCTTCTAACCCGAAGATGATCTCGCAGGGGCCGTCGGTCTGTATTTTCAACAAGGAAGATCCGCAGGTCGTGCTGGCTTCCTGGCTGTTCACGCAGTTTTTGATGAGCAATGATGTGCAGATCGCGTACTCCCAGACGGAAGGTTATGTGCCGGTGACGCTCAAGGCACAGACCTCTGAGGTGTATCAGGACTATCTGGCGCGGAGCGGTGAGGACAATGAGCTTTACTATGATGTCAAGATCAGTGCTTCCAAGCTCCTGATCGACAACGTGCAGTATACGTTTACGACGCCGGTCTTCAACGGTTCCACTTCCCTCCGCGATGCGGCGGGGCAGCTGATTGAGGATGTGACTAAGGCATCCCGCAGAAAGAAGAAGGTTGATGACGCTTATCTGGAATCGTTATTTGATGATGTCACTTCGCTCTATCGACTGGATCAGACCAGTATGGGAGCAGGAGGAGAAGGCGGGCCGGATCGGGATTTGGGGCCGCTGCCGACGGCCTCTAAGGTGCTTTTGATTATCCTGGTTGTCACCTGGATTTTGATCGGGGTGTATTATGTGCGGATGAAGAGGAAGAGTGAGGAGAAGTAAGGGGCACCCTAGAGGTGTATGAGGGGCACCCTAGAGGTGTATGAGGGGCACCCTAGAGGTGTATTAGACCCTAAAGGTGTATCGTGATATTTGTGTACTATTTTGGCGAATCTTCGCTATAATAGAAGTGATTTCGAAGGAGAGTTTTTTCGTAAATCACAGTAACACTTGTTGCCAAAGCTGCTTTCTGCTCAAAGCGGCGGAGGACAAATTGTACTAAAACATGGAGGAAGTTATGAAAAAAGCAATTGTTATTATGTTGACCGGCGCGATGATGCTGGCAGCAGTAGCATGCGGTGGCGGCAGCAACAGCAATTCTACTCCGGCTGTGGAAACTCAGACAGAAGAGGCGAAGCCTGCTGAGGAAACAGCAGAGGCTGTTGAGAGTACGGTGCAGGAGACTGAGGAAGCCGAGGCCAATATTGCGGAAGAGGCTATCAGTTATGAGGACTATCTTGCGGCAGCAACTGATTCCGAAGTGGTCATTCAGGGAGCAATTCAGGGTAAGCAGTCTTACTATGCACAGGATGATGCCGGAACTGCTAATATTTATCTGCAGGATCAGAACGGCAGTGCATATTTCCTGTATCAGCTTCCCTGCACGGAGAAGGAATATGAGCTGATGGAAATCGGCAAAACGATCAAGGTTAAGGGCTATAAATCCGAGTGGTCCGGCGAGATTGAAGTTGTCGATATTGAAGCATGGATGTTCGTTGACGGTGATTTCATTGCTGAGGCGGAGGATGTAACAGCACTTCTTGGTACTGACGAACTTGCGAGCAAGATGAACAAGAAAGTCATTTTCAAAGGTATGACTGTTGAGCCCAGCAAGGACAAAGACGATAAGGATGTCGCATTCCTTTACGGTGCTGACGGATCAGGGGAAAGAGGAGCAGATACTGATCTGTACTTCAATGTCTCACTGAATGGGCAGACTTATACATTCACAGTAGAGTCTTATCTCTGCGGACCTGATACTGACGTCTATAAGGCAGTTGAAGATCTTCACATCGGTGATGTTATCGATATGGAAGGTTTCCTGTACTGGTATAACGGACCGAACCCTCATATTACAGCAATTCTTGCTCAGTAATAAGATTTAGAAAAGGTGCCCCAGCTTGTTGGCTGGGGTGCCTTTTATATTTGGAGAACCACCCTAGGGAGAACTACCCTAAAGGAGAACTACCCTAAAGGAGAACTACCCTAGAGGTCTTGATCTGCTAGAGGAGAACTACCCTGGAGGTCTTGGCCTGTTTGGGAGAACTACCCTAGAGGTCAGGGGGAAAAACAAGGACCCTAGAGGTCGGGGAGCGAGGTCGGGGAGGGCCCCATTGAGGGAAAACTCAAGAGCAGGCATGGTTAATAGCGAGCGATCTATCAGATCTCTCGCTCAATATGCCAGGAGGTCAGTATTTTGACAAAATATTGCCTAAGAAGGCGCTCTAGAACTTAACGGCTTTTCTGATCACGCCGTAGGAAATGCCGGTCATTCTGTTGGCCCGGTTCATCGAAATACCGGCTTTCCACATTTCCCGTAGTGCCCGGTCACGCTTGTCTTTCTCCAAGGCTTGGAATTGCGTTACATTATGGCAACCGGAAATGTTATACATGATCTCTTTGGCACGTTCATCATTGAGGCGGGGCTTTTCGTCGTCGATGTCCATGCAGTGGTCGTTGTTAGGGGTGCAATTGAAACTGATGAAATCTTTCCTGCTAACGAAGGATTGCACAAAACTGGCGTCAATGAGTTCATTGGCGTAGTAATTGCGAAAGCTGCTGTATTTGTACTCTTTTGGCTTCTTGCAGATTCCTGCCTTGACAGGGTTCTGGTGTACGTAACGGATGACGGTGAGGAGCTGGTTCTCGTTGTTGATCGGCCTGCTCTTGAAAGGAGACTGAAACAGACTGCCGACGCGCGAATATTTCTGGTTGTAGTAGTACACATAACTGGGGGAGATGTGCTGGAAAATGCGGCCGAGGGGCATCTCACCGACTTTTAAGACGAGGTGGAGGTGATTTGACATCAGGCAGTAGCTGAGGAGCTTGAAATCGCAGATCGATTCATATTTGCGCAGGATTTCCAAAAACTTTTCGAAGTCTGCAGCATCCTCAAAGATATCTTGTTTATTGATACCGCGGATTGTGATGTGATAAATGCCAAGGGGGCTGATTTTGCGTTTGGGAGTTGCCATAGACGTGACCTTTTTAACCTTTCTTTTGTAGACAGTTGTACAGTATTAGAAATAAAGACAACCTTTTGTGAATTGAAGATAATACTGTTAGTGATGAAGTTTTGCAGAGAAGCCTGCAGAAAACTTAAAGAAATCAAGTACCTTATAGCTAGTAGTTGAGTTCAGGCACTATGAAATGAGAAGCTGCGCCTGCCATAAAGAAGAAAGACGGCGTCAGATCTGATTCTGATATGTTATCACGGATTTTTTGGGGGTTCAAGGATAATTAAAAACGGGTGACTCTGAGACTCGACCTCTGGGGTGACTCGACCTCTGGGGTGACTCGACCTCTGGGGTGACTCGACCTCTAGGGTAACTCGACCTCCGGGGGGACTTGACCTCTGGGGAAACTAGACCTTGGAATGTAGTTTAGGAGCTTTAGGGTTTTTGGATAAGGTTTGTTGTATAATTTAAGAAGATCAATAAATCCGAAGGAGAAGAATCTATGAATGTTGCGGAAACTCTTGAAGCACTCAGAAAAAGGGCACTTTATGATCCGGCGCTAAAAGAGGCTTTGCTGGCAACCAGGGATCATCCTAACTCGTTGGGGGAGTTTTGCAGGATCAGTACGGAAGCCGGCTTTCCTCTTTATGATATGGACATCATTGAATATGGTGAGTTCTCTTATGCTTCCATGAGGCGCAGCACGAACGGTGGCGGAGAAAATTCACCGTTGTTAGATGGTGAAGATGATGCGTATGAAATTTTTTTATATGAACTGGAACGAGGATAGATACCCTAGAGGTCTTTAGACGAGGTCAGATATCCTATGTACAGATACCCCTGAGGTATAGCACTGAGGTGGATACCTTAGAGGTCTTCAAATGGGGCTTTCAAAGGAGGGGCAGATACCCTAGAGGTCTTTAGAGGGAGGTCTTTAGAGGTCAGGTCTTTAGGTCCTCAAAGGAAAAGACACCTTTGAGGTTATTGATACCTCTGAGGAGAGGAGGGAAATATGAAATTTTTGCAAAAGCTTGGCAAAGCAATCATGCTGCCGGTAGCCTGTCTGCCGCTGTGCGGCATATTGATGGGTCTGGGGTATCTTATGTGCCCCTCTACGATGCAGGGCGGCGAAGCAGCCGGTTTTATACCGATGCTGGGAATGTTTCTTGTGAAAGCGGGCAGCGCGCTGATAGACAACATCGCAATCCTGTTTGCAGTGGGCGTCGGTGTCGGAATGGCAGACGAAAGGGATGGCACGTCCGCGCTCGCTGCGCTGGCTTCCTGGCTCATGATTACGACGCTGCTTAAACCTGACAATGTGAAACCGTTTCTGGAACTGTTTTCTGTCGGCGAGGAGACTCTTCTTGCATTTGGCAAAATAGAGAATCCCTTCATCGGCATTCTGGCCGGATTGATCGGAGCTTCGAGCTACAATCGATTTAAGGATACGTCGCTCCCCGAGTGGCTGTCCTTCTTCAGCGGCAAGCGCAGCGCAGTCATTGTATCCGGAATCGCTTCCGTGGTGGTTTCCGCTATTTTGATGGTCGTATGGCCGACGCTGTTCGGCGCACTGGTCAAAATGGGACTTGCGATCGTCGGAATGGGCAACATCGGTGCGGGCGTTTATGCTTTTTTGAATCGACTGCTGATTCCGGTCGGGCTGCATCATGCGCTTAACAATGTTTTCTGGTTTGAGACGATCGGGCTGGGCGATATCACGCATTTCTGGGCCGGGGAGACTTCCGCGGATGTGTCGTGGTCGCTCGGAATGTACATGTCGGGGTTCTTCCCGTGCATGATGTTCGGTGTTCCCGGGGCGGCGCTCGCTATTGTGCACTGTGCCCCTAAGGAGAAGCGGAAGCAGGTCATCGGAATGGTTGCTTCCACCGCAATCTGTGCTTTTGTCTGCGGCATTACGGAACCTTTTGAATTCATGTTCATGTTCGCTTCGCCGGTTCTATATTTTGCCTATGCGCTTTTGTACGGAATTTTCAGTTACATAACTGTGCTGAGCGGGTTTCGGGCAGGGTTTGCATTCTCCGCAGGCGTGACGGATCTGGTATTCTCAGCCTCGCTCCCGGCGGCGCAGAAAACCTGGATGATCATACCTTTAGGGTTGGCTGCGTTCGTGGTATTCTATCTGGTCTTCAGGGTGATGATCACGGCGCTTGATCTCAAGACACCCGGCAGGGAGGAGAGCAGCGGCGCAGATGAAGAAAAGTCTGCAAAAGCGGCGACAGCCTCGGCTACAGTTGCCAAGTCGGACAAAATAGAGAACGCCCAGGAGAACAGCAGAGAAGATACCATAGTGGAAGGCTTCAATTTGAATGCAATTCTTGATGGACTCGGTGGCAGGGAGAACATTCAGACATTGGACAACTGCGTCACAAGGCTCCGTGTTGAGGTGAAAGACTCGGATGCGGTCAATGAAGGCATGCTAAAGGCAGCCGGTGCTAAGGCCGTGGTCAGACCGGGGGCGGGCAGCGTACAGGTCGTGATTGGGCTCAAGGTGCAGAAAGTGGCGGATGAGTTGAGAAAGATGATTTGATAGAGACACCTCTAGGGTATCTAGATACCGGGCGCGGACAGACACCTCTAGGGTATCTGTCCGGTCGAGATAGAGACACCTCTAGGGTATAGAGACACCAGGGGTTACAGATACCTCTAGGGTAGTTCAACATAGGGTAGTTCAACACCTTTAGGGTAGTTCAACACAACAAATAAGCTCTCCGGAGAAACTTGAGAATTTCAAGTTTCTCCGGAGAGCATTTTTTGTATGTTGGCTTCGGTTGGGTCGACGCTGTAGGGCCATTCAATAAGGCGAACCTGGTTTGCAATGCAAAGTTCTCTTTTTTGACTGTCCAAAAGCCTGCGCTGCGCCAGCGCCTCCTCTCCGCCGAAGAATTCGACAGGAAGGTAGTGTTGGACACCCTGGTATTCGATCGCGGTCCTGAGGGAAGGGATATACAGGTCCAGGCTTTGGCGGCCGAGCCACTCGGGGCGGTATTGGTAGAGCGTATCGGGATGGCGACCGCGTACTGCATGGAACAGGGTCAGCTCGTGTTTCCACTTCGGGCGGATCACGTCCTCGGCGGTGAGTTTGGTCCTGATCTTAGTTCGGGCCAGGCGCCAGTTTGTGCGGAGGCCGTCTTTCTCCTCGTAGAGAGCCAGGTCGGCGTACCACCACTGAAAGAAGGGCATGATGACCTTGGTGAGGCTCAGGAAGAATTCGAGCTCTGAGGTAAAGTATCCGCACTCTAGGATGTGATCGATATTGCGTCTGACGTGGACTGTTTTGACCGGGTTGTGGTGAAACGGGAGGTTCCCTTGATATTTTGCCAGGCGATCGGGGAGGTAGGGAGAGCGGAGCACAGTTCCGCCTTCCCACAGATGATCGTGATACCAGGGAAGCGAATGATCGTACAGGGAATAGCCGCCGAAAACCTCCTGCGAAGTGTTCGTGTAGAGCAGGTGGTACATCAAAAGGACGGTGTCCATGTCACTCTTGTCAAAGACGGACAGATAGTGGACTTTTTCCTCGTCCGGGAAGAGACTGCGGACAGGTTTGAAGACCTCTGCTTTTTTACAGACTTCCGCTATGACAAAAAATTGTGAGACGAAGCTCTCGGGAAACAGGAAGCAGGCTTTGCGGTCCGTGTCTAGATCGGCGAATTGGGCCATAAAGGCGTCCACATATGGGTTGGTGCGGGGGACGGCGTCGGGGCCGGTTTCGGCATTTGCAGCTGCCCGTTCGATCAGCTTCATGGTTGCATGGCGGTAGGAAAGATCCGACCAGGATAATTGTACGAGAAATCGATCATAATGGCCTTCTATATACTCCTCGCGGAGTTCGTCAAAATCTTTTTGATAGGATTCGTGCTCTTCGAGAAGTTCGTCGAGTGTAGCGAAAGTACTCATTCTATGGTGCTGCGGGTAACGATCCCATAGCATTTTGAGGCGGTCAAAGGTATATGTTTCCTGCGGCCTTTTATGGATGGGTGGGTACATGGGGGCTCCTCTCTGTTTTGGCTCTTGAAGATAGTGTACGAAATGGGGTGTGCATTTGTTTGTACACACCCTGGAGGTCGGCTGCGGTCGGATTGCCGACACCCCAGAGGTCTCCGATACCCCAGAGGTCGGCGGTATCCTAGAGGTCGGCGATACCCTAGAGGTCGGCGGTACCCTGGAGGTCGGCGATACCCTAGAGGTCGGCGGTACCCTGGAGGTCTCCAATACCCGAGGTCGGCGATACCCTAGAGGTCTCCGATACCCTAAAGGTCGGCGATACCCTGGAGGTCGGCGATACCCTGGAGGTCGGCGATACCCTAGAGGTCGCCTATAGAGGTCGCCGATACCAGAGGTCTCCGATACCCTGGAGGTCTCTGATACCCTAGAGGTCTTTGATACCCATAAGAAAGAATAGTATAATTGAGAGTAGAACATCAGAGTGCAGAACAACAGCGAGGAATACCATACACACCGGACGGGAACGCCGCAGAGGCCCCGAGCGGGAGCCTTTCAAAGCGGTCATTTCATGGAGGAGGAATATGAGCAGGCTGAAAGAACTCAGAAAAATTGTGGATGCGGAGTTGAACAGGATGGAGGACGCGGACAAGCGCATCAGCGCGGTCAATCATCTGTACGGGGTATCCCTGGCAGCGACAATGATCGCCAAAAAACGCGGGCTCGACCCGGAGCTGGCCGCCATGGCGGCTATGATGCACGACCTTGCAGCCTATAAATCGGGGTCGTACGATGACCACGCGCACAGGGGAGCTGTGCTGGCGAGGGATATTTTGGCAGAGCTTGGGAAGACGGATGAGAAGGAGACGGATCTGATCTGCTCGGCGATCTACCACCATGACGACAAGCTCGTTGTGGACGCCCCCATGGATGAGGTGCTCAAGGACGCGGACGTGATCCACCACTGCATGAACGACTTGGCCAAAACAGTGAAAGAAAAAGAGAGAGCGCGGTTCGCGGCGCTCTGTGAAGAGTTCGGGATGTGAGAGGAGAGGTTCTATGATTCTTTATCACACGGGGTATCAGGAGATCCGCGAGCCGGATATTCATCACGGCAGGGTCAACGCCGATTTCGGGCAGGGCTTTTACATGACTGCCAACGAGGAATTCGCGAGAAGATGGGCGCGGGTGCGCGCGGACGCGCAGACCATTGTCAATGTGTACGACCTGGATCTGACGGGGCTGACAGTGCATCGCTTTGAGAGGGATGAGAAGTGGTTTGACTATATCTTCAGAAACAGGGCGGCAAGGCCCGATCGGCTCCCGGACGCGGATGTGATCATCGGGCCGATCGCGAACGATACGATTTACGATACTTTCGGGATTATTACGAGCGGACTTCTGCCCGCGGAGAAGTCGATGAGACTGCTGATGATCGGACCATGCTACGAGCAGATCGTTGTCAAAAGTCAGAGAGCGGCCGATCAGCTGGTGTGGCGGGAGGGCAATGTTTTGACGGAGCAGGAGGTGGCCGGGTACCGCGAGATCGTCGCACAGGAAGAGGCGGAGTATCAAAGGCTGTTCGCCGAGGAGATGGAGAGGATGTAGGGGAGCGTGCGGACGCTGCAGAGGCAGGGGAGCCTGCCTTGTGTTTGGAGCACACAGAGTGAGCTGGGGAGCCGGTGCGCCGCGCTGCCGCGCCGCGGGAATTATTGACCTAATTGGGGGATCCCCGCCGGATTATACTTGTAGTGTAAAGTGCGGCGATTCGGTTGACTCTGAAAATACAGTTTGATAGATTATGACTCAGGAAGTGCCTGTCCTGCTGGTTTTGCCATGCAGAAAAGGCACTTTCTTTGTTTTGAACATGAGGAGCTACCCTGGAGGAGCTACCCTGAAGGTGTGGCCTACCCTGAAGGTAGGAACTTAAAGGTAGGGCTGCAGTTCATGACAAAAAAAAGAAGCCATCTTGTCGGGTATGTCCTGCATATCCGGGTGGAAATAAATGAACAGGCTGCAGGACAGGCAAATCGGCACAGGCACGCCGACTGATCCGGCAGCCGCTAATCAACAACATACCCTAGATGTTTCGAGACATCGAGATACCCTCTAATCAACAACATATCCTAGATGTTTCGAGACATCGAGATACCCTAAAGGTGTCCATACCCCTAGAGGCATCGAGATACCCTAGAGGTGTCCAAACCTAGTAGAACGTAAATTAATTAGCTACACCAATTGGTGTTCCAAAGTCTTCCATCTTGTATTTCCAGTGATATACAACCGGCGTTTCGTTCACTTCATCAAAGTATTTGTAAATCCGGTCGATGAGTTCCTGCTTTGTTGCAACCCGAATGCCGCGCAGCATTTGTCGCGTCATCTTACCGAAAAAGCCCTCGATCATATTAAGCCAGGATCCGTGCTTAGGTGTGAAGATGAATATGAATCTCCCAGGTATTGTTTCAAGGTATTGTTTCACCTTCTTGCTGGTATGAACTGTGTGGTTATCCAGTATCACCTGGATGGTATCACCTTCGGGGTATTTTTCATTGAGTATCTTCAGAAAATCAATGAAATCCTCACTTTTGTGTGAATCTCTGACCAGTGGAATCGCTTCACCGGTAAGCAAATCTATTGCTGCCAGAAGCGATACCGTTCCTAACCTTTTGTATTCATAATCTCTTTTGATTGTGCCGTTCTTTACAGTGGGCGGCAGATCAGGAGATGTTGTGGCAATAGCTTGAATCCCAGGCTTTTCATCATATGATACGGTATGAACATCCTGTTCACCTGCAGGTATAAACAGTTCTCCATTTTCATCAAAGAGCAGCTCTATCTGCTTATAAACCAGCAGTACCTGGTGCATCTTTGCGTCGAAATCGGGATCTCGGTTCTCGCAGTAATACTGTATCCGATGGGGTTTTATATTTGCTGCATCCAAGATATTTTTGACACTTGTTTTTGTTATTGTAGAGAGCCTTGTATAACCGGCACTTTCAGCTGTCTTATTGATATGCGCTGTCAGTTTCGCGTAGGTCCACGTTTCGGCGGAGTAGCCAAAATCTGTCGGCTTTTGGCAGGCAACATTTATAATCCAGGCTTTCTCATCGTCAGTGATCTCTGCATTTCTGCCTCTGCCGGGAGCATCATAGATGGCGTTTTCAACACCGCCTTCTCTGAATTTTTTCAAGCATAGAAGGACGCTGTTCCGGTTAAGATCAACCTTATCAGCGATTGCATCTACGGAATCGCCGCTCTCTTTGAGAAGAAGAATTCTTGCCCGGGAAACGACCTGTGCCTGAAGTGTACGTGTTCTCACAATAGATTCCAGGCGATTGTGATCTTCGGTGGAAAGCACTAAAGGGACTGCCTTTGCCATTACTGAATACCTCCATAAACTTTTGTGTATTCAGTGTAACACAGCATCAACAATTAGTATAGTTATTTAATTTACAATCTACTAGGAACTATTTCTGATAAACAAGGCGAATACTGGAAAAAACAGATTAAAAAGATCCATGAGCCTCTTTCCTATGGGTATTGTGAGGGATGGAAGCAAATATACTTTGCCGGGAACTGGGCGATTATCATTATGATGATAGTAGGAATAGGAGTTGCACCAATCTTTGCTGGGGAGTATCAGTCAAAGTGTGATTCGCTGTTTTTGTGCATGAAATACGGAAAAAGCAAACTGATAATTTCAAAAGTGTTGACTGCATGGCTGTTTACAACTTTTGTATATATTGTGCTGACTGCTGGATATTCAATCGCCTATTTACTGTTGTATGGCGCAGAAGGAGGGGATCTTCCGATTCAGTTGGTTTCTCCATGGCTCTCCGTGGGGTATCCATTAACGATGAAACAAGGTGTTCTACTTGTTCAACTTTTAGCTTACGTTTTCACTCTTTGTTTAATGGCTGTAACATTATTACTCTCATCTCTTTTGAAAAACGCTTATGGTGTCATTGTTATCATTCTACCAATGGCTTTTGTCCTCGCGCTTCTTTCACCGGATCAAGGTGGATATTTTTGGAGCCATATCCTCTCTCTTTTCCCGTCTCAAATCGTTAATTTCGCCTTTGAATCATATATGGCATATGGGTTCTTTGGGAAAGCCTTTAGCTGGTTAAGCGCGGGAATGATTGTAGATGGAATCTGTGCCATAGCTTTTTCGTGCTTGAGTTATTTTGTGTTCAAACAGCATCAAGTGAATCGTTAATTAGGATCTTGAAGAGGTAGAAGTCTACCTCTTCATACCACTATCGAAAACTGAAAAATCTCAGCCCATCATAGAGGCACACAAAGCAGTAAGTCTTGAAAAAGATTTGCTGCTTTTTTCTTGCCCGATTTGGCAAAACGATGTCCGCCCGCTGTAGTAGTGGTGAAAAGAAAATGAAAAAAGTTTGGCCGAAAGTGAGCACGCGGCGGTCTTGCCGGTGATAAATGAAGCAGTAACAAAGAGAAAATGTGGTGATCCATTTTATATCACCTGGCTTTGCTACAATGAAAGATATTGACTTCTATTACGGTTAGTGATACATTTATTACAGTAACCGTAATAAGGAGGGAACTATGCGGGATAATGTAAAAGGCGGCGCGCTTACAGAAGTGACGTTCTATATTTTACTGTCCCTCTATGCTCCGAAACATGGATATGCCGTCATGCAGTTTATTGAAGAAAAAACAGATGGGAGGCTTTCTCTGGGAGCTGGGACTTTGTATGGAGCGCTAAATTCTTTGCAAGAAAAGGGCTGGATCGCATGTTGTGGAGATAACAAGGGACGAAAAAAAGAATACCTCATTACATCACAAGGTAAAGAAGTAGCCAAAAAAGAGATGGAAAGGCTTAAAGAGCTTGTATTTATTGCATCAGGAATTGTCGGAGGTACAACATGAGAAAGAAGTGTTATCGATTCTTTGGAGCTTTGTTGACATCCCAGGGTAATTGGTTGAATAAAATGTCTGAAAAAGGCTTCCGGCTGGTCCGAGCCGGGAAATTACTTTATGAATTTGAACCGTGTACTCCTGGGCAGTATCAATATCAGGTTGAGCTTGTGGCTGATAAATCAAAAGAAAATGCTGAGGACTACGCTCTTTTTTAGAAGATATAGGATATCGTGTATTCTTCAAAAATATTAACCTCAATTATTCCGTCGGGAAAATAAGATGGCGTCCATGGACAGAGAAAGGTGGGACAATCTCCACAAACAAAACAACATTTAACCGTGAATTGCTCATTGTTGAGAAGATAAATGACGGAAAACCCTTTGAATTACATACTAGTTATGAAGATAAAGCAATATATTGCAGGAAACTGCAAAAGCTATGGTTCTTTCTGTTCCTTACTGCCGTAATTATGGGTATTTTTATGCGAACATGGATACTGGGGACTATATCTGCTGTTTCTCTTATTGTATTGATAGTGTATCAGATTGAACATATGAAGCTTCAAAGGTTGTCAAAAGAAAAAGAGTGGTAAAATAGAGCCGAAAATATACAACTTTTAACGATTCTATTGTGTTTTTTGTAGTTGTTTTGATTTTGCGACTCGTTGCTTGCTCGTCTATACCTTTTTATTAGATAGAGTAGATTTGCTATCAAGAATACGGATGCTCTACCACTGTAGTGATAGATGTAAATTTCATTTTGGTAGCCTCCTTCGTCTTTGATAGCTGTTTAATACACGGTAAATAACGATTGCTGCCACCAACTATTAAGCAACTTTTCAGTTGCCCCGTAGCTTTTTGATGGTAAAATACGGATCAGCGCCAATCACTCTTTAAAGATCTTTCTTAAGATTTCTTGCCTGTTCAGGTTCCTTCTTTAAGTCATCACCATAGAACTGCTCCACGTTCTGTCTGGCCTTCAGCAGCTCCTGCATTTCCCGCTTTGCTTCCCGGTAGCCTTTGTAGGCTTCCTTTTTCTGAACAATCAACTGTGCATATTCCTGCCGGAGTTCTTTGATCGTTGGCAGCTTGGCTGCCCCGGCTGCGTTGAAGGCTTCCTTTGCCGCCTTGTGAAGTGTGATCTCTGCCCGATGCTCTTCAAAGAACTTTTTGCTGTATCCGGACTTCCGGTAGGCTTCGTAAACATCCCTGGTCTTTGCATAGTTCTGGATGTGCTTCTGCAGGGCCAGGTTCGAAGCCATCTGCGATTCTGCTGCTTTGATCCTGCTGCTTAAATCATTGAAACGGGCAACAGCCGCATCGGTCTTTTCATACAGATCTTCAAAACTCTCGATGTGCTTCTCCCGCATAAACAGGAAGGTCTCCGACATCTGTTTCAGGTTATAGACCTTCGCCCAGCGCTTATAACCTGCACCCTTTCCCTGCTGCATCCGCTGCTGGATGTCGATCAGCAGATTAAAGCGGGGCTTCTCATGAGCCTGGCTGCTCCGGCTTCTGGTATGGATCACCTTCCCGGCAATCCGGTCACGGATATCGTTTTCCGTGTACCCTTCTCCCAGGGATCGCAGCCGGATGAACCGTTTCTGTCCAGTGCCTTTTACCGAGATCTGCTTTCCCCGCTTGATCTCATACCCTGCCATCTCCAACTGATGGAGGAAATCTTCAAAATCCTTCGGCTTTCCGGAAAGGATCCTTTCGATCTCGTCACAGATATGATTCCGCAGTTTTGGCCGCTTCGGGAAGTCTGTCCGCTTCACACGTTCACTGTATGGCTTCGGCTCGATGACGGACAATCCGTGTTCCAGGCAGATGCGGTCGCTGACCTTCTGCAGGGCCATATTGGAACGATGGAAATCCCGGAACTTCCTCCTGCAGTCCAGGGAAGTTGAATTAAAAATGATGTGGTTATGAATGTGGGCCCGGTCGGTATGCGTAGCAACGATGAAGGCGTGTCGGCCTTTGGTAAATGCCAGGGCCAATTCATAGCCGACACGGTTTGCTTCCTCGGCAGTGATCTCTCCGGGTTTGAAGGACTGCCGGATCTGATAGGCGATCACATCACCCCTCTGATCACGTCCTGTATACTGCCGGTACTGCCGTTTGGAAAGCAGGAACTCTTCGTCACAGGTCATGGGATCGCATTCATAGGCAGTGACCAGATTTCCTTTTTCCGTCTTCTCCGGATTCTGCGCGTAATCCGTCCTGGCCTCCAGACACTGCGCCAGTGTTTTCCCTTTATTCACATGCATTGCGATCAGTCTGGTCGCCGCCATTTTCTCACCGCCCTTCCTCTTTGACAAAAAGACCGGCGGCCCTGCAGAAAAGATCTCCACAGAACCGCCGGTATATCATTTGCTTCTCTTTATGGTTTTCAGGAATGCAGGAACACTGCCAGATGGTGGTTCCAGCTTTCCAGTGTGACGATCACGAAGCTCGCACCGAACAGGACCAGGAAGCAGGCTCCCTCCATCAGTGCAAGGAGAAAGGTCTGGCTCCAAAGCTGTTTCACAACCGTGTAGACGCCGCATCCGAAGATCAGGAGCATCAGCGGCCCGATCAGGTAGCTGGAAAGCTTCGTTGCCGTATTCAGCACAAAGTGCAGGATGCCGATCAGCAGCATCAGGGGAAGTATCATGATTTTTGCAAATTTCCGTATCACTCTCATCGCCGTTTCCTCCTTCTGGCTTCATTGTAGTCTTACATGGTGAAACCGGCAACGATGTCGCC
>Ga0256404_1001748_pt1 | contig 50775 bp, 39 predicted proteins | sample RumenRJG_01DNA_FD_185990 | JGI IMG/M metagenome (GOLD analysis project Ga0256404, IMG submission 185990) | Bovine rumen microbial communities from Lethbridge, Alberta, Canada - RJG_01 | ecosystem: Host-associated > Mammals > Digestive system > Stomach > Rumen | place: Canada: Alberta | collected...
CATTTTTACATAATTGTCGAACTCTCGCCTTTCAGGCTCGTGGTTCTGCTCGTGCTGAATCATTTTCTTTTGAAATTAACAAGTATTGTTTCGTCTTTTTGTATGGTCACATATTTTCATATGCGCCCACACTGCTATTCTGTTTTCAATGTTCTGTATTATTCACTCCCAACGCACAGCCCAAACATCGAGCCTTTCGCTATCGGGGTAATTCAAAAACCAAGCTATTTAATCTCGGTTTCTTTATACTACTACTTAAAATTCTATTGTCAAGTAATATTTTAATAAAACTTAAAAATTTTTGCTATTTATATTTTCAAGCTATCCATGCATAACGCACATTTTCTATTTTAATACATAAAAAACTAAAAATCAAGTACTATGTTTAAAATATTTTATATTAATTTATATACCCATTTTTTCAATTATATCAATGATTTCCCGAGCTTCAGGAATATTTGTACAAGACATTTTATTATTTTTTAATCTGCATTTTCTTTTAAAACATGGTTGGCATGCCAATTCATCTCCGCCTATTGATACATATTTGCTCTTATCTCCTAAAGGACCCAGAACATCTTTTGGGGTACAGGTGAATATTGCAATAACATTTGGGTTCTGTGTTGCCCATGCCAAATGAGCACTCCCCGAATCAGGAGCCAAAACAAGTTTTGAACGGGAAAAAATTTCCGCAAGCTCTAAAATATCCGTTTCCCCTGCAAGATTTATACCATGCCCCTGAGAAATATATTCTATTAGTTCATTGTCATTCGGTCCGCCGGTAAAAATGATATTGGCTTTATCTTTTAAATAATTAACAACTTTACGCCAGTTATCCTTATCCCAATGTTTATTTGCCCATGTGGTTGCAGGAGCAATAGAAACTATCGGCTTTGATAAATCTAAATTCGACAGCAAATAATCAACTTTTTTAATCTGCTCATCAGTTCTTGGCGGAAGCGTAACTTTTATATCCTCCGGTTTTACATCTATACCAAGATAATTTGCATATCTTAAATAGTTCATAACAATCGGAGAATCAGGTTTATATGAAATATTATCTATCCACTCATTCCCGCCCAAAAGCGAAAATTCTCTGCCCTCTTTTGAAATAATCCTTCTTTTTGCTCCGCAAAAAAGCATCCAATATAAACTTTTCAGCATCATTTGAGAATCTATTGCAATATCAAATTTTTCAGCTCTCAACTGTTTTAAAATTGACAAATATTCCCTAAAACTCTTTAAAGACGGCCCGCGTTTTTTCCATTCCTTTATCGGCACTAGAATCGCTTTATCTACACAAGGATTATTTTCAACAATCTGAATACCCTTTTCAGATACAAGCCAAGTAATCTCATAACCTGCATCACGCAAAGCATTTGCCAAAGGAATGTTAAATATAACGTCACCCAATGATGATAATTTTATCAATAATAATTTTTTCTTTTCTGACATAAATTTATAATAGCATAAAAATTTTATTAACCCCGTTCGAGTTCATAAATTCTGAACTCTGCAGGTTCTAATTTGTCAAAATGAATATTATCAGAATTTTCAATACCCTGCGGTTCGTAATCCTTTTCTTTTAACATATACTCATTTTTTAAATTATAATCTGTCGGAATCGCAATATTCTTATCAAAAACAGCATACCCGTCAACAAAATCCTTATAGCTTTCACCGGTTGGAGAAGTTATCATGACTTTTTCTGTCGGAGATTTGTAGTTTGCAACTACCAAATATGCAGTTTTCATAGGTTCTCTTGTAATTAACCACGCACAAAAACCATCGTCATCTTCCACAATAATCTGGGCTTCACCGTTCGGAATTATACTATTGTTTTTTACAAATCTGTCTAATGCATCAAATTTTGTATAAAAATCCTCATTATCATTACGATACATTGAAACTTCTTCACCGATTGTATATTCCAAACCGCCCTGAGTGAAACTTTCATCACCATCTGCGTACATCATAGGACGCTGTGCATATTTCCCGCCGGGTAATAATTTGTATTTTGCCCACTTGAATAACGCACCCTTTTCACCCATCTGCGCAGGATACTGATCAATTACATGAAATTCGCCGTCCTGATTATTATAGGTTTTTAAAATAGACATCATATTTCCTGATTTGAATTTAGAATTATATACTGCAAGATTTTGATTATCATCCATAATTTTTTCAGGTGTTTTATCAAACTGGGAGATAATATCATTACCCCACAAAATGTCAAACTTCATATCTTCATGATACTCTTTGTAGTAATTATCCCAAAGCATATATTCTGCCAATGTTGCAAAATAAGGAATCTTTTTCTTCATCGTGGAATTTAGTTTATTCAAAACATATCTTGGAGCTCTGTAACTAATCGGTCTGCCATTTTGTTCTGAAACTTCGTCCACAACATGATCGATATGATCCACCCTGAAGCCGTCAAAGTTGTAATCTCTTTGAAGCTCCTCAAGACTATTTATAAATAAATCTATAACATTTTCATTAAATTTACCGTTTTCAAGATTTACAAAATAATACGGAGTTTGACAATCGAGATTTGCAAGCGGGGTAACATCATCACCTTTAAAATCAAAATGTTTAAACATTGGGTATCCGCCGCACTCACTCATTCCGTCAAAAACAGGAACTCCCGCACTACACCAAGCACCACCGGGAGCAGGCCACAAACCTTCATTTATTAATAACTGGATAACCTCTATCTGCTTTGTTATATCATTTTCTGACAAAACTTTCTTTTCGGAAAATTCATGAACTTTTGCAACCAAATCCTTTACGCGTTTATGAATTTTTGCCTGATAAGATTTTTCCAACATTGAATTTGAAAAATTCTTTTTGTGTTCAATCATTAAACTTTCAAAACTGTCAAATAATTCCTGATACGCAGGACTCAAATCGCCGCTGTTACCTTTTAATCTCTGCAAATAAATATTCTTGGTAATTTTTATATCATCTTCATCATTATCTTTTGATAAAAATTCTGCAACCTCATCAACTTTTGCTTCAAGCTGCTTTTGAATTTCTACCACATCATACCATCTTGCAACCTGAGGATTTGCAAGTACAAATTTTGAAAATCTGCCGGTTTGAGGCAATATATCATATATAACAGGATGACCTGCAAGCTGTGCCATTTCAATAAATGTCTGAAGCTGTTGTTTTACATTCAAACCCGTAATTTCTTCAATATGTTCATCATTTAATTTTGAACTTACTGCACTGCTTTTTGGCAAATATGCACAGCCAAATTCTCTCGGGTGAAACGGTATTAAATATATTGTAGTACCATAAATTTTATTATCTAAATTCCCGCTTGGTAATATTAATAATTGTCTTAACCAGTCGAAAAATTTACCGGTTTCCTTTGACGAATTCCCATCCCCCAATGATGCCAAATTTATCAATTTAATATCATGTCCTTCGCGTTTGAACCAATCTGCATTTTTTTCATGGTTTCTTGCCAAAACGCTAACCTGATTACTTTTAAAATTAAATTTTCCGTCTTTAAAAATTTTATTCTGAATCCATTTTTGCTCGAGAGCATACAAAACTTCTTCATTTGTTAATTCAAGCTGAGCTTTTCTGAAAGAATAGGTTAAATAACCATATTTTTTTATGTGCATTTCCAGATATTTTTTACGAATTTCTGAAATATTTTCAAAAGGATATGCCTTTTTTAATATCTCATAAATCCTGTTTAATTCCCTATCTGAAACCTCATCTCTCTCTTTTTTTGCAAACAAAAAATCTAACATTAATTTCTCCTTATAAACATCAAAATTGTATCATGAATATATACTAAATTAATCTTCATGATAAAACTTCGTTACAATTTGTGAATATATTTTTTAATTAAAAATTTATATGTTATTTGCACAAAAAATATGGGATTAAAAATATTATAAATATACATTTTTGAGGATATTATTTTATGGAAATTTTGTTGAACGATAGTGAAAAAATGAAGGATTTATACACATTAATAAATGCTTTCAGATTAGAAAATACTGAAAAATTAATTTCAGAATTTATATTTGAAAATCCTGCAAATAATAATATTAATTATATTGGCGAATTAAATAAAAATGATGCAATGTTTTAATTAATTTTGCAAATAATTTTGCACTTTACATGTCTGAGAATCTTCAATTATTCGCACCATTTCATCAGATAAAATTTGACGTGCCTCTGTACTGTTTTCTTTATTCACAGATTTCATTTTTTGCATCATTGAAGCAAGCTGATCTTTAGATAAACTGCATTTTATAACCATGATTTTATCATCTATGTCCAGACTGTAAACCGTACTTTTTGTGACACATTTTCCGTTTACCCAACCGATTATCTGCTCTGTTGATTTTATATTGAGATATGGAGAATTTTCATCTTCAGTTTTAATTTGCGCAGTATATTCATCCGTATATGGACTGCAATTTTTAAGGTGCTGAATATACTCAGGAGCATAAGTAAAATTACCTTGTGCAAACACTACAGATGCACCTAAAATTATTCCTGCAGAAATAATAATCTTCTTAATCATACATATACCCCCTTTTATTTTGAAAATACCCAAGTACCTTTAGCACTTGTTGTTATGACAGTTTTTCTTTTGCTTTTGTCTTCTTGCTGCGGTTGTTTTTTTTCTTTTGTAACCGGTTTTTTTTTTGAGCAATTCTTGTATCTTTTTGATAGTTAGAATTAAATGCACCTGCAACCAGAGTTGAAGTATAATCAGGTGTTGTATGTGCATAGTCAAATAAAATTACACCGTTTGAATACATTTTACGGGTTTCAAATATTTGTCTGACCAAATCTTCACTTGTTCCGCCCATAAACGTAACAAATAAACCTGCATATAATTCTGTTTCCGGAGCCTTTACACTCATTACATCTCTCATCATAGATGAAAGCATTTTTGAATCATACGTCAAAAATAAAGGTGTAAAACCGTCTATATAATTATTTTTTGACCAATTTCTCCAATCCTGCTGCTTTGTAGATAAAGCTGAAGCTATATCAGGAAATATTACCGTACTTATATATGTGTTATGTTCTCTGCCCAATGCACCGATTTTTTGAACAAAATTTGTTATTGCACTTCTTCTGTATGCATTCCAGTCATACCACGCAGCATCAGATATTGTTAAATCAATAGGATCTACTCCGTACATTGCCTGAAAATCATTTCTTGCATATTCGGTAAATCCCCATGCTCCACCTACATTACGAGGATTTGAATTTGGGTATCTTATATAATCAAGATTTATTCCGTCAGGTTTGTACTCAGTAATTATTTCGGTTATTAATTCTTCCAGAAAGTCCTGCACTTCAGGGTTTGCCGGATCTAAAAAATAACCGTTATGCTCTGCAGATGATTTTGTTGCCCCAACATTTCCTGCAGTATTTTTTGTTTTGTTACCCCATTCAGGATGCAGCGCAAGAATACTTGAACTGTCGCTATACGGGTTTGAATTTCCTACATAAAAAGACTGAAACCATGTATGAACCTTTATTCCCCTCTTATGAGCCTCTTTTACCCATATCTTTAACGGATCAAAATCTGCAAACTGAGGATTTTGAACAGTAAAGCCGTATTTATTCATTGTTTTACTCGGGAAAATTGTCTTCCCATGATAATAAGTTTCCAAAAATACGGCATTAAATCCGTTCTCTTTTAAATTATTAAGAGTGGCAATAATTTGTTCTTCCGTGTGTTCGGTTGGTCTGACCCAAACTCCGCGCATTTCATCTTTTATATAAGGAATAGCGGTTTTTATCGCCATATTAGCGGAATTTATTGCTTCCTGAGAATATTGTTTTACCAAATCAATATTTTTTGCGGAATTTTTTGCCATCTGCAAATAATTTTGAGCGGTTTTTATATGCCCATAAGCTATATCAGGAGAATAATCCTTCATAATTTGTTTATAATAATTTGTTATTTCTACAGCTTCATCTATCTTTGTACGAGCATCATAAGTATAACTTTCCGAAGTCGTATATACGGTAATCGTTGAATTCATCATATCAACAAAAACTTTTGAACCGACAGAAATATTTTGACTTATCCAATTTTTTGCAGTTCCATGCCCGCTTATTACAATACCGCCTTCAGGAATAGCAGAATCGGCCCCGCTCATTGCAGTTACAATATTATCTTCTACAACAGCTTCCGTTCCAAATTCATTTGTCCCTGTGTGCATACCGTAACTTGGAGTGTAAATGACAAGTTTGTTAGGCCCTCTGCCCCCCGGATAAGATGTCGATGAAGACGGATCAACAATATCTACACGCCTTTTAGCCTGTTTAAATACTACTTCTGATGAATTTAATTTCAAAGGTTCAAAAGCTGCAATAGTCTTTACAGACAATGTTTCTCCCAATACCTCACCGCTTTCTGATGCCTGAGTAAAATCTATACATTCATCATCCTGTGCATATGCAACAGTACCAAATGCAATAATACAACATATTAAGGCTATGATTTTACTGATTTTCATTGCTTACTTTCTTATCCTCTTACTATCATATCCTGTAGATGAGTAGTTTGCACCCTCTATATCTTGTATTTTTTTACTTATTTGTACATCAGGTTTTGAAGCTACACTATTTTTATAAAATGCGGCAGCTCTTTGCAAATCACCATACTGTTCGTAAATATATCCCATCTTTTTGAGCAGTTCTGAGGGCTCTTGCTTGAATCCGCAAGCCAATGCTTTTTGATAATATTTTATAGCTAATTTATAATTATTTCGTGAATAATAATATTCCCCAAAATAATAATTTGCATCAGGATCTCTGTCATTAATCCCTAAGGCATTATAAAAATATGCTTTGGCATACTTATCATACCCGCGCATGTCATATATTCTGCCAAGAATTGTGTAATACTTTACATTGCCTTTGTCTGTATTAGAAAGAATATAATATCTTGTTGTTGCATTTTTAAGATACTGCTCTTTTTTTTCTTTATCTTCCTCTTTTAAGGCACTCTGAAAATAACCGTCAGCTGCGGTTTTTATTTCATTTACATTAAATTTTGTATAATCTACACTCAGACTTTCTTCTTCATCTAAAGGTACGGCAACGGTTTTGTTGTTCATATTGAAACAACAAACACCGGCAAATATAAGCACCGCACATATTATAGAATTATAAATCGTTGTAGCTATTTTCCGGTAATATGTCATGGTGATAGAATGAATAATCATCCATTGCAGGATCTATATAATATTGCAATTTCTTAAAAAAGCGCTTTGTCTTAGATGAATTTTTCAGTTCAAGTTCCTGAGAACTATAAAATTCTTCACCCAATGCACGAGCTCTGCTTATATTAACAGTATCATATATTTGTTTTGAATACCCGTTGTTCATCATATACTCTTTGGTTAATGTTTTATCAACAGTAACCGCAGCATTTGATGCAAGCTGAGTTATAAAAATAATTAGTGCAACAGATAATATTTTTAATTTCATAATAACCTCTTTATTTGGTATTATAACTTTTTTTTACAAAAGATACAAGTATATTATGATTTATTTACAAATTTATCCTGTTAACTTATTGAAATATGTGCATTATGTATAAATAATGTGTTATAATAAGTGAAGGGAGATAACAAAATGAACAAAAAAAGTATTTTAGTAATATTTGCAATATTGATTTTACCCTTAACAGCTTTTTGGTGGCTATCTTCAGGAAAAAGCTCAATTGCAGATGCAAACACAAATTTACCTCAGGTTATTAAATTTTCATCAACAATGTGCCTTGAATGTAAAGAAGTAGAAAAAATATTCAAAGAGATTTTACCAAAATATCAGGATAAAATTTTATACAAAGCAATTATTGTGGACAGCAGAAAAGATATGGATAACAAGCTTATTAAAAAATATAATGTTCAGCTTGTACCGACAGTGATTATGCTTAATTCTAACGGTAAAATATGTCAGAAGATTGAAGGCGCAGCCTCTAAAGATCAATATGAAACATACATACAGGACTGTAAATAATGGAAGAATTAATCGTTTTATTTTCTGACCAGACAAGCATATATATTTTGCTCGCCGCCTCATTTTTAGGCGGTTTGATTTCTTCAATTTCACCGTGTTCATTGTCAATGCTGCCGCTGATTATCGGATATGTCGGCGGATACTCGGAAGAAAAACCGTTGAAAACTTTTGTGCAGATGATATTTTTTGTTCTTGGCGCAAGTATCGTCTTTTCAATAATCGGAATATTTTGCGCATTGACAGGTAAAATATTTGTAGGCAATCCTTATTTTGCACTTGTTGTCGCTTCCGTAATTTTAATTATGGGATTAAATATTGTAGGATTGTTAGATATTCAAATGCCTGCAATTATTAAAGAAGTTCCTAAAAATAATTTTAATAACGAATTTTTATATCCGATTCTTTTAGGTGCTGTTTTTGCATTGATAGGAACACCTTGCTCTACTCCGATACTTGCAAGTATTATGGCATTTGCATCTATCGGAGCGAAAGTATCACATGCAGTATTGATGCTGTTTTTATTTTCTTTGGGGCAAGGAATCATATTCATTCTTGCAGGGGTTATAACTTCAAAACTCAAAAATTCTGACGGTAAATTTTATGAATTATCTGAAAAAATAATGAAAATAAGCGGAATTTTGCTAATTTGTGTCGCAATATTCATTTATTACAAAGTTTTCGGAGCATTGATTGTTTAAAAATTTCAATTTGGTGTGAAACATCACACCATTACTTATAAAAAACTCACCCCAAATTCTAATATTCAGAAATTCATATTAAATTTATATTTACAAAAGTTCACAGTTATTATTTTGCAGGGTAAATTTCAATATAATTTTTTAAAATCTCTTTTTGGAAAATATCAGGTAAATTACTATATTCAACAACATCAACCAAAAATGGAATATCACTATCCGATAAAAGACTTTTTAATTCTCCAAGTGAGCATTTTTCATCCCTAAAATCAATTACGGCTAAATCTAAATCACTACCGTCATGAAAATCTCCTCCTAATCTGCTTCCATAAGCCCATATTGTCGCTTTTGGGCAATAAGCATTAAAGACATCTAATAACATTTGTAAATACTCAGATTTTATTGATAAATTACTCACCATCAATAACCTTTTTTAAATTTTTTGCATCAGTTAAAAATTTATCTATAAGTTTTAAAGTATCATTTGCGAATGCAACACCATAATTATGAGCAGTATTATTACGATTATCGCGATAAACCATCCAACGATTTACAGCATCTTCATCGATTAAAGAATATTTAAATGCATGACGGAATATATCTTTAAAATTTAAACTGTCAACCATTTTCTTTGATGCGAAATACGGCAGTAATTTTTTCTTTAAAAGTTTACCACACTGCTCTAATGTCATTTCAAAACCTTTAACCAGAGAATTTCGATACATTTCATAATCAATACTACCTTCTTCAGTAGTTTGTATCATTTCATAAGATTTTTCCAATGTATCAATACATCTTTGTAAATATTCAGTATTTATATATTCCATACTCTTACCTCAAATATATAATACCAGAAAATACCACTTCTATCAAATATATTTACCCCCTTAGTCGATAGAGAAGATTTCACGAATATCATCCATTGTAAGAGATTTTGTGATATTTCTGTCAACGGAAATTACGCTGTCAACAAGGTCGCGTTTAACTCCTTTGAGTTTTTGGATTTTTTCTTCAACGGTGTTCTTTGTTATAAGCCTGTAAACAAATACTTTTTTGGTTTGCCCGATACGATAAGCTCGGTCTGTTGCCTGATCTTCAACAGCAGGATTCCACCACGGGTCATAATGGATAACATAATCAGCACCTGTCAAGTTCAAACCTGTACCGCCGGCTTTCAAACTGATTAAGAATATCGGTATGGACGGATCATTATTAAATCTGTCAACTGCCTGTTTTCTGTCTTTTGTTTTACCTGTGAGATATTCATATTTAATACCGGTGCGATCAAGCCAATCTTTTATAATATCAAGCATGTTTACAAACTGGCTGAACAACAATATTCTGTGACCTTCTGATACAATTTCTTCCAGCATAACTTTTAATTTTTCAAATTTACCTGAAGAAATAACATTCGTTACGCTGTCTTTGTCATAAAGTCTTGGGTGGCAGCAGATTTGACGCATTCTGAGTAATGCCGAGAATATCGACATTCTGCTCTTTTCAAGTCCGTTTTGCTCAATTGATTTGAATAATTCTTCTTTGGTAGAATCAAGAACTTGCAGGTAGAAATCTCTTTGATCATCTGTAAGTTCACAGTATGCAACGTTTTCGACCTTATCAGGCAAGTCTTTTGCAACATCTCGTTTCATACGGCGTAAAATAAACGGATAAATTTGTAATTTAAGACGTTTTTCAACAATTTTGTCATGGCGTTCCATAATCGGATTAACATATTTTGAGTTGAAATCGCTCATTGAGAACAAAAATCCCGGCATAAGAAAATCAAATACACTCCACAGTTCTTCGAGTTTATTTTCAATAGGAGTACCGGAAAGGGCAAGTTTATGATCTGCCTGCAGCTGTTTTACAGCCATTGCCGTCTGTGAAGTTGAATTTTTGATATTTTGAGATTCATCTAATATGATATATCTGAAATTAATATCTTTTAATTTTGCAATATCACGCCTTACCAATGCATAACTTGTGATTACAACATCATAATCATTAATTTGTTTAAAGAATTGCTTTCTTTCTCCGCCCTGTAATTTTAAACAGGTTAAATCGGGAGCAAACTTTTGAATTTCACTCTCCCAGTTAAATACAACCGTTGTCGGAGCAATAACCAAAGTCGGACAAGGTCCGTCAACTTCTTTTGCTTTCTGAATAGCAGTCAGAGCCTGCAGAGTTTTACCTAACCCCATATCGTCAGCCAAAATACCGTTCAAACCGTATTTATACATGAACCATAACCAGCCGAAACCTTTTAGCTGATATTCACGGAAGTCAGCATTTATACCCTTCGGCAGTTCAAGGTTTTCAGAAGTCGAGAAAGTTGACATTTGTTCCCAAAATTCTTTAAATCTGTCACTTAAAATAAGCTCTACCCCAATATTTTTAAGCTCATTAATCAAACCTGCACGGAAAGTTTTAACAGTAAAACTGTTATCTTCATTTCTGTAAACATCAAATGAATTAAATGTTTTCATCATTGCGTAGATGCTCTGAACAGGATATTCAACAAAACCGCTACTTCTTATTCTTGAATATTTTTCATCTTTTTGAGCGGTTTCATAAATTTCTTCAAAATCAATAATTTCATCCCCGACCTGACCGTAAACAGAAACATCAAAACTATCAGACTGATCTTCTGAAAAGTCAATTTTTGCACACAATTTAAACGGATTATCCATTATTTTGAAGAAAGACATATCATCTTTTTCTTCAAATTTCCAGCCTTCACCTGCCTGTTTTAAGTAATAATTGTAAAAATCAATTGCGGTTTCTTTCTCCAAAGCCAGATTATTTGTTTGCATCGGAATAAATTTACATGCCAAAAGCATTGCATAAGCTTCATTTTCGTGTTTTATATTTCGTTTTACCCAATATATAACATCGTCCTCACCTTTTTCACCATTCTTTTTTACTGTGATATAAGGTAATTTATCGCTTGCTGTTTTAGAATAAGGAACTCTTACCCCGTCATATTCAAAATTTAATTCAGCTTTAAGGCTTTGGTCATAGTCAATGCCCATTGTTACGACATTTATAGGCGGACGCTCCTCAAGCATAAGTTTTGAAATCTTTTCATCAACCACAACATCCATAACTTCACGAAGTTTTGGTAAGTCTTCATAAATAAATTTTCCGCACTCTGCATCTTTTAAATCAGTAAATGATGATTTTGTAATACTTTGGGGAAGTGACTGAATCGCAACATTTGTCGGGAACATGACATTTTTATATCTTCCCCATTTTAAATGTCTTGAAAAATATCTTACTTCTTCAAACGGATAAACATCATCTCTGTCCGGTCTTTGCCATTCAAGAGATAAAAGAAGCGTACCGGGAGTTTGAGAAGCATTTACATATAAAACCAGCTTCCACTCTTCATCAGTAAACTTTAATCTTTCTTTGGTTCGTTCATCCAAAACTTCATCAGCTTTTGCCAAAAGTGAAAATACAGAACCAAACTTTGCAATAGGAATATCGTACCAGCCGGCTTTTTTATCCTGTCTTGATATTTGCAAAAGCTCTTTAAATATTAAAAGCTCGACTTTTTGAGATTCATTTAATTCAAAACTTTTATCTTTTCTTTGTGCTTCAAGTACCGCACGCAAAATAGGTTCTATCTGTCTTATAACCTTGCCGGTTTCTCTTGAACGCACCAACACAGAAAAGAAATTTGCCTTTCTTTTTGCATTGAAATGGAAAATATAATTTCCCTGCGGTTCTTCTGTTAACTGGGTATTTTCATCAGGAAAATCAAATTCCATACCGAATTTTGTAGAAAGCCAATCTTCATAAGCATGAGCATCAATAGCTTTGAGTGCAACCGCAACTGCATGCTTGCACCACTCATCTTTTAACGGGCAATTACAACGAGCTTCAACCTTATTCTTTTTAAAGATTAAATCAGTATTATAATGATCTTGGAAATTGCCTTTCACCTTACCCATATAAAAATTCTTTTCAGGGTAATTGTCAAATACCATATCTTTTGTATGATATTCGTAACCTCTGCGCCAATTCCCAGGACCTGCCTGCTCTTTTACATATTTGTAGTTAAAACCTGTTGTACTCATCTATAAGGAGTAATCGCTTTCTTTCTCAAGGGTGTGTAAACATCTATATATAGAACCAACTATCTATAACCTTTCACCCTTCGTTTTTAATTATACAAATAATCAAAAACATGTCAAGAGGGTAAATTAAGCAAAACAATACTACTCTTCTTCAAGACTTAAAATAGCCATGAATGCTTCCTGCGGAATTTCTACACTTCCGACAGATTTCATTCGCTTTTTACCGCGTTTTTGCTTTTCTAACAATTTTCTCTTACGGGTAATATCACCGCCGTAACATTTTGCAAGCACATTTTTACGCATAGCTTTAATATTTGTTCTTGCAATAATTCTTCCGCCGACCGCTGCCTGAATAGGTACTTCAAAAAGCTGTTTCGGGATAATTTCTTTCAGCTTTACGGTAAGTTTTTGCCCGATATAATAAGCACTATCCGTATGACAAATAACAGAAAGTGCATCCACAACTTCGCCCGAGAGCATAATATCAAGTTTTACAAGATTTGAGCGTTTGTATCCGCAAAACTCATAGTCCATGCTCGCATAACCCTTTGTGCGTGATTTTAACTGATCATAAAAATCGGTAATAACTTCACTTAACGGAATTTCATAAGTTAAATCAACACGAACTTTATCAAGATATGTCATATTAATAAAAATGCCGCGTTTAGATTGTGCCAAATCCATTAAAGTTCCGACATAATCGTTCGGTGCAAGTATCTGAACTTTTACATACGGTTCTTCAATAAAATCTCTATACTGTACATCCGGTAAGTTTGACGGATTATCAATATCTAATACTTCACCGTTTGTTTTATGAACTTTATAAACAACTGATGGTGCTGTTGTAATCAAAGACAGGTCATATTCTCTTTCAAGTCTTTCCTGAATAATCTCCATATGAAGCATACCCAAAAAACCGCACCTGAACCCAAACCCCAAAGCATTTGATGTTTCAGGTTCAAAAGTAATAGAACTGTCATTAAGTTTTAATTTTTCGAGTGCTTCTTTTAAATCCGCATAGTCCTCATTATCAACAGGATATAAGCCCGAAAATACCATTGGCAGAGCTTCCTTATAACCTTCAAGAGCTTCAGAAGCCGGATTTTCAATGGTTGTAAGAGTATCACCGACAAACCTTGTCAATTCTTTTATTGAGCCCGCAAAATAACCTACATCACCGCAGGTTAATTTTTTTACGGGAACTCTTTGAGGATTTTGATAACCCAATTCCACAACTTCACACTCTTTTCCGGTTGCCATAAATTTGACTTTATCACCCTGATTTATTGAACCGTCAACTACTTTAAAATAGCAAACCGTACCCAAATACTGATCGTAAACACTGTCAAATATTAATGCTCTTAACGGCTTATCGGAGTTATCCTCAGGTGCAGGAATATAATCAACAATAGCCTCTAATACTTCTTCAATACCAATGCCTGTTTTGGCACTGACAGGAATTGCAATAGATGTATCCAAGCCCAAAATTTCCTCAATTTCCTGTTTAACTTTTTCAACATCAGCAGACGGCAAATCTATTTTATTTATAACAGGAATAATCTCTAAATCCTGCTCAATAGCAAGATAAACATTGGCTAATGTTTGTGCTTCAACACCCTGAGTTGCATCAACAATTAACAAAGCACCTTCACAGGCAGCAAGAGAGCGGGAAACCTCATAAGAGAAATCAACGTGTCCGGGAGTATCAATAAGATTAAGTTCATAATCTTTGCCGTCATGAGCCTTATAGTTCATTCTTGCGGCATTCAATTTTATAGTAATCCCTCTTTCACGCTCAATATCCATAGAATCTAAGAGCTGCTCCTGCATATCACGCTGCGAAACCGTACCTGTTTTTTCAAGTAAACGGTCTGCCAGTGTTGATTTTCCGTGGTCAATGTGGGCAATTATACAAAAATTTCTTACATTATCTCTTGTTGTCATAAGCAGATTATATATGAAAGAAAATCCCAGAGCAAGAACCTGCGTTAGTTAACAACTAGTTATAATATGTCACACCATTTGAAACATAAGATCTTCTTGGTCTTATAGTATAATTTTTATCAAATCTTGAAATGGTATTGACTGTTCTTGCAACATTTTGAGCCGGAATATTATAGTTTGCAATCTGCGGTTGATTATTACATGCTCTGCATGGAGTTCTTCTGTAAGAATAAGGGTAAGGCATAGCAGGTCTTGAATAACGGCGTCTGTACATATTTCCGTTATCATAGCCATACACCCTGCGAGCCCTTTGAACAGATATAGGTGCATGCCAGCCTTGTGAAACTGATACAGGAGCTCCGGCATTGTTATAACGAACTACTGTAGTAGAAGCATTTGCCCCTAAAGTTGTTATAAACAAACATAATACCGTTAAAATAAATTTTTTCATAAATATTCCCCTAGGTTACACTTGTTATAAGTACCATGATTTCAAACATTTTGCTACTTTTATAGTAATTATTTTACTTTTCTTAATACTATATCAATTTTAAAACCGCACTATGTCTTAAATCTGTACGATTTTCTTTTCGGTACGAATAAAAATATTCATTATTACAACATGTACAATAAGGGCAAATATCAACTTTTGTAATCCCCAATTCAACTAGCTGTTTTTTATTAATATTTTTCAAATCAACATAAATTTTGCCATCAATAACTTTATACAAGTCTTCAAAATCTTTTACCGTTTTTTTTAGCCGTGTAAAAACTTCTTCTCCGACATTATAGCAATCAAAACAAATTGCAGGACCTATCAGCGCAGCTATATTTTCAACATTTGAATTAAAATCATTTATAAGCTTTTTTGCCGTAATTGAAACAATACTTTGTGCTGTACCTTTCCAGCCGGCATGCACAACAGCACCTATGTTTTGTTTTTCGTCATACAAAATTATCGGAGTACAATCTGCAAAATTTAAAAATACTGCCTGCTTTTTGTTTGTCAAAATTATCGCATCCGTATCAGGATATGCCGAAATATTTTCCTGTGCAATTTGAATATTTGCACTATGGGTCTGAACAGGACAAATCAAATCATCTTCTGCTACACCCAGATAAAATGCCATTATTTTTTTATTTTTTTCAATTTCAGAATTTAAAAATTCCGATTTATCACATATACATATTTCTCTTGTTGTAAAAAACGCCTGCACATTTTTAATTAAATCAGATTTTAGGATTTTTTTATTATCAACCTTATCAAAATAAAACATATAAGACCTCTTTTACACAACAAATTTGGCAGAAATTACTCTGTCTATATCGGCTAAATCCTTTGTTATTTCAATATCAACAAAACCTGCCTGTATAAATAAATCTTTTACCAAATCACTTTCACCAATTCCTAACTCAAAAAGCAAATATCCGCCGTCATTTAGAAATTTCGGAGCTTCTTTAATAATTTTTTCATAAAACTCTATACCCTTTTCATCTTTTGTATAAAGTGCTATATCGGGTTCATATTTAACTTCTTTTTGTATATTTTTCTTTTCAGACTGAGGAATATACGGCGGATTTGAAACAATTACATCAAACTTTTCATCTTCTCTTATTTTTGAAAATAAATCAGATTTTCTGAATAATGCACGGTTAAACAGCTTCAAATTTTCCATATTTTTATATGCGGTTTCCAATGCTTCAAATGAAATATCCGCACCGATTACGGTTGCATTTGTCAATTTTGCAATCATACAGGCTATACACCCGGAACCCGTGCACATATCAAGAACTGTTTTATAATCATTATCATTAATTATTCTGATTGCTTTACGAACCAAAATTTCTGTTTCATCACGCGGAATTAAAACAGACGGATTTACGATAAATTTTTCACCCATAAAATCAGATTCACCGATTATATACTGTATAGGCTGTCTTGTAGAGGCTCTTAATTTTGCTTTTTGCTCCACAATTTTTAACTTTTCTTCATCAAGTTTTTTACCTGATATAATATCTATCAAACTGTAACCGGCAAAATATTCTATCAACATTCTGACTTCTATATTTGCCTCATTTTGTTCAATACCTGCATCTGTTAAAATTTTTACTATATCCTGTATAAGCATAAACCTACCGTTTCATTATTTCTTCAATTAAATCAACTGTCCTTTGTGCCGCATGCCCGTCTTCCATACAGCCTTTGGAAGCTAAAAATTTATCAATATCACTTTGATATTTCTCATTGTCAAAATTTTCAATATTTTTTATCAAAGCTGCGTTATCCGAAGATACAGGAAACGGCGTACTTTCAAGCGGATAATAAAAACCTCTGTCGGTATTAAATTTTTCAATATCAGTTGCAAAGATAAATCCCGGTTTTCTGCCAAGCATAAAATCAAAAATACAGCTTGAATAATCAGTTATCGCACAATTTGCACTCACTAACAATTCCTGTATATCAGGATAAAATGTTCCGTCAATAATTTTTTCATTTTCTTTCGGAATTAAATCCCTGTCAAATTTTTTTGCTCTGGGGTGAAGTCTTGAAATACACACCCACTCACCGCCAATTTTTTCTTCAAGAGTTTTTAAAATTCTTTCGTAATCTAATTTGTAACATTCTATATCCCCATCATCACGGAAAGACGGTACATATAATAAAATCTTTTTCTCCTGCGGGATTTCATAAAAATCTTTAACTTTTTTGCATATTTCTGCAGAGTCTTTGAAAAAAATATCATTTCTTGGATGTCCAAACTGCTTAATTTCATTTTCGAACCACAAAGCACGTCTAAAAATTTCGTTTTCAAACTCACTATTCGTTAATAAATAATCCCACATAGATGAATCAAATTTTGAACGCTCTACCCATTCCTGTTTAAATTCATTTGTAAAAGCATCAACATCAGCATCGAGTTTTTTAATTCCCAAAGAACCATGCCAGGTTTGAATAAAATACTGACCTTCCTTTTTGGTAAGACCCTTTTTTATAAAATAATTCATACGCTGATTATTTACCCACAATTTTGCACTTGCAAGTTCTTTTAATGCAATTTTTGTGCCATAACCGACAAGCCTGATATTTTCAGGGAAATTACCTTTTTCAGTTTCTTTTTTTACATTTTTTACAAGCCAAACCAAGTCGTAAGGGAGATTTCTGCGTAATATTTCTTGCGCAATATATTTTGGGTTACATCCGTAACTTCCGCCATTAAAATTGTCAAAAACTATTTTATTCTGTTCTACAGGAATTTCTGCGCAAAATTTTTTATAATAACCTGAACGATTAATGCGTATCGGGATACCCAAAATCGTTATCAGTTTATCCGTACCGGAATTTGTCAAAGAAAATATTTTTTCCAAAGGTCTTAATCTAGGCATCTTTAACCTCTTGCGAAAGTTTTTTCATCTGCTCTATCTCCTGCGGTGTAAAAACAGATTCATCAGTATGATGCGGGCATATACTTTTTGGGAAACTCATATAATTCCCATATATATTTTTTAACATAAAATCAGTATCATTTGGGCAGGAAAAATAAAATTTTTCAAATTTTATTTTCTTTAACGGAAAAATTTGCTCATAATCATATATCCAGTTACTCCACCTGTGAGGAAAATCAATTCCCCAATGAATAGAGGGTTTATTCTTCTCATCAGGCACAATACCGGAATTAATTTTTTCATTTGTAATTCTTTTTAAATTTTTTAACAATTTATCCGTATCTTTTTCCCTGATTAAACTTAAACTCAGTCTTTTTCTTATTGAGCGGATTTTTTTATTAAGTTTTATTTTTTCTTCCCCTCTTACATCTTTTATATAAAAATCATGCGGGAAAATATCCAGAAACAACTGCTTAATTTTTCTGTGCTTAATTTTGAGAATACAAGTTGCCGGGGCATTTTTATCTCTCCACATTTTGCAGAATAAATCAGGATTTCTTGTAGAAGAATTAAAAATTTCGGGAAATTTTTCATAATCTTCACGCATCATATCAACATCCGTATCATCATCCCACGGAATAAAGCCCCCGTGTCTTTTTGCACCCAGCAAAGTACCACCGCTGAGCCAATAACGAATATTGTTTTCACAACACACCCTGTCAAATTCTTTTAATATATACAAAAGAGCGTATTGATATTCCCGTAAAAAACCTGTACTCGCCGGAATTTTTGTTATATCATCATACTTTGAATAATCAGACTCTATATCTTTTGTATTTTTTTTCTTTAGTACACGTATCCTTATGCCAAAAATTTTAATTAATTTATGGCTGTAATCCGCATCGCTTATTGAAAATATATTTTCCAAAAAATTCATCTCAAAAAGAATAATAACACAAAATAAAACCCTCTTCAAAATGAAGAAGGTATATGTAAGATAGGATAGGATTGATCTAAATTATAAATTCACTTCTTTTTTGTGCAAAAAATTTTCTGTAATCGGTAATCTGAGGTTTTTGAACAACATATTTATTTTTTGCCCTGAAATTTTTATTATTAAAATCTAAAAATGTTACCCCAAAAGAAAAAGTAAAAATTGCTATACTGAATATTATTAACGGCAGATATAACCAACTATCAGCTCCTAAAATAAAAATCATGCCGGTACTGAATAATACACCTGAAATATTGAAAAACATAGTAACCAAATACATTAAATTTCTCATTTCATTCTCCTTTTTTACAATCTGATTTCCTTATGTTTTTATGTTATTATGGAGATGCGTCAAATACGGTGATATTGAAAGGGAGAATTTATAATGGCAGAAAAACCAAGATATTCAAGAGTTTCAGACATAATAGAGCTTGCCACGTTTATGTCCTCCAAAGTTCAGGGTATAACAATTTCAGATATTGAAGAAAGATACAATGTTTCAAGAAGAACTGCAGAAAGAATGCGCGACAGCCTTACATGTATCTTTCCGCAAATTGACGAAATCGAGACAAATGACAACAAAAAGCACTGGGGGTTCATAAATTATTCCGTTAATCATCTTATTACATTTTCTCCCAAAGAAATAGTAAATCTTGAACAATTACAAAGAAGAACCACAAACAAAGAATTAAAAGCAGAATTAACAAATACCATAGAAAAAATTAAATCATTTAACCGCAAAGATGCCCTCTCAACCGAAAATAAAATTGAACTGTTTATGCAGACAGAGGGCTATGCCGTTCGCCAAATGCCAAAATATGAAATAAATATAGAAAAATTAGAAACTGTAAGAACAGCCCTGCAAAATTCCAAAATTATAACAGGAATTTATCACGGAAAGGAAAGAACTTTAGAACCGCTTGGGATGATTTACGGAGAAAAAATATATCTTGTTGCACGGGAAAAGAAAAAAGGGAAAGACATTTATAACTATCTTTTGCACAAATTTGAGAATTTGAAACTGACAGAAAAAACTTTTGATAAGGGGGATTTCAACCTGCAGGAATATTCAAATCAGTCATTTGGGGTTTATCACGGCGAAATACTTAATGTCAAATTAAGATTTACCCCTGAAATCATGCCTGAAGCAATAAAATATAATTTTCACCCGACACAGAAAGTAAAAGTTGAAAAAGACGGCAGTTTAACAGTTACATTTAAAGCAAGCGGCGAAAAAGAAATTATCTGGCATGTATTCAAATGGGGAAAAGACTGTAAAATTCTTGAACCAAAATCACTCAAAAACGAATACAAAAAATATCTTGAAGAAGTTTTAAAAGCACAATAAATAATTGCAAACAACCTTTTTTTAATATAAAATTTTCAATCAAAAGGAGAAATCAATGCTAAGTAATTTTTATATAGAAGAACATGTAAAACAGGCCTTACAGGAAGACATAGGCTTTGGTGATGTTACAACCGAAAGTATTATGGCGGAAGATAAAATTTTCTGCGCAAAATTAACTTCAAGAACAGAAGGAATTATCTGCGGTTTAGAAGTATTTAAAACAGTCTTCAAAATTTTATCAGATAAAGTTGAAGTAAAACTCTATTTTAAAGACGGCGACAAGATTAAAAAGGGTGATGTTCTTGCTGAAATTAAAGGCCCTGCAAAATATATTCTTTTAGGGGAAAGAGTTTCTCTAAATTATATTCAGAGAATGAGCGGAATTGCAACAGAAACACGCAAATATCAGGATGCTATAGGCGAACTTCCATGCAAAATCGTTGACACAAGAAAAACAACCCCTAACTTCAGAGCTTTTGAAAAATATGCGGTAAAATGCGGGGGAGGAGCACTGCACCGATTCAATCTTTCAGACTGCGCAATGATTAAAGACAATCACATTCAGGTTGCAGGCGGAGTTACAAACGCAATAAAAATGGTAAAAGCAAACCTATCCCACGCACACAAAATTGAACTTGAATGTGACACTCTTGAACAAGTTAAAGAAGCATTGCCTTTGGGTGTTGATATTATAATGCTTGATAATATGAGTTTAGAACAAATGGAAGAAGCAGTACAGCTTATTGACCACAAGGCAATTGTTGAAGCAAGCGGAAATGTAAATCTTTCAACAGTTAAACAAATTGCACAATGCGGAGTTGACATTATTTCATCAAGTGCAATTGTTGCCAAAGCTCCGACACTTGATTTAGGACTCGATTTTTAAAAAATTATATTTCTGCCAAAACTTCTGTTTTAAATGATGTACCGATTTCTTCATGTGCAAGTACAACAATATTGTTTACATACAAACTTAAAAGTGAAAACATCATTTGTCTGATTTCCATCGGCACAATAATTTTTGGCTCATATATATTGAGTTTTTTTGCTTTTTTAATAATTTTATTCGCAATCTTTTCAGCTATATCCGCATCAATTTTTATCATTGATTCATCGCTGTCATCTACTTCATCAAGTAATTTTGAATAAGTATCATCAGAAAATTCAAATACGCTGATTGTTTCACCGTCTTCATTCAAATATTTTTTGCATATCTGACGGGACAAAGCAAGACGAATTTTATTGATAACATCAACCTTTGAATTATCATCTACAAAATCATTAATTTTTTCAAAAATATAGGTGATATTTTTAATAGAAACATGTTCTTTTATTAAAGAAGTCATAATATATTTTAAATCAGCATAATTTAAAACATCAGGTATTATGTTATCAACAAGAAAAGAATTTTCCTTTTCCACAACATCCAAATACTTATCTATATCCTCATAATCAAGCAAATCATCTACATATTTTACGGCAACATACTCAAGAGCATGCGCAATATATTCAGAAGATGTTAAACCTGTCTGCCAAAAATCTTTGCATTTTTCTTTGTCAATCCATATAACTTTTTTACCGCTTATTTCATCTTCTGCAGTAATAGAATTTTTTATCTTATGTTCTGTATGCACTTCATCAGCAAAAAACATCTTATATTCAGGATAAACCGTAGCTCTGAATACTTCCATTCCGCGTATTCTTATACTAAATTCGCAAGGATTCAAATTTTCATCATCCTTGAATATAACTTTTGGAATTACATATCCATAATTTTCGGTCATATCAAGGCGTGCCTTAACTGTCTGTGCAACAAGAGGTTCTTCACCAAAAGTTTGTCTTTCGGAATCAATAAATCCCAAAAGTTCTTCACTTAAATAAATGGTAAGTTTTTCTTCATGAAGCTTTGAAAACATCAAATCCGGAGAAGTAGCCTTAGTAAGTTCCCCTCTCAAATCATCAAGCTCTTTCAAACCGGAAGAAATTTTGTCGTTAAGTTTTTTTCTTGAACCGGGAGCTTCAGAATCTAATTGTGCCTTAACCTGATTTATTTCTTCTCTTTTTGCTTTTATTTTTCTCTGAATATCAAGACATTTTTCATATTCCGTCATTTTTGGAGAAAGCATTTTTTCCATTTGACTTTTAAAGTCTGAAATACTGATTATATCATTTTCTGCGGAAGAAGTTGATTTAGCTTCACGCATAAAAATACAGTTTAACTGGGTATTATCTTCATCATCAGTACCAACTTCAGTCATACTGTATAAATCCCACCCATTCATTGACATCTCATTGAGTAAATTTTGCAACTCCTGAGCATTTTCAGCCGAGCAAGTTTTTATGACATATTCCATCCTGTTTTTTCCGAGCATAATCTAACCTTTCAACAATTTTATTGCTTCAATTGCAGTTTTTATAGCACCGTCTGTATCATGAACAATTGGATTTTCCAAACTTAATTTTTCACGTTCCTGATTTGCTACCGTCAAAAATACAGAACCGACTCTTACCTTTAAATGACTTGCCACAACAAAAAGAGCGGCAGACTCCATTTCAGAAGCCAAACAACCTAAACGCTTCCATGCTTCCCATTTATTTAATAATTCATAAGAAACAGGCTTGGTTTCAGGACTGTGCTGACCGTAAAAAGAATCTTTACACTGAACAATCCCGGTATGATAATTAAAACCAAGAGATTTTGCCGAATTTACAAGAGCATTTACAATCTCAAAATTTGCAACTGCAGGAAATTCAATAGGAGCATATTCTCTGCTTGTTCCTTCCATTCGGATAGCACCTGTTGCAATGACAATATCACCGCCTTTAACATCAATATCCATACCTCCGCATGTACCTACACGAATGAAAGTATCTGCACCAATTTTGTGCAGTTCTTCCATCGCAATAGAAGCCGAAGGACCTCCTATACCGGTAGAAGTAACACTAACCTTTTCTCCGTCAATGTATCCGGTATATGTAACATACTCCCTGCTATCAGCCATTAATTGCGGATTATCAAAATATTTTGCAATTTTCTCACAACGCTTGGGATCCCCCGGAAGAATAACATATTTCCCGACATCACCCTTTTTCAATCCAATGTGATATTGCCTGCCGTCTTGTGTATAATCCATATTTATAAAGCCTATTTCAATTTTTGAATGATAAGGTCTGTAACGTCAACACCGCCAACAAATACAACCTGATCTGAGAATATTGCATCTAATTTTTGTGCAACCATAACAGATTTTGCAATAGCCTGAATATTATTCAAGATTTGAGTTTCTTTATCTCTTTGTAATTTCATTAAGGCTTCTTGTTTAGCCTTCATAGTATTTTCAACCTGAGTTTGAAAATTTTGTTTCTGTAAAGGGGTTGTTAAATTCTTGTATTGTTTTTCCTGTTCAAGCATATATTGCTGCAATTCAAGAGTTTTTGCATCAATTTCTTTTACAGCTTGCTGTGCAACTGAATAACTTTCTAAAACTCTCTGATAATCGATATACCCTACTTCAGCTTTTGCACAATTACCAACTGCCAAAATAATTCCTGATACAATCATCAACGCCATTAATTTTAAATTTTTCATACTTCCTCCTGTATAATTTTATTTAGTTATATTTTATTAGTACATCAAGTCGCCTACACCAAATGTAAAGTAACCATGTTTAGCACCGTTGCGGCCGGAATTTGTGAGCGGAATACCATAATCAATTGATACAGGTCCCATTCCCGGTACAAATACCTTTAAACCAACACCGGCTGAAACAGCATACATAGGTCTGTCATATATTTTGTTTGATACAGTACCGTCAAATACTTTACCTGCATCCATCCATACTGTAAATCGCAAATTATTAAGAAATGCAATACGCGTTCTGTCCATAAACGGAATTGGTGTTGCAAATTCTGCAGAACCCATTACAAAAGCATTACCTGTACCTACACCACTCATTTTGAAACCTCTGATTGTGTAAGGGCCACCTAAACGATATGCCATAACTTCAGGAATATGTCCGTGAATTGCACCGCCGCCCTTAACAGTCAAAGCCAAAGATGATTTCTTTGCAATAGGAATATATTGTTTTATCATACCGGTAAGTCTGCCGTTCGTTTTATTAAAGCCATTCATACCAAAGCTTTCATCAAACCTCAAACTTGCCATTGTACCGTGTCTTGTAACAGTAGCCGAATCCCTTGTATCAAATAACAACGCAGGGCTTAATGACAGGAATAAACCGCCTTCTAACTGTTTTGCACGTTCTGACAACGGAACATTGTATGCTCTGTATAACATAGCAATTTTATTAAAATCACCCTCTTTAACATTGATATCTTCTAAACCCAGACTGAAGGTTGCAGTTGCATGTCTGTTTTTCTTCAGTTTATGAGCAACAGTCATTTCTCCGCCGAATCTGCGTTCTATTGCCATAGGAATTTGGTATGAACCAAAATCTCTGAAGAATAATCTTGTATTTAGAGAAGTATCCGCATTAAAGAAATAAGGTTTGAAATAACTCAATTCAGCCTGTAAATTCATATGGTCTTTTACTGAATTATCATTCATGATAACACCGGTACCTGCTAAACCTGTTAAAGATATTCTTTCAGCACGGCCTCTGAAGTTGTTTTCAGAAATACCCAAAGAACCGAACAAACCTGTTACCGTATCCAAACCACCACCGACTGAAATGCTGGCAGTTCTCTGTTCTTTAATTTTGATTGTAATATCATAAGCATCCGGAACATCAGGGCTTGGTTCAATCTCTCTTGTAACATCTTTAAATGCCTGAGTTGCATATAATCTTACCAAATCTTCTTTTACAAGATTTTCGTTATAAACCATTCCCGGTTCTGTTAAAATATTTCTTGCAATAATATAATCTTTGGTTTTTTCGTTACCTTCAATCATAATCTTGTCAATAACACCTTCTTTGATACTAATGTTAATAGTACCGTCAGGGTCATCAGTTACAGAATCAACTCTTGACAAAATATAACCTTTCTGAATGTATAAATCCTGAATTTTTGCTATTGCCTGATTTATTTCGGAAATGTTTTGAGGTTTCCCTTTCATACCATCAAGAAAACCTATAATTTCAGATGTCGGGATAACTGTATTACCGTCTATTGTAAAATCTTTTACAGGAATATTTTCCTGAACAACAATCTTTATTGTAACAGTACCGTCAGAATTAACATTCGGAACAGCTTTCATTTTTTCCGTGAAATACCCCGTAGAATATATTGCACGCAAATCTTCCTGTAAGTCAGATTTTGTATATGGTTCGCCGGCTTTCATTTTCATTTTGGATAGCAGTTCGTCTTTTGGAATGGAATTCAAGCCATAAAACTCTATATCTTTAATAATTTTATTTTCTTTATCCGCAGTAGCAGTCGAAGTGTCAATTAAATCAGTAATATCCGGAGTTTTATTTTCAGAATATGCAGACGGTTCAGACTGCTGTTGTTCATAATAATTTTGCTCTACTGTTGAAGGGCCTGAATTTGTGGTATCAAAAACTGTTGAACTTTGAGAAGAAGTTTCCGATTGATAGGCATCTTCCATTAAGCCGGAACCGCCCCAAACATCATCAATAGCAAGCGACGGCACCTGTATAAAGGATACCAAAATAAGTGCTAAAAATATCTTTTTTATAGAGTTCCGAGCCAAATTCTTTTCCTTACGAACTACCACTACCCTCCTATAAGATTTTAGCATAATTAGAAAAAAAGTAAACATATTACATTAGATTATTTACCTAAACAAATTTTATAAATTTTATTTTTGTTTATGCCGTACAATTCGGACAAAATTACAGAAATATCCTTATCGCTGTACCCCTTATTTTTAAGAAGATTCACCCTGTTTTCTATAAATAATTCGTCTGAATTTTTTTCACTGCGGAAAACCATAACAACAAATTCACCCTTGGGTGTATTCGAGCGAAAATTATTCAATATATTACCTATATTATCCACCAAAACTTCTTCAAAAAGTTTTGTAAGCTCACGCCCTACAGCAACCTTCACATCCCCACGTACAGACTGTACTATTTCAAGTGTCTGAACTATTCTGTTCGGAGATTCATAAAATATTAAATCTTCCTCTTCATAATTCTTAATGATTTCTTTTATTTTATTTTCTGTTTTTGGCAAAAAACCTGTAAAAGTAAATTTTTCATCGACTCGTGATATTTGGGAAAGAAATGTTACAAGTGCATTTGCTCCGGCTAAAGATGTGATTTTGAACCCTCTGCTTCTAAGTTCTTTTACTATTACAGAACCGGGGTCGCATATTAAAGGAGTACCCGCATCAGAAACCAAAGCCATTTTGTGACCTTCTGATAAAAATTTTACAATCTCATCCACGCGTTCTTTTTCATTATATTTATGATAAGAAACACATTTTGTCCTTATATCGTAATGGTTTAAAAGTTTTTGCGTAACACGAGAATCTTCGCAGGCAATTAAATCAACCGATTTCAAAACCTCGACAGCTCTTAATGTTATATCACCAAGATTGCCGATAGGAGTCGGTACAATATAAAAATCGTATTCCCTCATTTTTAGTAATCTCTCATGTTCCAGCTTTTTGAAACTATCTTGTGGAAACATCCTGCCGAATATTTCAAAAGAGGTTCATCGTCAATACCGGACTGAGTATTGCAATGGTCTTCGTTTTCGTCTAAGTCTTTTAAATGTCCGTCATTAGTAATATACATGACAAAAACATCAGAACCGCTGATGTTTGGCTTATCCGAGCCATTTACATCTATCAGAACTTCCATTTTTTCTATACTGGCTTTATATCGCATACATACAGCAGAATCATTTGTTGTCCTTACACAATAAAAACTCTCAGGAATACCGCCTAAAGAAACTTTTTCAGGAGTTCTGTATTCTGGTGCAACACATTTTCCTGTTCCTGCAGAACCGCAGTTAGAAAGATTGTGTTTAAAATATTTTTCCAAAAAATATTGAGCTCCCTGATCAGCATTTGATGTTTTTACACCGGCACTTGTATAATAAAAACCTTTACCGGTATCATTGTCAAATTGATCAGTCAGATTTTCAATGTCATCTGCATGTTCATCCGTCATAATATGCTTTGTCGCATTAGTAATCTGAGTGCATGTTTTTTTCAACTGTGCACTAACAACTTTATTGCCATATGTATTAAAGAATATTGGCAAAACCATCATTGTAATAAAACCAACGATAGCCAATGCCAGCATTATTTCTATAAATGTAAAAGCCTTTTTCATCTGATTACCTTGTTTTATAAATATATGATATTACTCCCTAAGGAGCCGGACTTTCTTCAGCTTCTTCAGCAGCCGCATAATCTGCCGGATCATCAGGGATTTCCCAGTTATGTTCTGCTACATATTTGAATCTTTTTGCTTCATCTGAAGTTGCATTGGCTGAAGAATATGTGCAATTTCTATCTAAATCAAATTCAAACAAATCTCTGCCGGCAACATTTGGTTTACTGCTGTCACCATTAACATCTACATAAAAATTAAATCCCGGCAAATCATTATTTGCATTAAAGTATAAATCTGCACCGTCAGGTAATGCAATCAAAAATCCATGCGTGGTTGATTCACCGTCACGCAATACTTTAAAATATTTTCTTACATTTGCATTATTAACTTCTCTAAAGAGTTCTGTTTCATTTGATGCAGATACATTTTCTTCAACAAGCATACGCTCGCAAGCATTTACCGTAATACTGAATGATTTTTTAAGTCTTGCTTCCCATACTTTTCTTTGATAATTCATCATTAAAGTAGGAATAGTCATTGCTGCAACAACACCAATAACACCAATAGTAATCAAAACTTCTGCAAGAGTAAAACCTTCTTTATCAGTACACTTATAACCAAAATAACGTTTCATATAAATATCCTCCGGTTGTTTCGTATTATAATTATAATACAATTTTTGGACTTATGCAATATCTCAAAATCGAATAACTGTAGGATTTTTCTTTAATTGTAAAAACATGTAAATATTTAGCAAAAAATTGTTGCCTTTTGTTTTTAAATCTAGGACAATACAAAAAATGGATTTAGAAAAATGATAGTGGATAGTGTAACAAGATTTCGAATAGATAAACAACGAGAAAAGCAGGGATATCTATCCCATGAAATCGGAACCGCTGTCGATTCATCAATATATAATTCACAATATAATAATCAAGATATTAAGAGACCTTTAAACAACAATCCTTCAGATTTAAGTTTTAAAGGTCTTTCTTTTATACCGATGTATAAAAAAGTCGGAGAATACAGCAAAGCAGAATTTCTTGAATTTTCTAAAAAGCATTTATACAATTTAGGCGAAGATTTATTTAATGACATAACAATCACCCAAAAAGACAGAACGAATAAATTAATTTCTCTTGATGGTGATAAAATTACTGTCAACAAAAAGACCATCCCTCATTTAGCATGGGATGGTATTATTTATCCGTTCAAGATTTTACCGTTTGATATGTTAAACGGCAGTGTGGAACTTTTAGGCAAGGTTCCGGGATTTAAAAACTGGTCAAAAAATATTTTATCGACAGATTTCTTTAAAAATATAAGACAACGTTCAAAAATTGATAAAAAAATAAATTCTTTAGCAGGTATGATTACATATCACGAAGATAAAGTTAATGATGCCGTAAGACAATATATGAAAACTCACAACGGCATTAAACCAAATAAAGAAGAAATGGAAAAAATTATTGCCAAAGTTGATGAAAACATGGCTACAAGCGTATTCCAAACAACATCAAAACAATTTGATTTCAAAACAGGCAATTATGATACAAAGCATGAACGCGCGTTGAACAGATTAGTTTCAGGTCTGCCGCCTGCAATATTCTTGGCTAATGATGCTTACAATCTGTCAAGAATGATGGACGATGATTCAACTGCTGCGGAAAAAGAAAGAAGAACAAGATTTAAACAGGAAGCAAGCAGAATTTTAACAAGCGGTTATTTAACATTAATCACAATGGGTGCGTTCCAAAAATTCATTAACAAATCAAAATTCGGAATTGTTTTAACAACCGGTATCACAGTTCTTGTAACAGAAATGTTCTCACGTTTATCAAACGGTAAACACATTACAAGATTAACACCTGAAAAAGCAAGAGAAATCAATGAAAAAGAAAACGCTCCGGAAAAAGATATCAAGCCTAATGATAATAAAGGACAAATTTCTTCAACCGGTCTTAATATGAGATCCGAAAAACCAAAAGAACAACAAAAACCATTATTATCATTTGATACATTGATGAAAGCATCTGCAACAGTTCTTGCTATCGGCTACGGAATAAAAGGATTTAAAAACATACCAAAAATTCAGGAAAAAGCATTAAAATATTTTGAAAATATGAAAGTTAACAATCCTGAAAAATATAAAAAACTGAAAATTGAAAATTTATTTACAGAAAGCAGAAATGATTTCAAACAAATGTATAAGGATACAAAACTTTCAGACAAGGAAATTGATTTAAAGAATGCTGTCGAAGCTTTTGAGAAAAAAGTAATATACAGACCTTTTACAGATCTATACAAAAAATTGACTACCGAAAAATTTATAATAGATAAAACAAAATTTGACAAAACAGTAGAAATATTAAAACAACACGGATATGGTGAATTCGCTCAAAAATACGAAGCCGTAGGAAATTCAAAAGATGTATTAAAAGAAATAAACGGACAGCAAATTTTAGATTTAGGAATGAAAGATAAGAAAATCAAACCTGCTATCAACTTTGTAATTGCACCGTTCAAATTTATGTGGAATACAATAACACTTCCATATTGGGTTATAGATAAGAAAATCGGAGATTTGTTCAGAGTAGCTAAACCTAAGAAAGCACCTAAAGAAGTTGAATATCTTGCAAAAAGTATTGAAAAAATTACAAAGAAAACAAACGATTTAGCTACGGGCAAAATGACACCAAAAGAATTTGAAGATTTTATCAGAATTAATATGACAAATGCATTCAATAAAGATTCAATGTCAAATGTTTCAAATGCAGAATTATCAAACTTGGCAAAAACCGCAGCTACAGCAGCTACTATATGGTTCTTGATGACAGATAACTACAATATGGTAATGCTCAAATCTAACGGTAACGATAAAGAAGGTGCAAGCACCAAATTCAAAGAAAGATTTGTTCAGGAAGGTTCAAGATTATTCTATCAAACATTATTGATTGATTTATTCAACTCTACCTTCAGAAATTCATATAACGCATCACTTCTCGGAATGAGCTGGGTAACACTTGCAGATACAACATTGGGTGAAATGTTAACAAGAAGTTCTGTAGGAATCCCGATTAAAGCACATACGAGAGATGAACTTATTGATATTGAAACTAAACAAAATAATTCTAAAGGATTTATGAAAAAATACTATAACTTTATGCAAAGATTAACAGGCAAACGTTCTATTAAAACATACGAAGTAAATCCAAAAAACTCTCCTGCGTTTGAATCTGCGAAAACAATCCCTGCATCATTAAGTATAAATAAATCCCCTGCATTCAGTCAAAATAGTTTGCTTGAACAAATGATTAAAGAAAAATAATTTTATAACTTTGTTCTGCTTGAAAGATTGAGTACATCTATAAAAGCCAAGACTGATGAAAATTCATCAAAAAGGTTTTTATATTGATTTACATCATCAACCCTGCCTAATAAATGATTCATTTCAAAAAGATCACGATTAGTATTTAACATTATCAAAAGATTGTTATCTTTTACGGAACAATCCATTCTATCTACACGAAAACTTGTCTGTATCTGCATAAATCTTTCTAAAAATGCCGTATTAAATAAATATCTTGCTTCAATTTGACCGCTGTGATCAGGTGTTTTGTACGCATATACATCATATTTTTTATTAAATTCGTCAGACTCAAATTCGATTTTTTCATAACCGTCAGGCACTTTATTTTTAAACAATTTATTAATAGGAATAAAAAGCCAATTCTTCTTTTTTGAACAAACCAATACTCTGGTATTTATGCTTTTATTCATTTTAAAAAGCATTGCCAAACCTTTAAACTTTTTATAATAATTAGTGCGATTTTTACTCGCTACTTTATATTTTAGTGATGTTTCATTAATGATAAATTCCACATCATTAAAACTCCCGTAAAAACTGTCATCATCATCCCTATCATTTATTGGTTTATCAAACAAACCACTTTCATTAAATAATTTATACTCAATAATTTTTGGAATTTGTTTATTTTTAAATATACCGGCATCTTTAAGTTCTTTTTTCATTTCAGGTGTCAAATCATCATTTTCATCAACAATAGAAAGAAGAAAAGAGTCATCTGAATTACAGTAAAAAATTTCATCTCCAAAAACACCAATTAATTTTTGAAAAAAAGTTTTTTTCACTATATTCTGATATTCTTTATTCCTTATTGATACAGCAATAAAAATTGATATTATAGCACATATTATAGCTTCTATTATATGTGCTTTTAGGGAATAATGCCTTTCATTTTTGCCGGGGAGAAACCCAAAACAAAAAGCAAAAAAATACCACTTTAGATCAGCAGTATAAAGCTTTTTACGGCAAATTCTCTGCACCTCTTTCCAGACTGTAACATTTTCCTGCATTAATTTTGCAAATCTGAGAATAAATAAACTTTTATATTTATTCATACCCTTTAATTTGTGCATTTATCTATCCTTGATTACGGGAATTTTTTACATTTTCCATAATTTGAGCAAACTCTTTTTCGTCAATTGTTTCTTTATCCAACAATTCTTTTGAAATTGCTTCAAGCATATCACGATTATCATTTAAAAGTTTTTTAGCAAGTTCATATCTTTCATCTACAATATTTTTTATTTCTTCGTCAATTTCATAAGCAACTTGTTCCGAGTAATCTCTCTGGTGTCCAAAATCTCTGCCCATAAAGACATTTTCCTGATTTTTGCCGTATGCCATAGGACCTAATTTTTCACTCATACCCCAGGCTGTAACCATTTTTCTCGCCATATCGGTTACATTTATTAAATCCTGAGATGCACCTGTTGAAACATTGTCTTTACCGTAAACAATTTCTTCAGCTGCACGACCGCCTAATGAAACAGTAATTTTTGCCAATAATTTCGCTTTACTTACATGAACACTCTCATCTTTAGGTCTTGTCCAGGTAACACCTAAAGCCATACCGCGAGGTATAATTGAAACTTTGTGTAATTCGTTTGCATCAGGCAATAACTTATCTATCAAAGCATGTCCGACCTCATGATATGAAGTCAATTCTTTATCCTTATCCGTCAGAACACGGCTCTTTTTCTCAACACCCGCAATTACACGGTCAATAGAAACATCCACATCTTCCATACCGATTTTGTCTTTATTCTTACGCGCGGCAAGGAGTGCTGATTCGTTTAATAAATTCTGCAAATCCGCACCGGTAAACCCCGGAGTGCGTTTAGCAAGAATTTTAAGGTCAACATCATTATCTAATTTTTTATTCTTGGCATGTACTTCCAAAATCTGCTCTCTGCCTTTAACATCAGGGGCATTTATGTAAATTTGCCTGTCAAATCTACCCGGTCTTAAAAGGGCATTATCCAAAATGTCAGGTCTGTTGGTTGCAGCTATGACAATAATGTTTGTATTAGCATCAAACCCGTCCATTTCGACAAGTAATTGATTTAAGGTCTGTTCTCTTTCATCATGCCCGCCGCCTAAACCTGCACCTCTCTGACGCCCGACAGCATCAATTTCATCAATAAATATTATACAAGGCTGATGTTTTTTAGCCTGCTCAAATAAATCTCTGACACGACTTGCACCAACACCAACAAACATCTCTACAAAATCAGAACCTGAAATAGAGAAAAACGGAACATTTGCTTCCCCGGCAACAGCTTTCGCCATTAAGGTTTTACCGGTTCCCGGAGGCCCGACTAACAAAACTCCCTTAGGAATTTTAGCTCCTAATTTCATATATTTTTCGCCATTTTTTAAGAAATCTACAATTTCTTCAAGCTCTTTTTTCTCTTCATCTATACCTGCAACATCTTTAAATGTTGTCTTAACTTTTGAATCCAACAGCATTTTTGCCTTGCTTTTTCCAAAAGACATAGCCTGTGAACCACCGGCCTGAATAGCCTTTATCATAAGTCCAAGTGATATAATTGCAAACAATACTATAAGAAAAGTACCGATATTTCCGACAAGCTGACCTGATTCGGCAGCTTTTTTAACAGTAACATCCGCACCTGAATTATTTAATTTTTCCATCAATGTTTCGTCATTTGCAGGAATTTGTACCTTGTATTGTAATAACGGAGCCTGAGATGAGGTATTATCAAGTGCTAAAAACGGTGATGTTGTATCTACACCATTTTCGGATTTTTTTTCAGGTTCAGGCTGTTTCTCAGGTATAGCATACAATACATCATCATATTTTTCTATTTTTGTAAATTCTTTATTTTCTAATTTCTGCAAAAAACTTGTATAAGAAATTTCTGATGTATTAGTAACCGGCCCGCTCATTAAAATTGTGGACAAAAACACCGCAACAACTATTGCTAATATTACATAAACACCGGTTGATCTGCTTTTATTCATATATTTATAACCTCTTAAAATATAACCCGTAAAATAATTATAACTTAAAAACCAAAAAATAGGAAAGAAAATTATTTATATCCGTTATTATGCCTGAACATCTAATTTTGCAGGCTCCGACTTTTGAGGTTTTTCAGGCATTACTTTACTCAATATAGGACGAATAAACGGTCTTGAAATCAAAGGAGCCATTATTGACAAACCCAATACTGAGCCTGCTATTGAAGTTGTTTCAATCATACCTTTTGCAAGATGAATATGCTTTTGCAAGTCTTCATCACTATAATCTGATGATTTCTGGGCATATATTTCTCTTAATTTTTCTACCCTATTTTCTTTAGCAGAATTATAAAATTTGTTAAATTCATCAGAATTTTTGAAAACATTAAATATCGGTTCATCTTTAAATAATTTTCTTGCAATATTAAAAGAACCTTTTTTAAATATCGGAATGACAACTCCCAAAGATAAACCAATGCAAGTTAACTGGTACAAAAACTCTTTTGTGGCTGAATATTTTTTTGTATTTTGATCAATACTGTTATCTAATAATATGAATCCCGGACGACCGACAGCCTTTAACCCTGTTTCTACAGCAACCTGAACCTGAGTAGTCTGAGTAATATTGTATATAGAAGGATTTGTTAAAATAGAATTTATCATATTTTTAACCCTCCTCTATTTGCAAAGGTACTAATACTTGGGGCATAAATACTGCCAAATTTTGTTGTCGTATCAGCAGAATTTTTTATTTCAACATTTTTTACAAAATTTTCCTGCGGATTTACTCTTGCAGGTTCAATAGGCTTTTTATCCTGCTTCATAAATTTTTCAAGTACATATAAAGCTCCTGAACAGACAGCAGGAATTACTAATAACGCTGCCGTACAAACCCCCAAAAACATCATATTTGCTCTTGCCATTGCTTTTTTCTCTGGATTATTTTTGAATAATTTAGCACCCATAGCGGCAGCTCCGACACCGCAAGCCCAATATGTAGGAACCGCAACAACCTCTGTTGCAAATTCTCTTAATGCCGCATATTTTCTTGCTTCAGGTTTTTCTTTTTTATCTGTTAAAGATGAAATAGGCTTAAAAATACCGTTAGCAGCCGCTACCGCCATTACTGTATATGTCGGCTTATTGTTCTTCCCAACAGATTCCAAAACATTTTTTAAAGTACTTGTTAAATTCATCTTCCCCAAACAAATTATTGTAAATTATATCGGCAGTGATTAGCGACAATATTTATTAAAACCAAAAAAAATTTTTTTTGCAAGAGGATAAATAATTATATAATCAAGATTTTTCACACATGCCATTATTTATTTTTTAAAAATACTTCATCAGACTTATTGGAAATATTCTTACCTACAGCTTTTTCCAGTTCTGCTTTTGCGCTGTTATACTGATAAAGCGCATCATAATAAGACAATAAAGACTCCGCATAATTATTCTGTGCTTCCTGCAATTCAATAGGAGAAGCTACACCAACTCTATACCTGCCGCTTGAGAGTCTGTAATTTTCTTTTGCCTGAATTAATTGCAATCGTGCAACAGGAATTTGATTTGATTTTTCATTAACCTTTAAAAAAGATTTTTGAATTTCAAAATAAATATCATTCTGAACTTTTTTAGTATTTGCAATCTGTTTATCATATAAATATTTTGCTTCTTTAACCTGATTATGAAGCAAAGCAAGATTCAAATTTGTAAAATTCAGGTAAACACCGATATTCCAACCGTCATTTGATGTCCAATGCTTACCACCTTTTTGGTACTGACCTTGCGCATCAATTTCAGGAAAATATCCTTTTTTGACAAGTTTTACATTTTGACGTGCTTTTTCTGTATCAAATTCAGCTTTTTTCAGTTCAGGTCTTGAATCTAATGCAACTTTTACGGTATCTTCAAACGACATCCCCAAAGGCTTATACTCAAGTTTCCCGCTCAACTGATATTTTTCCAGATACGGAACACCCATAATATTATTTAGATTTGCTATTGATGTATTTATGGAATTTTTTGCACTAATAAGCTTCATTTTTGCCTTGCTGAGATTAACCTCTGCAATAGTTACATCAATTTTCGGATTCATTCCTACTTCATAAAATGCCTTTGCCTGATTATAAAACAATTGATAATTATCAACATTTATCTGCGCGACTTTTTCCGCTTCGTAATTATAAAGAACCTCATAAAAAGCATTTTTTGTCCTGTAAATTACATCATTTACTATACCTGCAAATGTTTTTTTACCTGCTTCATAATCAAGTCTTGCAATAGTTGCCTGATTTTGAGTAACCCCGAAATCGTAAAGCATCTGCTGTAAACTTGCCTGACCGAGAATATAATATTCATATTCAAGATTTCTGCTCAACGCATCCGACAATTGAAGCTGTTTAATATGTGACCAGCTTGTCTGCCACGAAATTAAAGGGAAATAATTTGACCATACCTGTTTTATTTTTGTATCGGCAATCAGAATATCATCAAATGCTGAAGCAATTTCAGGATTATTGCCTAACGCTATCATAATACAATTTTCAAGAGTCATTTCAACATTATTTGAAACAGAACCCGATATAACTTTTTCGGTATCAAAATCCGTATCGATAATTAACTGATTAAAATCATCAGTTTCACATAAAGCCTGATTAAAAAGCATAAAGCAGGCAATAATAAATATTATAAATTTTCGCATTTCTCTCCGTAATTAAATATTATTTTGAATAAATTTAATCATTTTAGAAAGGGCATTTCCCCTGTGAGAAATCTTATTTTTTAAATCTTCACTCATTTGTGCAATTGTAATATCATAACCGTCAGGCATAAATACAGGATCATATCCGAAACCATTTGTACCTGCCTGTGTTTTTACAATCTTGCCATGACACTCACCGATTTCCTGATTTAAAATATTCCCTTCTGCATCTACAAGTGTCATAACACAAACAAATTTTGCTTTTCTATTATCTTTGTCGGCTAGATTATTTAGTAACTTGTCTATTCTTTTTTGGGCAGTCGTATCATATCTTGCCGAATGAATACCCGGAGCACCGTTTAGGGCTTCAACGCACAAGCCTGAATCATCAGCAAGTGAAATATGTTTTGATAATTTTGAAGCCTCTTGTGCTTTTATTAAAGAATTTTGTTCAAAAGTTTCTCCCGTTTCATCAGGATCAAAATCTTTGGGCGGAAGTATAAATTCTATTCCGCTGCCTTTAGCTATTTCATTTACTTCCTGCAATTTATGAGGGTTTCCGGTTGCAAAAACTATTTTTATGCTATTTGCCATATCTTCTCTGCCTCATTGAATATTCTTCAATACATTTTTCCAAAGAATTTTTATTAAATTCCGGCCAATATTCATCTACAACAATGACTTCCGAGTATGCAATCTGCCACAATAAATAATTTGAAATTCTCTTTTCTCCGCCTGTTCTTATTAACAAATCCGGATCAGGAATATCTGATGTATAAAGATTTTCGCTTATTAATTGCGGAGTAATTTCTTCAGGAGTATAACCCAAATTAACAATTTGTTTTACGGCATTTGTTATTTCATCTCTTGCACCATAATTCAAAGCTATTTGCAAATTAACCCCTTTATTGTATTTTGTTTTTTCAATAGAGTTATTTATAACTTTCTGTAATTTATCGTTTAATCTTGACAGGTCACCGATAAAAGATATTTTTACACCTTCTTTATGCATTTCTGCCAGTTCATTTTTCAAAGTAACCGCAACCAAATCCATTAAAAAATCAACTTCCTCCTGCTTTCTGTTCCAATTTTCTGTTGAAAATGCGTAAACAGTTAAATATTTTATTCCTAAATCATCACAAGCACGCGTAATTTCACGCAAAGAATCAACTCCTTTTTTGTGCCCTGCAGGAGTCGGTAAATTATGCTCTCTTGCCCAACGGCGATTGCCGTCCATTATTATGGCTATATGATTTATATCCGTCTTTTTCATCTCGCTAATCATATTGTCAATTATACCATAAGCAAAATTCTATTATTTTAAATTCTTTAAAATTTTTTTTAATACAGCCGGTAATAAAGGTCTTTTATAAGTTACAAACTCATCTGACGGCAGATTTAATTTAGGCATTTTTATTTTTGTGCCGAACGGATTTAGAGTTAAAATTCCTTTTTTTGTTGCTTCAATTACACTGTCTGTCGTATTAACAGAAGAACGAATTTTTTTGGGCTGAACATTTACACCCCATTTATCGCTATAATTCCAAATTCTTTTTACACTCATTTTTTACCCCTAAAATTTTATTTTCTATTATACAATGGCACCATGTGATGCATCCTGAACAGTTCTTGCATATTTTGAAAGATAACCCGATTTACATTTTGATTCAAAAGGTTTTAAATTTTGTCTGCGGACTTTCAATTCATTATCATCAACAAGAACATCAATTTTTCGGTTATTTACATCAATTTTTATCTTATCACCATCTTTAATTAACGCAATATTACCGCCGTTTGCAGCTTCAGGACAAACATGGCCGATACAAATTCCTCTTGTACCGCCGGAAAATCTTCCATCAGTAATTAGTGCAACAGTTTTACCTAAACCCTTACCAACAAGTAAAGAAGTCGGTGCAAGCATTTCTCTCATACCGGGGCCGCCCTTTGGACCTTCATAACGGATAATAATCACATCACCGTCTTTAATTAAATCATTTTCAAGAGCATGCATACAGTCTTCTTCACAGTCAAAACATTTTGCAACCCCTTCAAACTCATAACAGCTTTCATCAATTCCCGAAATTTTTGTTACACAGCCTTCAGGTGCAATATTTCCGTATAAAATACCAAGTCCCGGTTTTACATTTACAGGATTATCGTAGGTTTTGATTAAATCCTTATTTACAAATGCTTCTTTTGAAATTTCAAAGGTTGAATATCCGCAAACTGTTTTTTTATCCTTTACACCAATATTTGCATCTATTAAATTTTTCATCAAAGCAGGAACACCGCCGGCATTGTGAAACTCCGTCATAGTAGGATTTGCAGCAGGATCAAGCTTTAGAATCTGATGAACTTTTTTGCCCCAGTCATCAAAATCATTTATTGATAAATCAATGCCGCCTGCATTAGCAATAGCCAAAAGGTGCATAACAGAATTTGTACTTCCGCCGAGTGCTAAATCAGCAATAATAGCATTTTCTAAAGTTTCTTTATCAATAATATCAGACGGTTTTATATTATTTTTTACAAGTTCAACTATTTGCATGCCTGACTCAAATGCAATTCTGCGTTTTTTAGAAGAAACAGCGGAAGAAGTTGCACATAAAGGCATACTCATACCCATAACTTCAGTTAAACAAGCCATTGTATTTGCAGTGTACATACCCTGACATGAACCCATTGTCGGGCAAGATTCTTCTTCAAGTTCAAGCAGTCTTTTTTCATCAATTTCACCATTACGGAATTTACCGACTGCCTCAAATGAACCTTTTATCATTGTAAGTTTTTCACAGCGATTTTCACCCTCTAACATAGGCCCTGCCGTTACGACAATACTAGGTATATTTAATCTCATTGAAGCAATTAACATTGCAGGGGTGATTTTATCGCAATTAGTCAGAAGAACCAAACCGTCTAATTGATGTCCCATTGCAACTGTTTCAACACAATCAGCAATCAAATCCCTTGACGGCAGAGAATATCTCATACCGTTATGCCCCATTGCAATTCCGTCACAAATAGCAGGAACACCAAAAATAAATGCCTGACCGCCGCCTGAATGAATACCTTTTTCAATTTGACGTTCTAAATCCCTCATTCCGCAATGACCGGGAATTAAGTCGGTAAATGAACTTGCAATACCAATAAAAGGTCTTTCCATACCTTTGCGGCTCACACCTGATGCCATTAATAACGCCCTGTGAGGAGTATGTGCTATTCCTTTTTTGATATTATCGCTATTCATGATATTCCTCAAAATCAGACTATATCTTGTCAAAACCTGTATATTTTCTCAATACTTCAGGAATTATAATTGTTCCGTCTGCCTGCTGATAGTTTTCAAGAATTGCTGCAAATGTTCTGCCAACAGCCAAACCTGAGCCATTAATTGTATGAACAAATCTTGTTTTTCCGGTTGCCTTGTCTTTATAACGAATATTTGCTCTGCGAGCCTGATAATCACCATAATTTGAACAGCTCGAAATTTCTTTATAAGTATTATAAGACGGTAACCAAACCTCTAAATCCCAGCATTTATTTGCACTAAAACCAATATCTGCAGTACATAATGCAACACGTCTGTACGGCAAACCTAAAAGCTGTAACATTCTTTCACCGTCTTGCGTCAGCTTTTCGTGTTCAGCCGGAGAATTTTCAGGTGTTGTATATTTTACCATTTCAACTTTGTTAAATTGATGAACTCTGATTAAACCTCTGGTATCTTTGCCGGCAGAACCTGCTTCTCGTCTAAAACACGGAGTATAAGCAGTCATATATTTCGGCAAATCGTCTTCAGAAAGAATTTCGCCTGCATAAATATTTGTTACAGGAACTTCTGCTGTTGGAATTAAATATAAATCTTCATCCTCGCATTTATACATATCCTCTTTGAATTTAGGAAGTTGACCTGTTCCTGTCATAGTAGCGGCATTTGCCATAAACGGAGGCAAAATTTCTTCATAACCTTCATTTTCAGTATGCTGATCCAAGAAAAAGTTGATAATTGCACGTTCTAACCTTGCACCTTTACCACGATAAAGAGTAAATCTTGATTGAGATAGTTTTACACCTCTTTCGAAATCTACAAGATTTTTTTCCTCACAAATATCCCAGTGAGCTTTTGGTTCAAAATCAAACTTAGTCGGCTCTCCCCATGTTGAAACTACAACATTATCATCTTCAGATGTTCCTACAGGAGTTGTTTCATCAGGAATATTCGGAATATGCAATAAAACATTTCTTTGTTTTGCATCAAGTTCATTTTGCTTTTCTTCCAATTCTTTTATTTCATCACCCAAAACACGAACTTCTTCCTGAATCGCATCAGTATTTTCACCATTTTTCTTCATCATACCGATTTTTTGGGATTCATTTTTACGTTTTGCACGAAGTTCATCAGCTTTTGTTTGAATTTTTCTTCTTTCTTCGTCAATTTGTAAAACCTCATCAATAGACCATTGCGGGTTTCTTCTTTTTAAAAGTTCGTTTATCTTTTCGGGATTTTCCCTTATAAGTTTGATATCAAGCATTTCTTCCCTCTTTTCTGTTTGTGCTCTTATAATAGTTTAAATATATTACCGTTGCAAGATTTTTTTTAATTTGTTTAAAATTTTGCATAAAAAAAAGAACGAGATAACTCGTTCTAAAGAATTGAATATCTGATATATTCAAGTTGCGCTAGATTTTATCTACTGAAGCATCTCTGCTTGTAATTGTTGTTGATGAATCCGTAGTTATTCTCTCTTTTTGAGGAATACTTGACAGATTATTCAGATTATTATCCGTCAGATTATTATATTTAGGCTGTGAAGCCTGATTATACGCAGGTACTGACGGCTGCTGAACAGGTGCTCTAAAGATATAACTGCTTTGTGCAGACGGTCTTGTCGGCTGAACATTTGCTGTAGGAACTACAACAGTTTGATCAGGAATCCTCTTAACTGACGGTCTGTTATCGTTTATTACCTGCTGAGCATTTAAGTTAGAAATTTGTTTTTCTAATTGCGGATTAGAATTTGGCTGGGTTTGATTTTCAACCATTGAATCATTTTCTTCCTCTTCAGTTTGCTCATAAGGATAGCCTAAAGCCCATCTGAAGCCGGCATTAAGAGCTACACCGTTTCTTCCGCCGCTTCTTGCCATAGCCTGTGCATATCCGGTAAATACTTCACCCCAACGCTTTTGAACGCCTAAACCATACTGAACATAAGGATCAACACTTACATTAGGTAAGTTTGCACCATCAGCAGTATAATGAGTATCATCAAGTAAATTCCATACCATTCTTACGCTTGCGTATGGCTGCCAACCATTCTTGAAGTTACCGATAACTTTTAATTCCGGTGCAATTTGAAGTGCATTCAAAGATTTACCCTTAACTTTTACATCTACAGGGTTCTTATGATTCAATGTATTTACATTTGTATATGACATCAATAAGCTTGGCTGAACAATAAATTTACCTTTTTGGAATTCAAAGTTGTAACCGGTCTTGGCTGCAACACCTGCCATAATCATAGGTATATCTTCAGAACCGTATTGAGTGCTTGCATCAGAAATACCTGCCCCAACATTTGTTGTAACTGCCGCAAAGAACTTATCTTTATAAAGTGTTGCGCTAACACCGGCACTTGCACTGTTATGGCTTAAACTTACTCCGTCATAAGACTGGGTTGCACCATTGTATCCGATATAACCGCTATATTGTACTTCAGCTCCATTACTAAGCTCATGCATCTTTGTATCGCCGCCATAATATGTACCATACATTGTATTATTAACTTTTGGTCCGTTATGGAGATTTACTTTTTCAAATGTTGCATATGATCTTGACCACATAGCATTATCTTTTTCAGGTAAGTAAATTTCGTTAAATGTCTGAGGTGTTTCAGCAGAAGCATATGAATTAGCCATCTTCAAGGCTTTTCTTTCTTCCTGAGTCATAAGCATCTTCATATCCAAATTCTTGAAGGCTTCTTCATAAGAATTTAACTGAGTCATATAACCACCCTGAGCAGCTACGGAAGATGTCATAATTGCAGGGTTAAAGTCGCTGTATGAATTACCTGTAGGGCCGTAAGTTAAGTATCCGTCTGAAACTCGGCCGCTAATCTTTCTTACAGGAGTCATTACTGTTGGTAAATCAAATGTATCAGTAGATAAGTTTTCATGACCTACATTTGTTGTTTCACCTAAATCAACGGTAACAGGGTTATTGACTGTCTTACCCATCAAATTAAAGTGGTTTTGACTGATATGGAATTTAGCATTATTAGTTGCTGTTGGTCGTGTTGCAAATGAATCGGAAGTCATATTATCGATATTGAAATCAATTGCCAATTCAGTATTGCCATTCAATGTTACATTATTACCAAGGTTAATCTGTTTAACCTGATTATCCATCATATTCATTGTTCCGCCGTTGATAGCAAATGAATTTGCCTGAGATAAATCTGCATTCTGACCGAAGAACAATTCACCGTTGTTGAAGGATACATTATTACCTGAAATTCTGCTATTAATTGCTATCTTATCAGGAGAATCAAGAACAGTATCACCTGCACCCGTAATATTACTGTTAATTGTGCCACCGTTGAATGTAATCTTGGCTCCCTCATTATTAACAATTGAATTAGCAGATGTATTCAATCCGAAGTTATTTGCATTTGTCGTAATATTACCGTTATTAACAATAGAATCCTGTTGAATCATACCTGTATTTACTAAATCACCATTATTAGTAAATGAACCTGCACCTGTTATACTACCGCTGTTATCAGAATTTCCGGCAACAAACATTTCACCGTTATTGAATATGCTTGAATCATTATCAAGATTTACAACATCTAATGAGGCATCTTCAGTGTTAACAACATTTGAACCAGGACGATTTACAAATGAATTTGTTGCTTTGACGCTTGCTTCATTTGTAAAGTTTGTACCGTTAACAATTATATCACCTTGAGATATTGAACCTGCATTGACTGTAGATCCGTTAATATTAGTTGTACCATCACCGTTAATTGTGTTAGTATTTGTTCCGCCGGTAATATTAAGTGTTGCACCGTCTTTATTGGTCAATGCACCCTCTGAAGCTATCTTCACATCCGATATGTTTGTCGTGAATACTGCTTCAACACCATCATCATTACCGTTAATGAAGTTGTCTGATTCTATTGTACCCGTACCCGTTTCATCCGCATTGACAAAGTTGCCGGTATTGACTATATTCTCTGAACTGATACTGCCGCCAACATTAGCAAATGTGCCGCTGTTAGTTACATCACCGGTTAATTTATTATTATTATCTACTGTACCGGAGTTGGTTACATCAGAGGTTACATTAGAATTGAAGATTGCATTTGCTCCCTCATCTACAGTAATAGATGATTGTGTTACATCTCCCTTACTTGCAACAGTATCATTTGAATTAAAGGTTGTTGTACCGCTCTTAATTTCTGTTGTACCTGTGCCTGTTATACCGTCATTAAATTCAATGTCACCATTGAGATACATATTACCGTCATTATTTACATCAAGTGAGTTATCTCTGAAGGTTACATTATTCAATTCTAATGTACTTGCACTGTCTTCATTATTCAATGCGGTATTAAAGCCTGAATATTCATCTACATCATTGAATACCAAACGTTGTCCTTGGTGTTCACCTGAACCGTCAGTATAACCTTTAACAGTAATACCATCTGTTGTGCCTGTACCTTTTATTGCAGTATCATGAGCATTTACAACCAATGATTGACCGTTAAGTTCGCCTAATGAATCTCTTGTAACAAGTTCACCCTCATCACTTGTTGTATAAACTTTTTGAGCTTTTGGTGAATGAACTGCATGGTATAAATCCATTTGAGCTGAACCTTCAAATGATAACTCACCGCTCTTAGCCTGATATGCAAGCAAGTATGCCATTCCTGAAGGAGATTCTGAAGTTTGTGCATCATCTGATAAAGCTACAACACTCTTTAAGTTTTCATCAGCTACAACAATATTAACAGTTTCACCTTCCGGACCGTCTGATAATATTGATACTTCATCAATCATAATCTTATGACCGTTGATATTTGCTGTACCCTGTTCAGGATCTTCAACAGTCGGAGTACCCAATAATTTACCGGTTAATTTATCTGCCTGAACATTTGCCAAATCAGCATCAATCTTGACATTCAAATCACCCTGAGTAATATCTACTCTGCCAAGATTCAAATCAGATGTTTCACCGTCTAATACATCTACTGTACCGCCTTTAGAGATTAAACTCTGGTTGGAAGAAATATCTCCGCCGTTTCTTATTGCTAATGTAGAATCTTCGCTAAGTTCAACAGTGTTTGTACCGGTTGAATTATTCAATGTAACAGTATTTTCGATTACAGTCTTACCGTCACCGGCAATATCACTTTGAGTTGAACCGCCGGTTAATGTTAATGTGCCATCGTTATTTACAGCACCTTTAAGATTATCCGCATTTGAAGTTGTTAAACCGTCATTGAATAAATCAGCATTCAAGTTAGCAAAGATATCCAAACTGCCGTCATCAGCGACATTAACTTTATCCTGAGTAATATCTTTATTTGCAGTTTTTAATTCTCCGGAAACATTTAATTCACCGTTACCTGATATGCTTCCTAATTCGTAAGAAGTACCGTTAGCATTAAATGTTCCGTTATTTTCTATTGCACCGTTATTTGCTAATTTATCATTTACGGTTAATTCTTTATTAGCATTATTAACAAAGTCAACACCCTCTGCGATATTAATATTATCCTGAGTGATTGTACCGTCATTTATCATATCGCCGTTAATATTAGTTGTACCATCACCGTTAATTGTGTTAGTATTTGTTCCGCCGGTAATATTAAGCGTTGCACCGTCTTTATTGGTCAATGCACCGTCTGAAGCTATCTTCACATCCGATATGTTTGTCGTAAATACTGCTTCAACACCATCATCATTACCGTTAATGAAGTTGTCTGATTCTATTGTACCCGTACCCGTTTCATCCGCATTGACAAAGTTACCAGTATTGACTATATTCTCTGAACTGATACTGCCGCCTGCATTATTAAATGTGCCGCTGTTAGTTACATCTCCGGTTAATTTATTATTATTATCTACTGTACCGGAGTTGGTTACATCAGAGGTTACATTAGAATTGAAGATTGCATTTGCTCCCTCATCTACAGTAATAGATGATTGTGTTACATCTCCCTTACTTGCAACAGTATCATTTGAATTAAAGGTTGTTGTACCGCTCTTAATTTCTGTTGTACCTGTGCCTGTTATACCGTCATTAAATTCTATGTCGCCATTGAGATACATATTACCGTCATTATTTACATCAAGTGAGTTATCTCTGAAGGTTACATTATTCAATTCTAATGTACTTGCACTGTCCTCATTATTCAATGCGGTATTAAAGCCTGAATATTCATCTACATCATTGAATACCAAACGTTGTCCTTGGTGTTCACCTGATGCATCAGTATAACCTTTAACAGTGATACCATCTGTTGTGCCTGTACCTTTTATTGCAGTATCATGAGCATTTACAACCAATGATTGACCGTTAAGTTCGCCTAGAGATTTTCTTGTAACAAGCTCACCCTCATCACTTGTTGTATAAACTTTTTGAGTTTCAGGAGAATGAACTGCACGATATAAATCCATTTCTTCAGATAAATCAAATGTTAATTCACCATTTGTTGCCTGATATGAAAGTAAGTATGCCAAACCTTCAGGTGAATGAGCAACAGAAGCACTATCAGATAATCCAACTACACTCTTGAGATTATTATCTGCAACAACAATATTTACAGTTTCTTTTTCTGTTTCAGAAATAATCTCAACCTGATCAATCATAATCTTATGACCGTTAACATTTGCAGTGCCTTTTTGTTCATCTTCAACAGTTGTAGGATTTACCAGTCTGCCTGTTAATTTATCCGCTTTTTCATTTTCTAAATCAGCATCAATCTTGACATTCAAATCACCTTGAGAAATATCTACTCTGCCAAGATTCAAATCAGATGTTTCACCATCCAATACATCTATTGTTCCGCCTTTAGCTATTAATCCTCTGTTAGATGCAATAGAACCGCCATCTCTGATTTGTAATGTTGCATCTTCACCAATTTCAACTCTGTTACGTCCTGTAGAATGTTTTAATGTAACAGTATTTTCTATTACAGTTTTACCTGAGCCTTGAACATCTGATTGGGTTTCACCGCCGGTAAATGTTAATGTACCTTCGTTGTTTACTACACCCTTGAGGTTATTAGCCTGTGTAATTGTTTCACCATTGTTATACAAATCAGCATTGAGGTTTGCATTAATCTTCAGGCTTCCTCTTTCTGCGACATTAACTTTATCCTGAGTAATATCTTTATTTGCAGTCTTTAATTCTCCGGAAACATTAAGAACACCACTACCGGTAATTTCGCCAAGATCATATGATAAACCGTCTACATTAAATTCACCGTTATTTTCTATAGCACCATCATTTACCAATGCCAATCCGACAGTTAACTCTTTATCAGCATTATTAGTTAATTTATGACCATTTGTTTCAACAATATCCTGATTAATTAAACCGTTATTTACAGTATCCGCATCAAGACTTGTTGTACCGTAACCGGTAATTTCATGACTAAATTCTCCGCCTTCAAGTATTACATGACCATCATCATTGAGAACATTACCATTGATATTGTCACCGGTAGATTTTAATGTACCTTCATTTGTAATATCAGCAGTTAATTTTGCATTGTTATCAAGAGTTACATCTGCACCGATATTAACAGCATTTTGAGTGATGTCTTTATCAGCAACATAATCACCTGAACCCTGCAGATATAAATCACCTGCATTATTTGTAATTGCACCTAAGGTTTGATCATCACCATTAACATATAAATTACCTGCATTTGAGATTGTACCGTCATTATTAAGTTCTTCATTAACGGTAGTATTAGCGGATGTAGAGAATGTTTTGCCTTCGGTAACTCCTAATGCACCCTGTTCAATATCTTTATTTGTAGAAATTGAACCATTGATATTAGTTCTTCCTTCACCGTTTATAGAAGAAGTTAATGCTTCATCTCCGGTAAGATTTAATGTGCCGTCATTTTCAATTGTATTAGTAATATTCAAATCACCGGCATCAACATTTACAACACCCGAATTAATTGTTAAATCTTTTTGCGTAACATCATCATTGAAGTTGACTTCTCCGGTAGTATTTACGGCAATTTCACCTGTTGCACCAATTACATCAGCATCAAATGTAACATCTGCGGAACCGCCTATATTAAGATTTCCTGTATTTTCAAATGTTTCACCGAATTCAGTATCAGTTGTATCAGCATTTACATCTACAGTACCTTTATTAGTAATACCGTTACCATTGAAACCACTCCAAGCAGATACATTATTCAATACTAATGTATCATCTTCTTCTATTGTTACTCCGCCAAATTCATTACCCTCAACGGCGAAATTATTACCATTGACAGTTAATGTAGCATTGTCACCTTCCATGGTTTCAAGATCTTTATTTACAAGTTCATTTGCTGACATATTGTAAACTCTTTCGGAAGCATCATCATGTATTGCGTTATACAAATTATCTTTTCCAAAAGTTAATGTACCGTCAGATTTTTCATAAGTTACTAAATAACTTGAATCAGGAGTTACACCTTCGGTGTAGAAATCTTCAGCATTCAGTCTTACATATTCACGTAATACATCATCAAATGTTCTTAAAGTAATAGGCAAACCTGCAACAGGATCTTCGGTAATATAAATACTGTCAATTATAATAGAATTACCATTTGCCTCAATAGTATTAGCACTGAATGTATCAATAGAAGGCTGTGCAAGATTTGCATCAATTGAGATATTCATATCACCTTGCAGAATTACATCACCCAAAGCAATATCATCTATCTTAGAATTTTGAGTGCTTAATGAACCGCCGCCTGCAACAAATCCGCCTAAATCTAACGCACCTTCAGAGCCAAGAATTATGTTATTGTTATCTGCTATCAAAGTATTATCAGTAATTGCTGCATTAATTGTAGTATCAGCATCTAAATCAGTTGTACCAATACCTGATACAGCTGAATTTAATGTTCCGCCTGTTAATACCAATGTTTCATTGTTTACAATACCATTTGATATTGAAATGTTAGAAGCATTTGTTGTGAAGCTTCCGCTTACGATTTCCAAATTCTTCTGTTCAATTGTAGAATTATTGGTTATGCTACCTTGAGTTCTTAATGTACCTTCACCATCAAATTTTCCGGTATTATTTGTTCCTTTAAGAGTGAATAATCCGTCATTATGTACCGAACCTGAATTAGATAACCTTGATTCTACAGTTATTTCTTTATTTTCAGTATTTGTAAGTCTTCCGGAATTGGTTATAGTATTTTGAGTAATTGTTCCGTTATTTACAAAGTCAGCATCAAGATCTAATGTTCCAGAGCCCTTTATTACTCCATCATTAGAGGTTGAAGAAGTAATATTAAATACTGCGGAATTATTAATTGTACCGGAATTAGATAATGATTCATTAACTGCAATATTTGCATTTGTAATAAATTCTGTATCCTGAGCAACTGACAAATTATTCTGAACAATTGTTTTATCAGAAGTCATAGATTCATTAATACTTGTAGAACCTGTTCCTCTGATACTTGAAACAAGTATTGCACCTGTCAAATTCAAATCAGCATCATTTTCTATACCATTTGTAATTATAAGTTTTTCAGCGTCAGCATTAACAGTACCACCATCTATGTGTAAACTATCTTGTTCCACAGAATTGAGATTTACAGTACCATTGTAGTTTTCAGAGCCAATTAGCATATCACCGCCGTTACCGGTAATATCGCCGATAGTAATTTCTTTACCCTCTGAAGATAATATCTTCATACTGCTGTTATTCAAGATTGATGAACTTACATTACTATCTTCTATTGTTAACTCACCATTCTCATTATCCACAAACGGTCCGCTAAAGCCGCTGACATTACTTACACCCTTAATAGTTAAGCTGTGATCACTATCTATTAATATGCCGCCCTTGTCGTCACCAACTATTTCGTATTCTCCGGTACCGTTGACTACCAAGTCATCTGCTAATGTACCAACTGAATCCATCTGGTCAAAGTTACTTGAATATGTACTCAATCCATATTCTACGCTCTCTGTTCCTTCTAATACATATTCAGCCATATCTCCATCACGTACCGCACTTACCAATGAAGCATTAGCATCACTCGTAAATACCAAGTTACCGTTACTGTAACTTACCTTATATGTATGATCCTGTGTACTTACTTGTTCTATACTTGTCTTTATTGCAGATGTTATATCTCCGTCTGCTATCTGTACGTGTGTATGACGATATATTGAATCTCCGCTTAATGATACATCCGCTATATCTATCTTACCGTCACCATCTACTGAAGATGCTGCAAATGTATCGGAGGTTATATTCTCTAAATCTACATCTATCTTTGAAGTTAAGTCGCCATTTAACAACGTATCTCCTAAGGATAACTCATCCATATTAGAATTACGTGCATCAAGTTCTGATCCGTCTGTTGTAAATGAACCCAACTCTAACTTACCGTCTTGACCCAATACAAGTTTATATGTTCCTGCAGCTAACGCATTATTAGATATTCCGGAATTAACTGTTACATCTCCACTTAATTCTACCCTGCCGTCAAAGCCAACTATGTCATTTGTTAACTCGCCTGAACCCAAACGCAATACACCATTATTCTTTATTGCATTCAATACATTAAGATCTGATGCCCCAATCTCTACAGTTGCGTCTGTTATTTCCAAATTATCCTGCTCTAACTGTGAATTGAATACTACACTGCCGCTGCCGGTTATATCCGTTGAACCCTCTCCGTATAACTTATCCGCAAAGGTGATTGTCTTGT
>Ga0256404_1001749_pt1 | contig 50774 bp, 42 predicted proteins | sample RumenRJG_01DNA_FD_185990 | JGI IMG/M metagenome (GOLD analysis project Ga0256404, IMG submission 185990) | Bovine rumen microbial communities from Lethbridge, Alberta, Canada - RJG_01 | ecosystem: Host-associated > Mammals > Digestive system > Stomach > Rumen | place: Canada: Alberta | collected...
CGGACACCATATGGTCCAAGGAGAAAAACGTCATACCAATGCCATACCATTCTAACAGCTTTAGCAATGAAACGGTTAGTCCTGACTGGTTGTCAGGTATCTAACCACCATAAATCTATTGTAGGAGGATAAAAAAACATAACTGTTAAGCTTTATAAATCATGATTATGAGGAATACAAAATGAAAATGATCTATCTTGCGGGCGGATGCTTCTGGGGCGTCCAGAAGTTTTTTGACCAGTTTGAGGGGGTGCTGCATACTGAGGCAGGGTATGCCAACGGACCGGAGAATGCCCCCTCCTATGAGGAGGTGTGCCGCGGATCAGGACACGCGGAGACCGTAAGGATCGATTTTGATGAGGAAAAACTCAGCCTTACGGATCTGCTGGAATACTATTTTATGATCATTGACCCCGTGAGCTATAATCGGCAGGGGGCGGACGAAGGGATCCAGTACCGCACGGGCATCTACTATGAGGATGAGAGCCTTCTTCCTGAGGCGCAGGCGTTCTATGACAGAAAAGAAGCGGAGGAGATGGCGCGAAGCTACGAGCCGCTTGCCGTGGAGCTCGAACCGCTTCGAAACTTTTATCCTGCGGAGGAGTATCACCAGAAGTATCTCGATAAAAACCCGCGCGGCTACTGCCACATCCCGCGGAGGATGATGAATCTGAATACGTCGTTGGAGAACTGAAATGCATGCAGGGTGAAACGGCCTGGATTTACATAATCGCATGGGAAAAGATCATGCACGTGTTTACTGCATATAAGAAAAAGGGGGCATGGATATGCTTTTTGAAAAGAAGGTAACGATCTATAAGAAAAAGGACAGGGAGACCTGGGAAAAGATCCGGGATGTCTTAAAGGGAGCCGGCTTAAAGGGCGTCAGTGCGAGCCATTACGCGCAGGATGTGGTCCGCGCGGGAGGCTGCGGGGCAAAGCTGGACCCGAGAGACTTCGGCGCAAAGGGCAAGGTCGACCACGACATCTACTATATCAAGGTCCGGGAAGCCGATGAGGCAAAAGCCCGGGAGATCATCCTCCAAAACGGCCTGGTCGCAGAGGTGAAGTCCTCCGAGGAACTGATGCAGGACGCATCCGCGCGGGCTGCGGCGATGAGAGCGGATGAATAAGTCTGAAGGCCTGCTGTCCGGACAAAGCCTTGTGCGGCAGACAGAGTGAAATAAAAACTGAATAATAATGAATACCTGCAGATGTCCGGGGCAGAACTGAAAAAGACAGAGCGCTTTCGGAAACTGCAGGTATTTTTAATTTTCGGAAAATGTCATCTGCAGGAGGTCCATGACGCTGCCGGAAAACTGCTGCAGGCTCTGGACGCGGACGTACTCCTTTCCGTAGATACGGTACACGTTTTCAAGGTGTGAGGTGGAGCCGTGGAAGACAGCTGCCGTACGGATGCCGTCGGAACGTAGTGCCTTGACAGCGGCAGCAGCGTCACTGACCGCGATGCTTCCCTCATAGTTTTTGCCGAACGAAGAGCTCTGGACCGTATCATTGGGGCTTGCGTCCGTCAGGATCAGCAGGAGATGCAGGTCTTCGTTATATGAGAACGCATTGTTTCGTGCTTCACCGGTATCAGCCTGATACCCCTGCAGCAATGGCTGTGCGGAGCCGCTTTCTGCTTTATTGTTAAATGACTTAAGCTCCTGCTGCAGAGAATATCCGGAAACTCTGCTGTCGTTGATCAGATAACGCATGGCCTTTAATGCGAGACCGTCCCGGTTCCAGCCGCCGGCATAATACCGGAGAATGCCGTCACAGTTCTTGATTTCCGCGGATTTCAGCTCCTCAAGCACCGTAAAGCCCCTGAGGCTCCGGAAGGCTGTGACCGAGACCGGCACATGGCAGGCGCTGAAGCTCTTCGCAATCATATAGGCCTCCGAGGAGATCCGCTCCTGGGAGTTCATGCGGGACTGAGAGGCGTCGAGCAGGAGATCTACCGTCAGGTTTACCTCGCGCTCATCGCCCTCTCTCGTAAAGACATAGGGGTCGTGCAGCAGACCGATGCGGTAGGCCTTTTCCGGCAGCAGCCGGCCGGCGCGGGCATTTTCCGGAAGACCCCGGGAAAACGAAGAGAGCAATACCTCCAGCTCTGATGAAAGCTTTTTGATGCTCTCGTCAATCAGGAGCTTGTGGGTTTCAAGGTAGCTGCGGTTTCGTTCATACTGATGCTGCATGCGGTGCCGTGCGTCCTCGGCCTCTTTCTCCGTGTGCGGATCATGAGCCGGTCCATTGTTCATGTATGGCATGTCAGCAGCTGTATGATTTCCTCCGGCAAACCAGAGCCTGCATCCTGCATCGGAACCGGTGCAGAGGAAGGCCTCCGCCTGCTTTCGTTCGGCCTCGGAAAGGCGGCAGGGACCAAAGAGGGATTCGATGTATTGCTGATCCAGGACATCCTGTTTTTCACTCCGGGCGGGAGGCTTACGCTCATCCCAGTGGAGGGCGACGGCATTTTCCGGATCTCCCAGGCCGCTTCCGGTGCGGATCAGCAGCACATCGGTCTGACGGTACGCATGGGAAGTGAGACGGTGATACCAGGCGCGAAAGCCGGTCAATGGGCGCTTTTCTTTCGGGTCTGTGACAGGATCATAGCGGAAGAACTCCCGGAGGAAATCTCGAAGAGCCGCAAACACGCCGTCCGGATCAAGGGAACCCGGAAGCTGCAGGGCATCATACATCCTCTTTGCCTTCTGATCGAGTAGCGGAAGATGCCTTCCTGTCACTGCCGCCCAGCGGGCCTGCTGCTGAAAATAGACCGGCATGCTCTGCATGGTCATCTGCTGTTCGGATAATGTCTGCTGGATCTTAAAAAACTGCTCGCCGCGGGTCTTTCGCATACTTTCGAGGACCGGGCGCTCCGGAAGCTCCTTCTCATATACGAAGTTCTCGATCCCCAGCCACAGGAACTCGTCAAATTCCTCCGCCTGCCGGTGGCCTTCGAAGGATTTGAAAAAGGCTGCGACTCTTTCGAGACCCAGCCACTTATCCGTCAGGCCGATGATGGTATTGAAGTAGTCATCCGCCTGTCCGTTGGAGTGAAACGCGACAAAGCACGGGTCGAGATCATAGCGGCCCGCCGCATTCCATATGATATTGAGCGCCCTTCGGGACGCCTTTTCGTAATGCTGTTTGATCATGAATGTTTAAGCTCCTGACGAAGCACGAAACAGCGCGCAGCTTATAAAGACTGAATGTTTAAGCTCCTGACGAATGGACAGGCGTACGCAGGCCTGCCTGCAGGCACGCGTGGACATTTGGAAGGGCTGCTTATAAAACTGTACGATTACTCGAAGACCTCTTCCCGGCTTAAGTTCTGCGGGATCCTTGCACTGATCACATCGCGGATCAGGCTGCGTTCGTAGGAATCAAAGGTCTTGTTGACTACGCACATTTCGAGAGCGTCTCCGGCGGCAATGCCCTTTTCAGTGAGGGAGAGGGCGTCAAGAAGACCCCGAAGATCGAGGGCGCGCTCGGAGATCTCCGCAGCCTCCGCCTTTTTATCGATCTCGAGGAAGAGACGGACGAACTGCCCGCGGATCTGCTCCCGCATCTTCGGGAAGCGCTCTTTTAACAGACGATCCAGATCCGTATCGGAGATGGAAGGCATCTGCAGGATCGCAAAGCGCGAGCTTAAAGCCTCATTCAAATCCCTTGTGCCGGCATAGCCGTAGTTCATCGTACCGATGAAGCGGGCAGCAGGATGCACATCGATCTTCTCGTATCCGGGCACGTCGATCATGCGCCGGTGGTCGAGGGTGGAATGCAGGACAGCCAGGGCCTCATTGCGGGCCATGTTGACCTCATCGAGGATCGCAAAGCCGCCCTCACGGGCTGCAAGATACACAGGTCCCGGACGGAAGACGACCTTGTTTCCGTCATAGGAATCCGCGCCGATGAGCCACGAAGCATCCATGTTGATGTGGAAGGAAATATTCCATGCGGGACGTCCGAATACAGCTGCGAGGTTATCACAGAGAACGTTCTTGCCGGTTGCCTTCGGACCGCATAAAAGCAGGTTCTTCCCTGCGAGCAGCGCCGCAAGGGCCCTCTCCCAGACATCTCTTCCATAGTAGAAATACTCCGGCTCCGTGACCCTGGTTTGATAATGCGCATTCGTTACCGGAAACTCTTTTCGGAACTGCTCCACGCCTTCGAGAAGGGCGGAATCGATTTTTTCACTTTTCAGAAACTCCAGAATATCTGTCATGATGAACTCCTGTTGCAGTTAAGGTGCATTTCACTGCGGCCATTATTTCAGATGATCCTCATAATCGCACAGCAGAAACATCGGCTTGATCGTCACGATCTCGTCGTACTCTGTCTGGGACACGGTCACGTCGGAATTGATGGCCTTCAGCTCTTTCTTCATGACCTCCCAGGACTCTTCCGAAGACTGTGCCTTTCCTTCCCGGATCACACGGATCATGCGGTCAAAGGTATAGGGATGTGCGTACTGTGCCGGGACCGGGAAGCTGCCGTCCTCGCTGTATTTTCCGATATATTCCTTCGATGCGCTGACGGCATTTTTCCACAGGCCTTCCGCGTAGCGCTTGTTGTTGCGGCCCGTGGGAAGCACCTGTGAGCTCATGGTATAGAACATGAAGGCAATGCCGAACAGGACGAAGTAGATCGCAAGACCCTCGTGCCGCAGCAGGGAAATGATGCCGAAGATGAAGGCGCCCAAAGCCAGCAGGAAGATCGCAAGGGCAGCATAGCGGTAGCCCGGATTCATCCGGTCGATGGTGCGTTTTTTCTTTGCGGCGTATGCCAGTTCATCAGATACCTCCGGCTTTTCTTCAAGGTATGCCTTTGCCCGGCGCAAGTCCTTGAGGGTCTCGGCTGCCTTTGGAGAAAGCTCCTTGACATAGCGGGCCTCTTCCCTGGCCTTTTCCTCGGCGACTCTTCTTTCCCCGTCCTCACTTAAAGTCGGGATCTCGGGATGGGTGCGGCGGATGCGGTTTAAGAGCCGGTCCACGTCGTCCTCATAGCGGAAAATGGATTCCCGTTCGGTGCCGTCGGAAAGCAGCACCACCAGATAGGGGATGGAGCCGAAGGCGCCCTTGCCGGAAAAGCCGCCCTTCGACATGGCGACGCGCTTAAAGATGCGGCGGACGTCCGGATAGGTCACGTAGTATCTGCGGTCGATGAAAAAGCTGCTTACATAAACGGCCTTTTCGCCAAGACCGCAGGGACCGTATTTTGTCATGGATCTCATATCTTCCCGGAGATCCTCCCGGGACAGTTTCATATTGCCGATGGGAAGCGGAGTGAATAAAGCCATAAGTGCCTCCGTGCAGCCGCATAAGCGGCCGGTTTCAGATCAGTGCAGGCTTTACAGCTGAAAGGACTGCAGAGCCTTCAATATTGTTTCATAAATTAAGGGCGGGAGTTGATCTCCCGCCCTTTGTTGTAGTACATTCTTCTGCCGAATGCAAGCCTCTTTGAAACGAAGCCCTCATCGGGCAGATGTCATTTGATATGGCAGGATGTTCATGCCATACGGATCAGCAGCTTATTCGTACTTCTTGATGGCCTTCTTGAAGAGGAAGAAGCAGAATGCTGCAAAGATAATGCCTACCGGGTAAGCGACCATGACATTGTTCTTGAAGAACGGGATGAGGCCGAGGCACTCGCCGGCCATCATGAAGTAGGTGCAGGAAACTGCGCTCATGAAGGTTGCGGGAACAGCGCCGATCCAGTAGTTCTTCTTCTCCTGTGCAAGGTATACGGCACCTGCCCAGAGAACGATCATAGCCAGGGTCTGGTTGGTCCAGCTGAAGTATCTCCAGATAACTGCATAGCTTAAGAAACCGAAGGTGTTGCCGAAGCCTAAGAATGCGCCGATGCCGAGGACCGGGATCGCCAGCTTCAGTCTGTTGGAAGCGGACTCCTGATCCATCTTCATCCAGTCAGCCAGGGTCAGACGAGCGGAACGGAATGCGGTATCACCGGAGGTGATGGGGCAGGCAACAACGCCGAGCATGGCAAGGATAACACCGACAGAGCCCATGGTCTTGACGCAGACATCATAGATGGCTACGGACTGGCCGCCCTTTAAGATCTCCTGCAGGCCGGTGCTTAAGCCGCCGGTCTTCTCGTAGATCGCGCAGCCGGCTGCTGCCCATACCAGAGCGATGCAGCCCTCAGCGCACATTGCGCCGTAGAATACGAAACGTCCCTGACGCTCGCTCTTCATGCAGCGGGCCATCAGCGGAGACTGGGTAGCATGGAAACCGGAAATAGCGCCGCAGGCAACGGTGATGAACATGAAGCTCCAGACCGGGGTTCCTGCCGGATGCATGCTGCGGAAGTTGGAGAAGAGTTCCGGGATCTGATAACCGTGCATCGGAAGACCCAGCGCAACGCCGACTGCCATGGCGATCAGGCAGAAGCCGAAGATCGGATAGATACGGCCGATGATCGCATCGATGGAAACGAAGGTCGCGATGAAGTAGTAGATCAGGATGATGGCAAGCCATACAGTGGTGGAAGCCAGCGGGCCGCCGACGCCCTTCTCGGTAAGAAGCTTGACCAGAAGGCCTGCCGGGCCTACTGCGAAGACAGTACCGACCATGATCAGAAGAACAACTGCGAATACACGCATGATGGTCTTCATTGTCGGGCCAAGGTAGATACCGATGATCTCGGAAATGGAAGCGCCGTTGTTACGTTCGGAAAGCATACCTGCGAAGTAGTCATGAACAGCACCTGCGAAAACAGTACCGAAGGTGATCCAAAGGAAGACGATCGGTCCCCACAGGGCACCCTGCATGGCACCGAAGATCGGGCCAAGGCCGGCGATGTTCAGAAGCTGAACCAGGAAAAGCTTCCACTGCGGAAGAACTACGAAGTCAACGCCGTCGTTGATCGCCACTGCCGGAGTCTCACGGTCGTCCGGAGCGAAAGCGTTATCGACGACCTTGCCGTATGTCATATATCCGCATACGATGATGGCAAGACAGAGAATAAAGCTAATCATATTTTCCTCCTTTTTAAACTGTCTTGGAAAGTTTCTATAAACAAATTATAAAAACTTTCTAAATTTCAAGACTATGATATTCCTATTTCCGATAAACTTCAATATTCAAATTGAATAAAGAAAACGTTTAAACATTGGCTATATTGGTTATTTTTGAAACAATTCGGGCCCGAAAAGGCAACATTGTGCACGAAAGAATTGTTTTCGCTGAGGATGACGGAGAACGCCGGAGCCAAAACAGACGTGAGGGGAGACTTTATTCTCTGCATTCTTCCGGAAGGGACTGTATTCCGGCAGTTTTCTCTGATTAATAATTATCAATGATGCTATAGAAATGATGAATTTGATTTATGAACGCGTCCAATCTATACTATAAATGAAATACTTTGTAGCTCAACGCATTCAGAAATGAAGGCATCAGATGTATTCTGAGAGGAGACACACTATGAATGTCTTTGATATTATCGGACCGGTCATGATCGGCCCCTCCAGTTCCCATACGGCAGGCGCCGTGCGTTTAGGACGCGTTGCCAGCAAGGTGATCGACCGGCAGCAGCCGAAGAAGGTCGAGATCACCCTTTCCGGATCCTTTGCGCGCACCTACCGCGGGCACGGTACGGACCGCGCGCTGATGGCAGGCATCATGGGCTACCACAGCTATGATGCGGAGATCCGCGACGCCTTGCAGATCGCGAAAGACCGCGGGATCGACTACCGCTTCATCGAAGAGGATATTCCGGGAAGCCATCCCAATACTGCCCGCATCCATGTGATCGCGGAGGACGGAACAGAGGCTACCGTACAGGGCGCTTCCGTCGGCGGCGGCAACATTCTCGTGCAGATGGTCAACGGCATGAAGGTCGAGTTCAACGGCGAGTACAACACCGTCATGATCCTGCACTATGACCGTCCGGGCGTTATCGCGGATGTCACCAACTACATCCGTCTCGTCTACCCGGAGACCAATATCTGCAACTTCCACCTTTCCCGTAAGGAAAGAGGAGGAGAGGCGCTGATGACGATCGAAGTGGAAGGTGAGGCTCCCGACGGCATGGTCGATGGTTTAAGGAAGCTCAACAATGTCATCAATGCCATGGTGCTGAAGAAGATCTCGTAAAAAGGAGTTTAGGATATGGCTCTGAAATACCAGACAATTAAGGAAATCACCGATGCGGCCGAGGCTGCCGGATGTAAGATCAGCGAGTTTGTTTTAAAGGAACAGGCCGAGGCGATGGACCAGACGCCGGAGGAGCTCTATGAACGCATGGAGAAAAGCTTCGATGTCATGTGCAAGGCCGTAAAGGAAGGGCAGAAAAAAGACATCCGTTCCATGTCGGGACTGACCGGCGGAGAAGGCTTCCAAATGAAGTCCTATTCCGAGAGCGCTGAGGGCGGCATCTGCGGAAGCTTCATGACCCGCGCAATCTCGAGAGCGCTTGCGGTCTCCGACTGCAATGCTGCCATGGGACGTATCGTAGCAACCCCCACGGCGGGAAGCTGCGGCATCCTTCCGGGATGTCTTGTTTCCATGTATGAAGACCGCGGCATCAGCAAGCATGATGCTGTCATGGCCTGCTTTACCGCAGGCGCGTTCGGCATTGTGATCGCCCAGCGCGCTTCCATAGCGGGAGCAGAGGGCGGCTGCCAGGCGGAGTGCGGAAGCGCATCCGGTATGGCTGCAGCGGCACTGGTGGAGGTCATGGGCGGAACTCCGTCCATGTGCGGGGACGCGCTTGCGATCGCCATCGTGAACCAGATGGGTCTCGTCTGCGACCCGGTCGCAGGACTCGTGGAGATCCCCTGCATCAAGCGGAATGCCGGCGGCGTCGTGATCGCGATGTCCTCTGCTGATATGGCACTCGCCGGTGTTGCACCGAAGATCCCGGTGGACGAATGCATCCAGGCCATGAACGAGGTCGGGCACTCCCTTCCGGAGGCGCTTCGTGAGACTGCGATCGGCGGTCTTGCGGGAACTCCGACCGGAAAGAAGCTGAAGGAGCAGGTCTTCGGGAAGAAGAAGGAAGACTGAGCCCATACATCCGATTGAGCTGTTTACTGCGCAGTCTGCGTCCTGAGGGAAAAGTGCCCGGATCCCGGGCGAACTGAAACATAACAAAACCGGAGGATTACCGCCGTTAGGATGTGGCGGAGCCTCCGGCTTTTATTTATACTGATCTGAGTAATGACGGATCTGTGTCTGCCTGATTGAATGGCAGAACAGCATGCCGGTAAGCGGAAAGACAAACAGAGCATTTTTTCGAACAGGCACGGTAATCGAAAGATTCAAGGAGGATGAATAATTATGAAGAAAGCAATAATGGTCCTGGCGGCGGCAGTTATCAGCGCGGCAGCCGCGGTCACCGCATTTGCAGGCACCGGTATGTGGCTGCAGAATGATTACGGTTACTGGTGGCAGAGAACAGACGGAAGCTATCCGGTTTCCGAATGGAAATGGATCGACGGAAACGGCGACGGGATCGCGGAGTGCTATCATTTTGATGCACAGGGATATCTGGATATGAACACATTCGTCGAGGGCTACTATGTAGACGAAGACGGCGCCTGGTCCAGCAACGGCATAAAGCATACCATGACCGGAAATGCCGACGAGATCTTGGGCAGCGCGAAGGCTGAGGAGTCCGGCTCTCAGGCGGCATCTGCTGAATTCCCGCCGATCGATACAAGGCTCGAGGGCAACTATGAGATGCACACGGAGATTGTGGACAGCCTCATCCATATCGAAAACGGCAGGGACGGCAACCCGCATCTGTACTTCCAGATGTACGGCACCCATGAGGACGGCAGCAGCGCCGAGCAGCTCTATGATTTTTATCTGCAGGACGTCGGTGCCGGACAGTCGAACACGACCCACCACTATGTGGCGGATGCGGTCAATCATTCCGGCGATATGCTCACCTTTGAGTGGATGCCCGGCATGAACGAACTGCAGGGCGTCGTATTAAACGGCCAGTATCTTACAAGCTACTACCGCACGAACTGATCCGGCACAAAAACCGGTCCGGGAGAATCCACATGAACTTATAGAATAATGCTGATTCCATCAGCGACGCTGACAGCAGCTGCAAAAGCCCGGAGGGCTGATGCAGCTGTTTTTCTGTGCAGCCCGGCTATAGCAGATCACCCCGAAAAACCCTTTCTGCACGCTGCTGATCCTGCTGTCGGGCAGACGACGTCCGCAGAAGGGGATTATGTACACATACATTCAGCCCCTTTCTGAGGATATTGCGATCACTCGAATTTGACGAACGAGCCGCAGTACGGGCACTTTCCGACCTCGCCCTCCGTGCCGGAGAGGGATGCGCCGCAGCCGGGACACCGGAGCGCGATCTGCTCCGTGGACCGGATCCCGAGGGCGCTCTTTACCTTGTTGACCGAGCCGGAGAGAGTGTCTGCGACCGCGGAAAGCTTCGCCATGTCCTCGAACATGTCGTCAAATTCGCCTCTTTCCCGGACCGGAGCTCCGGTGATCACGGAATTGATGTGCTCGATCCAGTTTTTGACGTCCCTTTCCCAGATAAAAAGAAAACGCTCCATCCCGGAGTTGAAATAGATGTCCAGGGTGGGTGTCACGATATCCTTTTTCCCCGGGAGCGCCTGCACCTGGCCGTTGACGATCCGGATCTCGCTCAGAGGAAATCGCAGGACCTCTTTTGTGTTTCCGAACATCCCCTTTACCTTCAGCAGCAGTGCCTGATTCGTCAGGATCAGCTCGTTCTTGCCTCCTCCAAACAGACCGTTTCCATAACCGATCTGATCCGCGCTCATGATCACGGACTCATCGGGGTTCAGCTTTAATTCTTCAGACATGGATCATTCCTCCCGGATAATAATCTGTGGGTTTGCAGCGCGTATGAGATTGCGGTTTATCGCATAAGGGGCTGCTGTCGTTAATATTCTATCACGGAATCGCCCGCGTATGGCCATCATTTTGCAGCGCTGTGGAATGCCGTGAACAAAACGGGCGTCCGGTTACGGAATGCGTTAACAATGACAGGCGATAGTTTTTTGTGCAGTAAGTGCGAAAGAATGTTTGACAGCCATATCAAAAATATATGTTGAATTTTCTGCGCTGATGCGTTATAGTACTTTGCAGACAAATTAATATTTCTTCGGGGCGGGGTGAAATTCCCCACCGGCGGTACAGCCCGCGAGCGGATTTCCTTTCGGAATGATGCAGGATCCGGTGAGATTCCGGGGCCGACAGTATAGTCTGGATGAGAGAAGAAAAAGTATGGCTTGTATGCTGTGTTTATTTTGCTCCGGGTTTTTTATCCGGAGCTTTTTTATGAAACCCGGCGGATCCGGCAGAAATCCGAATGAGATGCGGTCGTTTCATGATGCGGGCTCTGAGAGTTCGTTTCACAGTAAGTCCATACCAGATTCCATGTCCCGGAGACCACCTGAAGCTGATCCCGGGTCTTTTTGTTTGCAGATGCTGCCGGCCGCGGTTCTCCAAATCTTCCTGCGTCCTGCGCCTTCAGGCGAAAGCCCCCCGACCGTTTCACAGTTTTAAGGAGGTACTCCATGAGCAAATCAAACAACACCAAAACCGTAGCACTGATCGGCATGCTGGGCGCGATCTCGGCCGTCCTCATGATGATCGATTTCCCGCTTCCGCTCTTTCCTTCCTTCATGAAGTTTGACTTAGGCGAGCTTCCGGCTCTCTTTGCGGGCTTCTTCTTAGGCCCTGCGGCCGGCTGCCTCGTCATCGTGGTCAAGATGCTCTTAAAGCTTGTCGTAAAGGGCACCTCCACGGCATTTGTCGGAGAGTTCATGAACATCATCGCGAGCGTATCCTATGTGCTTCCGGCAGCGCTGATCTACCGGACCCGCCACACCAAGGCAGGCGCGAAGAAGGCTATGATCCTCGGCACCCTGCTTACCGCCGTCATCTGCGTCTTCTTAAATGCGTGGATCTCCTTCCCGATGTACGGAAGGCTCTACGGACTTTCCATGGAAGCCATCGTAGGCATGGCGGCCAAGGCCAACCCGCTCGTGCATGACAGCGTCACCCTCATGCTCTTCTCGGTCTTCCCCTTCAATCTCTTAAAGTACGGCGTGACCTCTGTCCTGACCTGGCTGATCTATAAGCGCGCGGGCAATGCGATCCGCCGCATCTTAGGAATGGAAGCGGAGAAGAAGGCTGTTCCGGAAAGCTGAGAATGCTAAGTTAGCCGGAGACCCAGCTGCAGGCGGCTTCCCCGGAGCTTACCAGGATATGTTCTGACGCAGAAAGCAGTGAAGGCTTCCGCAAGAATCGGATCCACGAAGAAACAGTTCACAAATTTACATTTTTAAGGTATGATGAGGGAAATGTCGGGGCTTCCGGCATTTCCCTCAGATTTTATAATAGTTTTTAATGACGGCAAACCGGACAGCAGGAGCTTATGCCAGTTGTTTATGCTTAAGCTTATGCTGTATTCGGTTTTTCATACTTACAGGAGGCAATACCGTATGGAAGAAGTAAAACAGGTCAAACAGCGCATTTTGAGCGGCATTCAGCCGACCGGCGTCTTTACGCTCGGCAACTATATGGGCGCGATCACGAACTGGGAGCAGATGCAGGAGGACTACGAGTGCGCGTATTTTATCGCGGACCTGCATTCCCTGACGGTCCGGCAGGAGCCGGCAGCGCTGAGGAAGCATACGCTGGAGGCATTTGCCCTGCTCTTAGCCTGCGGCATTGACCCCGAAAAGAGCCTGGTCTTCGTGCAGAGCCATGTCCACACCCATGCGGAGATGAACTGGCTTCTTTGCTGCAGCGCCCTGATGGGAGAGCTCGGCCGCATGACCCAGTTTAAAGATAAGTCCGCAAAGCACGCGGATAACATCAACGCGGGTCTCTTTACCTACCCCGTGCTGATGGCAGGCGATATCCTGCTGTACCAGGCGGATCTCGTGCCGGTCGGACAGGACCAGCGCCAGCACCTTGAGTTCACGAGAAATCTCGCGGAGCGCTTCAATCATTTCTACGGCAATGTCTTCAAGGTGCCGGACGGCTACTTCCCGAAAGCGGGCGCCAAGGTCATGAGTCTGCAGGACCCGACCAGCAAGATGTCCAAGTCCGATCCGAACCCGAACGCGACCATCAGTATCCTGGATGACCGCAATGTCATCATGAACAAGTTCAAGCGCGCGGTCACCGACTCCGAGACCGAGGTCGTATACCGCGAGGGCAAGGACGGCATCAACAATCTGATCACGATCTACTCTGTGATGACCGGAAAGAGCATCCCGGAGGTTGAAAAGGAGTTTGAGGGCAAGGGCTACGGTACCTTCAAGATGGCAGTCGGCGAGGCTGTCGCAGATAAGCTGCAGCCCACCAGGGAGGAGTTCAACCGCCTTGTCGGAGAGAAGAAATATCTCGAGGAGCTGATGGCAAAGGGTGCGGATACGGCCTATAAGATCTCCCGCAGGACCTTAGAGAAAGCAAAGAAGAAAGTCGGACTGTTGATCCCGTAAACGGATCCTTCGGACGAACGCACATCCCCGGATCCGTAAAACGGTCCGGGGAATTTTATGAGTTCTAAGAATACGAGGAATCAGCGATCCGGTTCCGCAAAGGAGGAGCATGTTGAAAAATCATAAAAGCAGGAATAAAAACAAGATGAAGCAGGCGCTGAGCCTTCTGCTTGCCCTTCTGCTCGCAGCATCTCCGGTGCTTTCGCAGCCCGTGCATGCAGCAGGCACTGCTTCTGAGATCTCGGACGATGTGAACGGATACTGCGCTTACCTCTGGGAGCTCGTACAGACGCTCGGTGAGGATGTCATCGGCTTTCCGGGGAGGATCACGGACCGCTTTGAGCCGGATGATTCCGGTGCCTACTACGGGTTTTATCTGGAGGAGAAAACAGATGTCAGCATTCTTCTCACTTCGGAGTATCCCTGCTACCTTCTGCTCTGCCAGAAGGAAAAGCCCGTCAACATCCGGACGCTTCCCTACAACAGCCAGAAGATCGAGGAGAGCAGTCTTCCCGCAGGCTATTACATGCTCTATGTGATCCCGCAGGAGGAATCCGAAGGGAAGACCAATGAGTTTTCACTGACCCTGGAATCGCTCAATGATCTTTCAGAGATGCCGGATTATTCAGAGCTTGACCTTGCCGGAAAGGTCAGCAATGTCGTGTCTCCGTACTGGAGACACGCGGGAACCGATGCTCCCGGAAAGCAGACCAAAAACGTGGGCGGCAGCACCTTGAAGGCCGGAGGATACCTGACCAGCTGGCTCGGACCGATCGATGAGGATATCCTGCCTTCCGGACCGGCTCAGGTCAGATCCGAAACACCGACGAGATACATGCAGTACGTGCCGGCGCTTCCTTCCGTGCACGTACAGGATGTGAGCTTCCTGCCCCGGACAAAGGCCGGCGGGGTTGACCGCGGCACGGGCGAGTATATGGCTCACTGGAAGAATGCGATCATGACCCGCGGCGCGCTCGAGGTCGGCATGTTCATGAATTCCGGATTCTGGTGCGGCAAAACAGCTGCTGACCGGAAGAAGAGGGAATATTATTATGTTCCGAAGGAGTACATGGATGAAAACAACGCAACAAAGAATCTTAACGGAAATCATGATGTAACGGTCATCGGCTGGGATGACAGCATCCCGAAGGAATGCTTTACAGTCTCCCCGACGTTTACAAAGAACGGCAAATCCTATCCTGCAAAGCAGGCTTCCTATACCCCGCCGGGAGACGGCGCCTGGATCATCCGGAATTCCTGGGGCGATAACTCGCATGACCGGGGAGATTTCTATATCTCCTACTATGATGCGTTTGTAGGTTCTGAATGGGACCGTGCAGTCTTCGGACAGATCGAAAGCAACGATAATTATAATCACCTGTATATGAATGATATCGGTGCTTATAATTTCATGGGAAGCCCTGTGAACCGCAAGCTGATGGCGGGTGCAGAGCATGGCTCCGCTTCTCAGACCTTCCGGAACCAGACCTCCGGTCCCGAACTTCTGCGCGCCGTGAGCTTCGGCTCCCCCTTCTCGGGCTATCAGTATAAGATCTAGGTCGGACTGGATCCCGAAAAGCCGAAGCTCTTAAAGAGCGGATACCAGGAGTATGCAGGCTTCCATACCGTGCGCTTAGACCGCGGCGTGACCGTGCCGAAGGACGCCCTGTTCACGGTCTATGTGGAGCTGGAGCTTGCAAAGGGCTCCGGAAACAAGGAATATGGTCTGTTCTATGCCACGAAGTTCAAGAACGACATGAGGGAAAAGGTATCGGACATTGCGGCTTATTACAGGGGCGGCTCCGAGACCTTCAACGATCCGGTCTACTCAGCTTCGCAGGGAGATTTCCCCGTGATCCGGGCACTGATGTACTCTGATTTAAGTGATTACGGCGGAAAGGATGTCAGCGTGGTGACACTGGCAAACTTCCATGAGAAGGGCGACGGTTACAGTGTGAATGTCGTCCAGACAAAGGATGCCTCCATCATTTATGAGGAAGGGTATGAGATGTCAGGTTCTGCAGCCTCCGGCAGCGACGGATCCTCTGGAGACGGAGAGGGCGGAACCTTCGATGATGATGACGATGAGCGGTACGTAGCGACCTCCTCGAACATGCCAAGGGAGGATACCGTGATCTCCCGTGCAGGGGACATCCTTCCGGAGGATGAGGAGGAGGAAGAGCCTGCCACGGCCGGCAACTACAGCCGCAAAGAAAAGAAGAAGAGCAGGGCAAAAAGCGGCGGGACCGGCAAAAAGGGATTATTTGCCGCATCATCTTCAGACTCTGCGACCGGAGGAAACTACCCGAAGGAGGAGGATACTATAGACACTGCCGTTTCTTTTGTCAGCGGCAGTGAAAGCAGCGGAGGAGACAGTTCGGATCCTGATGCCCTTGGTGCTCCTTCGGAAGAGGATACCGATGGCGAGGAGGAGTATGAGACCGGTCTTGATTATGAGGAGGACAACCTTCCGGATTATGAGGATTACAGCGGAGGCGTCATCAGTGTGACCCTTCCCGCACAGTATAACTTAGACGAGCAGAACCAGGTAACACCGGTCCGTGACCAGGGACGTACCAGTCTGTGCTGGGCCTTTGCCGCGATCAAGTGTGTAGAGTCCGCTGTGATGAAGAATTACCGTCAGCAGAGCTCCTATCCGAGGGGGATCCAGATCCAGTCGGAAAACGGTGCCCTGATCACCGGCAATGTCATTGACATGAAGATCAAGCCGGGAGAGGGGAAGACCCTTACGCTGCGTCCGGTCTTGAGCGCCGAGGATACGGTCAGCATGCAGAACGAGACGGTCGTCTGGAGCTTTGAGGGCAGCGTGGATGCAATCGACAAGACCACGGTCAGAACGAAAAACAACACCCCCGCCGGCGTTCTCATGACCACCGGAAAGGCCGGTATCGTCAAGCTTACCGCAACGGCAAGCTCCGATCCAACCCTGACGGCTTCTATCACGGTCAGGATCACGCTGGATGTCGATGCATCGCTGAAGCTCGACAAAAAAGAATATCACATGGATTCGGGAACATTCTTTGATCTGGTCGCGACAGTCACCGGAGCATCTAAAGAGGACGTGATCTGGGATTCGGACAACCCGTCGGTAGCCTCTGTAGATGATAACGGCAGAGTGTTCGGAGTGAAACAGGGCACGGCGGTCATCACTGCCCGCATCGGAAACGCCGAGGCAAGCTGCGTGGTCTATGTGGACGGCGGTGACCCTGAGAGGGAGCCCACGATCGACAAAGAGGAGAAAAAGCCGAGTTACAGATCCGGCAGCGAACGCAATGAGACCTCCACCGGAATGGGGATCTACGGATCCGGAAGCTTCGTCTCCGTTGCGGAAGGCAGCTGGGGGCAGGAAGCGGACGGACGCTGGTTCTTTACCGATAAGGCAAACGGCCAGAGGGCAAAAGGCTGGCGTTATATCAGGAACACGGACGGTGTGACCCGCTGGTATAAGTTCGGTGAGGATACTCTGATGCTGACCGGATGGACTTATGATCCTGACGGACGCTGGTATTACCTGGCTGCCCCTGGTGACGGGACAGAACTTGCGGCTTCCGGTATGACCGGTGCCATGTTGACCGGATGGTTCACGGATCCTTCCGACGGATACCGCTACTATCTCGATCCTGCCACAGGCGCCATGGTCACCGGAGAAAGGGTGATCGGAGGATTAAGCTATACCTTCAATGCCAATGCCCCGGGCAAAAGCGGCTGGAACTATAACGAAGCCTGGCACGGCTGGCAGTATACGGGCGGCACTGCGGCGCCTCTCGGAGCGCTGCTTCACTAAAACTTTACCTTGACAATCGGAGAAAAGGCTATAAAATATTCTTATTGGTCTCCATAGGAATTATTAATAAACTATCATATGACAGTAGGTCTTCTGATGAATCATATCTTCCGGCGGAGACAAGAATAAAACTTACGGAGGTAAGCACTTATGGGAAAAGACACAAAGGGATTCAGCACGACTTCGATTCACGGCAGTTCCATGAAGGACCAGTACGGTTCCCTGATCATGCCGATCTACAATTCATCGACCTTCATTTTTGACTCCACCGCACAGGGCGCAGCAAGATTCGCTCTGGAGGAGCCGGGCTATATCTACTCCCGTCTCGGCACGCCGACCACCTCTGCCTTAGAGGAGACGCTTGCAAAGCTTGAGCATGGTGAGGCAGGCCTCGTGACCGCGACCGGCATGGGCGCGGTGACAGCGACTATCTGGACCCTGATCAACGGCGGCGAGGAGATCATTGCCGACAAGACCCTGTACGGCTGCACCTTCGAGTTCTTTGAGCATCATTTAAGCCGTTTCGGCGTCACGGTCCATTTCATTGAGATGGCCAATGAGGACGAGCTGAAGGCAGCTCTTAACGACAAGACGAAGATCGTTTACCTCGAGACCCCGGCAAACCCGAACTTAAAGATCATTGACATCGAAAAGACCGCGAAGATCGCGCATGATTTCAACCCGGAGATCCGCGTGATCGCAGACAATACCTTTGCATCCCCGGTGCTGCAGAATCCGCTGGATCTCGGCTGTGATGTGGTCCTGCATTCCTGCACCAAGTACATCAACGGTCACGGCGACCTGCTGGCAGGCGTTGTCGTATCCGATGCCGAGACCATCGGCAAGATCCGCCTCATCGGCGTCAAGAACATGACCGGTGCCGTGCTTGCTCCGAACGAGGCATATCTTGTCGCCCGCGGCTTAAAGACCCTCGAGGTCCGCATGCAGCGTCACTGCGAGAACGCAATGAAGGTCGCAAAGTACTTAGAGAGCGAGCCGAAGGTCGAGAAGGTCTTCTATCCGGGCCTGGAAAGCCACGAGGGCCACGACATTGCGGTCAAGCAGATGAAGGGCTTCGGCGGCATGGTCAGCTTCGTCGTAAAGGGCGGCCGCGCAAAGGCAGCCATCGTCGCTGACAACGTCAAGGTCGCGACCCTTGCCGTATCCCTCGGCGCCACCGAGACCCTGATCGAGCATCCGGCCTCCATGACCCATTCCCCGCTTTCCGAGGAAGAGCTCATCGCAGCTAACATCGAGCCGGGTCTGATCCGCTTCTCCGTCGGCCTCGAAAACGCAGAAGATATCATCGAGGACCTGAAGCAGGCATTTAGTAAGATTTAATGAAACAAAAAAGCAGCCGGTACTCTAAATAGTACCGGCTGTATTTATGTGCGAAACAAATTTACAGCATTTCCGCGATATTTAAGATCATTCTCTCCGTCTTCTCCCAGCCGAGGCAGGCATCGGTGATGGACTTTCCGTACACGCCGCCGCCGACCTTCTGGTTGCCGTCTTCGATATAGCTTTCCACCATGAAGCCCTTGACGATCTTTTTGACGTCATTGTCGTGGCGGCAGTTTTCGAGGACCTCCTTGATGATGCGTGGCTGTTGGAAGGGATCCTTGCCGGAGTTCGCGTGGTTGGTGTCCACGATGACAGCCGGGTTTTTGAGCTCCGGGCGGTCCTCATAGAACTTGATCAGGCGGATCAGGTCCTCATAGTGATAGTTCGGCAGGGACTGTCCGTGCTTGTTGGTATAGCCGCGTAAGACCGCATGCGCGAAGGGATTCCCGTGGGAATGGGCTGCCCAGCCGCGGTAAATGAAATGATGCGCGTGCTGCGCCGCATGGATGGCGTTCATCATGACGGTATAATCGCCGGAGGTGGGGTTCTTCATGCCGACAGGCACCTCGATGCCGCTGGAGGTGAGCCTGTGCTGCTGGTCCTCCACGGAACGGGCGCCGACGGCCACATAGCCTAAAATATCGTCAATGTACTTGTAGTTTTCCGTATAGAGCATCTCATCCGCACAGATAAAACCGGTCTCTGCCACAGCGCGCATATGCAGCTCGCGGACCGCGACAATGCCCTTTGCAAGGTCGGGCTTTTCCTCGGCGTCCGGCTGGTGAAGGAGACCCTTATAGCCGTCGCCCGTGGTCCTCGGCTTGTTGGTGTAGATCCTCGGGATGATCATGATCTCGTCCGCCACCTGGTCCTGGACCTTTCTGAGCCTGGTGATGTAATCGAGCACCGCATCCTCCCTGTCTGCGGAGCAGGGTCCGATGACCAGGACGAGGCGCTTGTCCTCCCCAGAGAAGATCTTCTTAAGCTCCACCCTTTTCGCTTCTACAGTCTCTTCGACCTTGGCGGTGATCGGGTACTTTTCCTTTACTTCCATCGGGATCGGAAGCTTTCTTTCAAAATCCATATTCATAAGACAATACCTCTAAAATACTTATCCGATGCGGGTTTTTCCCGTCTGGAAATGATATCGTTTCAAATAACTTTAACGCTTTAAACCAGCAAATCGTATCACTTTTTGTCGGTCTTGTCAATAAAAAAATTCCCGCAGACAGCCCGGAGGACCGCCTGGATGGTTTTGCCCCGGGACGGATCCCTGCAAGAGCCGATGCCAGTTGCTGCTCACGGGTTCATGAGTGGTAAACAGTGTGGAAATATAGCCGCAGGTTGGAGCAGGAACCTGCTTGACACGCCCTTTTGTTGGTGCTATTATCACTTCAACGCGAGAAAGGATTACTCCATGAAAGCACCGTCCTTCGGCTTTACGTCTGCATACCGTTATTGCTTTTACTTTAGAAAGATAAAGTAAGAGGTATTTGTGTATGCATAAAGCACCGGAAAGCCGGTATGCGAGGTAAGAAAGTATGGCTGCACAGATATCTGTGCAGCTTTTTTTAAGAGGATAAAGACATGATAGCGGTATTAAAACCAAACGCAACCATTGAACAGAGAAATCACCTGATTGACTGGCTGAAGGGCCAGGGGCTTGATGTGCATATTTCCGAAGGAAAGGAGCGGACGGTCCTGGGCCTTGTCGGAGACACCGGCAGGATCGATGTGGAGCTTTTGCAGTCTCTAAGCATCGTGGATTCGGTCAAGATCATCAGCGAGCCCTTCAAGAAGGTGAACCGCAAGTTCCATCCGGACAATACCGTGATCGAGGTACCGGGCGCAGACGGCACGATGGTCCGCTTCGGAGACGGCTCGTGTCCCATTGTTGCGGGACCGAGCGCCGTGGAAAGCGAGGAACAGATCCTAACGGTCGCAAGTGCAGTCAAAGCGGCGGGAGCAGCGGTGCTCAGGGGCGACGCCTACAAGCCGCGGACCTCCCCGTATTCCTTCCAGGGACTGGGTCCGGAAGCATTTGAAATGCTTCGCGAAGCCAAAAAGGAGACCGGCCTTCCGATCGTGTCCGAGATCAACAATCCGAACAATGTCGGCCTGTATGACGACATTGACATCCTGCAGGTAAGCTCCCGCAGCATGCAGAACTACGAGCTTTTAAAGGAGCTCGGGAACCTGAAAAAGCCGGTCCTTCTGAAACGGGGCAGCGCCAATACCTTAAAGGAGCTTCTGATGAGCGCCGAGTATATCATGGCCGGCGGCAACGAACAGATCATCCTCTGCGAGCGCGGCATCCGCAGCTGGGATTTCTCCGAGGGTGCGGCCAGGAACACGCTTGACATTGCCTGTATCCCGGCGCTGCATGAGATGACGCATCTTCCCGTGATCGTGGATCCGAGCCACGCAACCGGCATCGCCTCCATGGTGGAGCCGATGGCATTGGCAGCAGCTGCAGGCGGTGCCGACGGACTGATGATCGAGGTGCATAACGACCCGATGAACGCGGTCTGTGACGGCGCGCAGTCCCTCGATACGGAAAGCTTCGCGGCACTTGCGAATAAGGTCAGCCGGGTGCGTGCGGCGTTAATGTGATGGTATTTATAAAAAGGGCTGAGCGAGTTCAGAATCGGGAATAATGTGAGGAGATAAAGCTTATGACAGTTGGCGTTGTGGGCCTCGGCCTGATCGGCGGCTCATTTGTAAAAGCATACAAGGAAGCGGGACACAAGGTCCTCGGCTTTGATACGGACCGGACGATCCTCGGTTTTGCGATCCTCGACGGGACCGTGGATGAGGAAATGACCCGGGACAACATGAAGGAATGTGATCTTCTGCTGCTGACGACCTATATCCATGCGGCAGAGGTCTGGTTTGAGGAAAATGCTCCCTTCATTGACCCGCATACGACGGTGATCGACTGCCTCGGTAACAAGACAAGCGTCTGTAAACTCGGATTCTCACTCGCTGAAAAGTACGGCTTCACCTATGTGGGCGGCCATCCGATGGCAGGAACCCACAATTCGGGCTATAAGTATTCCCGTGCGAACCTGTTTAAAAACGCGCCCATGGTACTGGTGCCGCCGCGCTATGACGACATTGCCTTCCTCGAGCATATCAAGGAGCTGCTCGCTCCCTGCGGCTTCGGGAAGCTTTCCGTGACCACGGCCGCAGAGCATGACCGCATGATCGGATTTACCTCCCAGATGGCGCATATCGTTTCCAATGCCTATATCAAGAGCCCCACGGCCGGAAGCCATAAGGGCTTTTCCGCAGGCAGCTATAAGGACCTGACCCGCGTGGCGTGGCTCAATCCCCGCATGTGGGCGGAGCTTTTCATGGATAACCGGGAGAATGTCTTACAGGAGCTCGACTGGCTGATCGGCTTTCTCGGGGAGTACCGGCAGGCCATTCTCGATGACGATGAGGAGCGGCTGATCCGCCTCCTTGACGAGGGCAGCAGGCGTAAAAAGGCCATTGACGGCTGAAAATCCTGCACGAAGATGGCAGGCGGGTAACGCAATGGGTGCGGAGCCCGAACGATGGGCCTGATTTCAGAAAAAAGACAAGGATAAGATGTTATGAATATCATCGACGTAGGAACGTCCTCCCCCTACCCTGTGATCGTGGGGAGAGGCCTTATTGAAGAGACGGGAGATTATATCCGGCATTACTTCCCCCATGCGGAGACGGCAGCGGTCATCACGGATGATACCGTGGACGGGCTGTACGGGGAAAAAGCAGCAGAAAGCATCGGCGCGGCAGGGCTTCGCACGGTAAAGTATGTTTTGCCGCACGGGGAAGCGTCCAAGACTATAGAAACATACGCAGGGATCCTGCAGTTTCTTGCGGAGGAGCATATCACCCGCACGGACATGATCGTGGCCCTTGGCGGCGGTGTTGTGGGGGATCTTGCAGGCTTTGCGGCAGCGACGTATCTTCGCGGGATCGATTTTCTGCAGATCCCGACCACGCTTTTGGCCCAGGTGGATTCCTCGGTGGGAGGAAAGACCGCGGTGGACCTTCCTGCCGGAAAGAACCTGGCAGGCGCTTTCTATCAGCCCCGCCTCGTGCTCTGCGACCTTGACGCGCTTGATACGCTGCCGGCGGAAACATTTATCGACGGCTGTGCGGAAGTGATCAAATATGGTATCCTCTGGGATGAGGACCTGTTCGAGCATCTGTATGCGGCAGGACAGGACTTTGACCGCGAATATACGGTCTCCCGCTGCATCGAAATGAAGCGGGACGTGGTCGTGGAGGATGAGTTTGACCGGGGCCAGAGGCGGCTCTTAAATCTCGGGCATACCCTCGCGCATGCCGCGGAGCAGCTCTCGTACTACCGGCTGACCCACGGCAGGGCGGTCGCCGCGGGCATGGCCGTGATGGCAGGGGCAGCAGCTCATGATAAAAGCTGCAGTGAGGAAACAAAAACAAGGATCGTGGAGATCCTCACCCGCTTCGGGCTTCCGACGGACTTTGAATGCGCCCTGGCTTCGTGTGATGCAAAAAAGGATGCCGGAAGTGCGGGAGAGGATACTCCCGCAGCATTTTCCCCGGAAGCCATGTATGAGGTGATGCTTTCCGATAAAAAGCGGAAGGGATCGAAGATCAGCATCGTCATCCCGCGTGCGATCGGAGAATGTGAGATCCGGAAGATGAGCCTTGAGGAAATGAAGGACTTTGTCATGAAAGCACTGTAACGGCCTGCGACTTTGTCCGTAGATATACATAAGATAACGTTATTGGATACTATCCCATATACATTTATGAATGCCATCCTGCAGCCGGCAGAGCTTTCCGGCACCATCAAAATCATTGCATCAAAATCAGCGGCCCACCGGCTGCTGATCGCTGCTGCGCTCTCCGACCGGCCCACGGATATCCTCTGCGAGGAGCTCTCCCAGGATATCGAGGCAACCGCAGGTGCGTTAAATGCGCTCGGAGCCTCCATCAGCTATGAGAAGGATAGCGGCAAGTTCCATGTGATCCCGATCAAAAGGAACGGCTCAGCTTCAGAAGATGACCTGGAACTCTGTACCCTGGATGTCGGCGAGAGCGGCTCCACGCTTCGTTTTCTGCTCCCGGTGGTATGTGCGCTCGGAAGGAAAGCAAAGATCGTGATGCACGGAAGGCTGCCGGAACGCCCGCTGTCCCCGCTGTGGGAAGAGCTCGAGCGGCACGGCTGCATGCTCACCCGCCTTCCGGACGGATCGGTCATGACCTCCGGGAAGCTTAAGGGCGGGGAGTTTACGATCGCTGCCAATATCTCCTCGCAGTTTATCAGCGGCCTGCTGTTTGCGATCCCGCTCTTAAAAGAAGCATCCCGGATCCGGCTCACCGGCGCGGTGGAGTCAAAGGGCTATATCCTCATGACGATCCGGGCGCTCGAGCAGTTCGGGATAAGGACTTTCTGGGAGGAGGACATCCTGAGGCCTGCTTTGGCGGACACCCGGGATCATCCGGGCGGAGGAGACACTGCAGTAAATGATCCCGAGGCAGACTCCGGTCTTTCCTACCGCTCTCCGGGAGACCTTAAGGTCGAGGGCGACTGGTCCAATGCAGCCTTCTGGGAGGTTGCCGGAATGCTCACAAACGGGGAGCTTGTCTGCACAGGGCTCGATGAGGATTCCCTGCAGGGAGACCGTGCAATCCGCCGGCTTAAAAAGGAGATCGCGGCGGGGGATTGCATTGTGGATGCCCGGGATGTGCCGGACCTGGTGCCGGTGATGTCCGTCCTTGCGGCTTTAAGCCCGGGTACGACGGTATTTACCCATGCTGAAAGGCTTCGGATCAAGGAAAGCGACCGCATCAGGGCAACGGTGGATATGTTAAAGTCCCTCGGAGCAGATGCGTCCGAAACGAAAGACGGCCTGATCGTCCGCGGAAAGAAACGCCTTCCGGGAGGTACGGTGGACAGCTGCAATGATCACAGGATCGCCATGAGCGCGGCGGTGGCCTCCATCGTCTGTGAGGGTGAGGTCAGGATCCTGAAAGCCGAAGCGGTACGAAAGTCGTATCCCGGATTCTTCGAGGATTTCAAAAAGCTTGGCGGAAAGGTCACCCTGATAGAGGAAAAATAAAAAGACAGAGGGATCTTCCCCTGCCGGAGATGATGCAATGAGCAATACGATTGGAAATATATTTAAGTTTACGATCTGGGGACAGTCCCATGCGCCCGCGATCGGTGTGACGATCGAAGGGATCCCCGCGGGGACCCGGATCGATCTTGACGAGCTGCAGGCATTTTTAGACCGGCGCCGCCCGGGGCAGAATGCTCTTTCGACTTCGAGAAGGGAGGCCGACTGTCCTTCCTTTATGGCGGGGGTCACCGGATGCACCTCTGTAAATGAGGAAGCCGGCGGAAAGGAACATATCGCCAGAGCCTGCGGATCCCCCCTGACCGCGGCCATTCAGAATACCAATACCCGCTCCGGGGACTATGAGGAGCTTCGGTTCGTGCCGCGCCCGGGACACGCGGACTATGCCGCGATGGTACGCTTCGGGGATGCGCGGGACTATGCCGGAGGCGGGCAGTTTTCCGGAAGGATGACGGCACCCTTATGCATCGCAGGAGGCATTGCCCTGCAGATCTTAAAGGAGCGCAGGATTCAGATCAGCGCAAAGGCAGTGCGGATCGGGGGCGAAACGGATCCGGAAAGGATGCGCGAAGCGATCGAAAAGGCAAAGGCAGAGGGAGACTCGGTCGGGGGCATCGTAGAGTGCGTGATCGACGGACTTCCCGCCGGGATCGGAGAGCCGATGTTTGACGGGATCGAAAACCGGATCGCACAGCTGGTCTTCGGCATCCCGGCCGTGAAGGGCATCGAGTTTGGTGCAGGCTTTGCCGCAGCGGATCTTAAAGGAAGTGAGAACAATGACCCCTTTGAGACCGTGCCTTCGGACAGTACGTTGAGTGTGGAAAATGCTGATGCCGCGGATATCCTCCGGCGGATCCGCACGAAGACAAACAACCACGGCGGTGCGCTCGGAGGCATGTCGAGCGGGATGCCCGTTGTGTTTCGCGCAGCGTTTAAACCGACCCCCTCCATCGCAAAGGAGCAGGACAGCGTTGATATCCGCAGCGGCAGTGCTGTGAAGCTTTCGGTAAAGGGCAGGCATGATCCATGTATCGTGCTTCGGGCGGTCCCGGTCGTGGAGGCGGCAGCAGCTGCAGCGATATACGACCTCATCCGCATCCGGGAGAGTGAAACGAGGAGTTAAAACCAATGAACCAGTCAGAACAGATGTCACTTTCAGAGCTGAGAGAAAAGATCGACGCGGCGGATCAGCGAATCATCGAGGCCATCGAGGACCGGATGGACGTAGCCGCTGCGATCGCCGCATATAAAAAGGAGCACGGGCTGCCCGTACTCGATTCCAAAAGGGAGCGTGAAAAGCTGGCAGAGATCGCCATGCAGAGCCGCGAGGACCTGCAGAACTATTACCGCGTCCTCTACTCCCTGATCTTCGAGCTCAGCCGTTCCTATCAGAACAAGCTGAACGGAAGACACAAAGGTGCCTATGAGGAGATCCGCAGGGCGCTCGATGACACGCCGAAGCTCTTTCCCAAGGTGGCGAGAGTCGCCTGCCAGGGCGTGGAGGGAGCCTATTCCACCATTGCCTGCGAGAAGCTCTTTGCCTCCCCTTCCATTATTTACATGTCCAATTTTGAAGGCGTGTTCAATGCCGTGGAGAAGGGGCTCTGCGATTACGGGGTGCTGCCGATCGAAAACAGTACGGCAGGCTCGGTCAACAAGATCTACGACCTGATGATCTCCCACAAGTTCCACATCGTGCGGGGAGCGCGCATCAAGGTCAACCACTGTCTGGTGGCAAAACCCGGCACCGAAGTTTCCGATATACGGGAGGTCGTCTCCCATGAGCAGGCCTTAAACCAGAGCCGGAAATTCCTGGAAGCCCTCGGACCGGATGTGAAGCTGACCCCGGTCGAAAACACCGCCATGGCAGCGGAAATGGTGGCAGGCTCCGACCGTACGGATCTTGCTGCGGTCTCCTCCTACCGCTGTGCCGAGCTCTATAACTTAAAGTGCCTGCAGGCGGGGATCCAGGACAACGGCAACAACCATACACGCTTCATCTGCATCAGCCGGAATCTTGAGATCTATCCCGGTGCGGACCGGACATCCCTGATGGTAGTCCTGCCGCACAGGCCCGGTTCCCTCTACAAGATGCTGGCCCGCTTCTATGCCCTCGACATCAACCTCGTAAAGCTGGAATCACGGCCCATCCCGGAGCGGGATTTTGAGTTCATGTTCTACTTTGATTTGGACACCTCGGTCTACTCCGACGAATTCGCCCAGCTTATGAGCGAGCTCGAGGACTGCAGCGAGGAATTCTACTACCTGGGAAGCTACAGTGAAAGGCAGTGAGCCGAGCATGAAATGTGAAGGCGACACGCTCCTTTCACGTAAGGGCGTAATGCCGGCAGCAACCGGCATGAAGTTTACAGTGAAAGGCAGTGATATCCTATGAAATTCGGACTGCTCGGGCGGCATCTGAAGCACAGCTACTCGCCCGAAATACATAAGGAGCTGCATGGCGAGCCCTATGCCCTTTATGAAAAGGAACCGGAGGAGGTGGAAAGCTTTCTTCGGGAGACTGACCTTGACGGGCTCAATGTCACGATCCCCTATAAGCAGACGGTCATGAAGTCCTGCGTCTGGCTATCGGATGCAGCGAGGAAGATCGGCTGTGTCAACACCCTGAAGAGGATGCCGGACGGCTGGCATGGATATAATACCGATTACTACGGTTTTAGCGCCATGCTGAAGGAAGCGGCGATCGACCCTGCGGGGCTAAAGTGCCTGATCCTGGGAAACGGAGGCGCTTCGCTTACGGCAAGGACGGCATTAAAGGACCTTGGAGCCCGGGAGACCGTCATCCTTTCCCGCTCAAAAGCCGCTATCGGGTCTTCTGAAAATGATCCCGGACAGGCGGCAGCCGGCCCCGGAGCAAAGCGAAGCGATGCAAAGGAACGGAGCCCGGAAAGCTGCACCGTGATCTTTGACACCTACGATCACCTGGAGAGGCACAAAGATGCCGGGCTGATCGTAAATACTACTCCGGTGGGCATGTATCCGGAGAACGGGACAGCGCTCCTGGACCCGGCAGACTTTCCTGATCTGAAGGGTGTTGCCGATGTGGTCTACAACCCTGCGAGGACAGAGCTTCTGCTCAGGGCAGAGCAGGCCGGGATCTCTTATGCGGGAGGACTTCATATGCTGGTCTCCCAGGCGAAGAAGAGTGCGGAGATCTGGCTCGATCGTACGATCCCGGACAATGAGGTCTTAAGGATCCGGAAGCTCCTCGAAGCAAAGATGCAGAACATTATCCTGATCGGGATGCCGGGCTGCGGAAAGACATCCATCGGAAAGATCCTGTCGGAAATGACCGGAAGGCCTTTTATCGATGCGGACGAGGAGCTCATCCGCATGACAAAACGTCCGATCCCGGAGATCTTTGCCGAGGAAGGAGAGGCGGGTTTCCGCCGCTACGAGACAAAAGTCCTCTCGGAGCTTGGGAAGCGCTCCGGCTGTATCATTTCGACAGGCGGCGGCTGCATTACCAGGGAGGAGAACTACCCCCTGCTCCATCAGAACGGGCGGATCATCTGGATCCGGCGGGACTTAAAAGTACTGCCCTCCGAAGGACGCCCCTTAAGCCAGCTTCATACGATGGAGGCACTCTATGAAGCCCGGAAGGACGCCTATCAGCGATTTGCGGATGTGATCGTGGAAAATGACAAAAGCGTCGAGTCTGCGGCGGAGCGGATCCTCCGGCTGCAGTACGATTTAAATTCTTGAACGGATGAAAGTTTGCTATGAATTTTTTTATTATAACTGTACGGTTTTGCTTATAAGGTATATAATCAGGAAAACGTTCGATGACGGAAATTAAGAAAACCAGGTATTTTTCTTCCGAACCGGAGTTTTATGAGGCGGGAAGGCGGTGATTTTATGAAAATACTGGTGATCAACGGACCAAATATCAATATGATCGGCATCCGGGAACCTGCGATCTACGGGAGATCGGACTACAGGGATCTTGAGAGGTATATCCTCGAGAGCCTGATGGAGCTTGGAGGAGACGTACAGGGAGGCATCGAATGCGAGGTCTTCCAGTCCAACCATGAGGGAGATCTCGTAGACCGCATCCAGCAGGCATATTTCGATGATACAGAAGGCATCATCATCAATCCGGGCGCTTACACCCATACGAGCATTGCTATCATGGACGCGCTGAAGGCGGTATCGCTCCCGGCGGTCGAGGTCCATTTTTCCGATATCAGCGAGCGGGAGAGCTTCCGTCATATAAGCTATGCCGGCATGGCCTGCGTTAAGACCTACAAGGGCTTCGGTTTTGAGGGATATAAGAAGGCCATTGCCTTTCTGAAGGAACACTTAAGACAGGCAGGCTGAGATGTTCATGCCATCAGAAACGGCAGGCATCCGCTTTTCGAAAAGCTGCCCTGCAGGCTGGTGTCATTCAGGTAAATAACAGGATTAGAAAAGCGGCGGCGGAAATAATTCCGCCGCTGTTTTTTTTGGTTCCGGGGCGGGCAGGCTAATACATCAAAAAAACTGATAGTCGCAATAAAATAGATTTGTTTGATTAATTGTTTTCTGTTGTGGTTTAATTAAGTGACGGTACAGGATTAGAAAACAGGATTCCGTACTGTGCAGAGAGGGATATGACAAACAATAATTATGAGGTTCTGAGAGAGGTTGTCCGGCAGAAGAATTTCGCCCGGGCTGCCGCCCATGCTGCGGGAAGCGAAGCCCTGCTCCCGGAAGGGGCTATCAACTTAACCGGCATGGAGTAATACCGTGCTTTTTGATTCATGAAGGGAAAATGCTATGGAGATCAGAAACCTGCAGACCTTTGTACGGGCAGCCTCGCTGCTCAATTTTACCCAGACAGCAAGAGAACTCGGCTACAGCCAGTCCAATGTCAGCATGCAGATCAGCCAGCTCGAGGAAGAGGTAGGAGCCAGGCTGTTTGACCGTATCGGCAAGACCGTGACGCTCACCCACCAGGGGCAGGAGCTTTTGGTCTATGCACAGCAGATCGTCAGCCTCTCGGAGCAGATGACCAACGTGCTCCGTCCTGACGAGGAGCTCGGCGGCACGATCCGGATCGGCCTCTGCCAGTCGGTCTTTGACGCCTGCTTCGAGCAGAGCTTTGTGATGTTTCATGAACGCTACCCGAAAGTGCGCGTGGACGCGACAGTAGATAATACGGCAAATCTTCTCACCATGCTGCAGAAAAACACGATCGACGCAGCCTGCCTTATTGACAGGACATTGTCCAGACAGGACTGGCATTCCCTGGTGGAACAGCCGGCCAGGATCGGCGTTGTCGTAAATCCGCATCACCGGCTTTCAGGCAAAGAGGAGATCACCGCGGAGGAACTCCAGCAGGAGACCTTTGTCCTGATGGAGGAAAATGCCCCCTACAACCTGATGCTCTATTCGATGCTTTCGGATATTCCCTTTGAGGAACGGATCAAGCTGCGCTTAGAGAGCTGCGGCATGGCTGCGAGACTCGTTGCGGACTGTGATTCCGTAACGCTTCTTCCGGAGTATGCCGTGCGCGAAATGGCCGCCGCGGGAAGGATCCGCTTCATTCCCTTAAAGGACTATGAGCAGCTGATGCGCGTGCAGCTTGTGACGCACAGGAACAAGGTACTAACGCCGCAGATCCTGGGATTTTCCGAATGCTTCGCGAAGACACTCAAGGGTTCCGGCACGGCTTGAGAGAAATAAGCAGGAGACCCTCCGGTCCGGCCGGGATCAAGTAAAGACCTTTTGCCGGGAAGGCGGCAGCTTTGAATGCATCAGAAATCCTGATCATAAGCATAAAATCCATTTGTTTTACAAATTATCAAAGGCGTGGTTTACTATAGTCAACAGCTTGCGACTATAACAAACCACGCCTTTCATTTTTGAAAAGCACAGAACGGAAAAACAAAACAGAAACTATCCCGGAGGATATCATAATGGACAACAAGAATTACACTGTAAATACAATTGCCGTACACGGCGGCGCACGCAAGGATGACGTCTTCGGCGCCATCAACGAGCCGATCTACATGACTTCCAACTACCGCATCCCGACAGACGGATCACCGGTCGACTGGGCAGGCATCAACTCCAACATCTACTGCCGGAACCGCAACCCCAACCAGATGGTCCTGCAGGACAAGCTCTGCGCACTGACCGGCGCCGAGGAGGCAGTCGTTCTGGCCAGCGGCGTAGCAGCACTTTCCGGCGTTTTCATTCCCTTCTTAAGCAGCGGAGACCATGTCATCGTTTCCGAGGTCTGCTACAGCGCCGTAAACCTCTTGTTCCGCAAGTACCTGCCGCAGAAGTACAACATTGAGGTCACCCTCCTCGACATCACCGACACCGAGGCAGTCCGTGCGGCAATGCGCCCGAACACCAAGCTGATCCATGTCGAGATGCCCGGCAACCCGACCACCGGCCTTGCGGACCTCGATGAGATCGTAAAGATCGCTCATGAGGGCGGCGCGCTCGTTTCCTGCGATGCGACCTTCGCAGGCCCGATCTGCATCTTCCCGTTAAAGCACGGCGTGGACCTCGAGATCCACTCCATGACCAAGTACATCAACGGTCACGGCGACTCCCTCGGCGGCTGCGTACTCGGACGCCATGAGCTCATCAACGAGATCAAGGAATTCGCGATGGTCAACATCGGCGGTATCTTAAGCCCGTTCAACGCCTGGATGATCTCCAGAGGCCTCTGCACCCTGCCGCTTCGTATGAAGCAGCACAGCGAGGTCGCTATGAAGGTAGCCGAGTACCTCGAGCAGAATCCGGCGACCCGTTTCATCTGGTATCCGGGTCTGAAGAGCCATCCGCAGCATGACAGAGCACTGAAGTACATGTCCAACGGACAGTACTCCGCAATGATCTCCTTCGACCTTCACGGCACCGACGAGCAGAAGATGAAGTTCCTCGACAACCTTCATCTGATCACCCATGCCGTATCCCTCGGAGACATCGAGAGCCTGATCGTCTACAACGACAAGAACGGCGACAAGATGCCGCATTATCCGAAGATCTTCCAGTCCGGCTTCTTCCGCTTCAGTGTCGGCCTCGAGTCCGCAGAGGACATCATCGCCGACATCCAGCAGGCAATCGACGCTGCCGGCATCCGCTGATATCGCTTTGGAAAAAGCAAAGGAACGTCATTCGGGTATTAAAGAGAATAAATTCCCCCTTCTTTCGATCGGATGGACAGTGCATTCACTGTCCATCCGATTTGTATAATACGGATATAGGGATTTTGTACGCCTCTTTTGTTTACAGCGCCTTCAGCTTCTCCATGCTCATCTCAATAAAATCGGAGGCGATGCGGCTTAAATACCGGTCCTTGCTGTAGCCGATGGCGATCACGTCCGAATCCTTTTCATCGAACAGCGGACAGACCGCGACTCTCTGACGGATATAGGAATCTCCGAGACCCGAGGCGATGTAATTGCTTTTCAGGTAAAGCTCCGGGCAGACCGTCACGCCGACGCCTTCTGCCGCAAGCGCCACCGCGGTCTGGGTGTTCTTGGTCTCGAAGCGGATCTCCGGATGGCAGTCCGCAGCGGCAAATGCACGGTCGGTGATGGTGCGGATGCGGTCCCCCTCCTTCAGAAGAACGAAGGGAAGCCCGGCAAAGCGGCTGAGGTCATGGTCACGGGAAAACGCGGATAGGATTAAACGGACCTCATGCTCATCCCCGAAATGCTCATGAAGAAGCGTCTTCGGGAAAACGAGGTAGAGCCTTTCCTTCATAAGCTCATAGGAGATGGTTTCTGCCGTCTTAAAGGGCGCAAAGCCGATAATGACGTCAATGTTACCGTGGGCCAGCTGCTCCTCAAGCTCGCTCGTGCTGCCTTCGAGCACGGAAAGCTCCGCCTTCGGGTACTTTTCGAGGAAAGAGGGAAGGATCAGAGGCAGGATCGCCTGACCCCGGGTATAGGAAATACCGATCCGAAGCTCGCCGCGCTCATCATTGCTGATATCCTGCAGCAGAACGGTGGTCTGCTTATAAAGGTCGAGCATCCGGACTGCGGCCTCCCTGTACTTTCTTCCGGCATAGGTGAGAGAAAGCCCCTGGTGCCGGTCAAACAGCCTGCATCCAAGCTCCGATTCAAGCCTTGCGATGCTGTTGCTCAAGGCCTGCTGGCTGATCTGCAGGCTCTCCGCCGCGTGGGTAATGCTGCCGGCTTCAGCCGCAGCAAGGAAATACTCCATGTTCTGAAAATTCATGATGAGGCTCCCTGAATGTGCTATAATTAAATCCGCTGAATATGGAAAGCAGGCTTTCTTTTTGTTCCTATCGGTTGTCTCATCAAGTGTCCGATTTACCGTGTGCACTTCGTACGCCCGTAAATCTCCCGCTTTGAGAGAACTCATATAGTATATCACAAATTTTATGTTGTGAAGGAGACAGGATGTCAAAACAGATCTGGAAACCCGGCAACATGGTCTATCCGGTGCCAGCGGTCATCATCAGTTGCGGAGACCGTACGGGCCGCACCAATATTTTCACGGTCGCGTGGACCGGCAATATCTGCACCAATCCGCCGATGGTCTACATTTCCGTGCGTCCCTCCCGTTACTCCTATGAGCTGATCGAGGACTCGGGAGAGTTCGTCATCAACCTGACGACGAAAGCATTGACCAAAGCAGCCGATTACTGCGGCGTCCGTTCCGGGCGGGACGAGGATAAGTGGAAGGCCTGCGGACTGACTCCTGAGCCTGCGAAGGAGCTTTCCTTTGCGCCGCTCGTCAAAGAGAGCCCCGTCAATATCGAATGCAGGGTAAAGAGCCATCAGGACCTCGGGAGCCACCGGATGTATATCGCGGATGTGCTGAATGTCCATGCCGATGAAGCCTACCTCGATGAAAGCGGACGATTCTGTTTAGAACGCGCAGGTCTTGTCGCCTACTCCCACGGAGATTATATGAGCCTCGGAGAAAAGCTCGGAAGCTTCGGGTACTCAGTGAAGAAGCCCCGGAAGGGCGGCATGAAAAAACACAGTGATAAGTAAAGGCAGCTTATCAATGAGCTACGCGCTTTCTGCGCAAATAATTGCTCCGAAATCGCTTCAAACATTCGGAATCCGCTCATTTTTCAAAAATGGCTCCTTCCTCATGTTTGGCGTGTCCCATGAGTGCCTATCCGCATGCGAGCATGCGATATGCCCTCATTTGCCCCTAAGCTCATGGTCTTTTTGTATGTTTTTTAGAACAAGTGTGTTCAGGCGCTGTATATAATCACGTTTTTAAACCGGGTACCTGAAAAAGTCATCACAAAACATCTGATTTGCGCTATACTAATTGATAAATTTTCAGGAACTGTTCAGCATCTGCCTGGCGGAACGGCTTGCAAAAGCATGTTTACATCAGATCAGGCTGAAAGCGATCTGCGGCCGTCAGCTGACTGACTTGTTACTGGAATCAAAAGTTGTGTAATGTAGGTTTTGTTTATAAAGAAAGAGGAAAATGCGATGGGCTATATTGATTTGACAAAGTACGGCATTACCGGCACGAAGGAGATCATCTACAATCCGTCCTATGAGACCCTTTTCAAGGATGAGATGGATCCGTCACTCGAAGGCTACGAGAAGGGCTATTTAAGCGAGCTCGGCGCTGTCGATGTCTTCACGGGCATCTACACCGGCCGCTCCCCCAAGGACAAATTTATCGTCATGGACGAGAAGTCAAAGGATACCGTCTGGTGGACCACTCCGGAGTACCCGAACGACAACCATCCGGCAACGAAGGAGGCCTGGGATGCCTGCAAGAAGCTGGCGATCGATGAGCTTTCCAACAAGAAGCTGTATGTCGTCGATGCCTTCTGCGGCGCCAACAAGGATACCCGCATGGCAGTCCGTTTCGTAATGGAAGTGGCATGGCAGGCACATTTCGTCCGCAACATGTTCATCAAGCCGACCGCAGAGGAGCAGGAGAGCTTCGAGCCGAACTTCGTTGTCTACGCAGCCTCCAAGGCCAAGGTGGATAATTATAAGGAGCTGGGCCTCAACTCCGAGACCGCAGTCCTCTTCAACGTCACCAGCCGTGAGCAGATCATCCTGAACACCTGGTACGGCGGCGAGATGAAGAAGGGCATGTTCTCCATGCAGAACTACTTCCTGCCGCTGCAGGGCATGGCATCCATGCACTGCTCCGCAAACACCGACATGGAGGGTAAGAACACCGCGATCTTCTTCGGACTTTCCGGCACCGGCAAGACCACCCTTTCCACCGATCCCAAGCGTCTTCTGATCGGCGATGACGAGCACGGCTGGGACGACAACGGCGTCTTCAACCTGGAGGGCGGCTGTTACGCCAAGGTCATCAACCTGGACAAGGAGTCCGAGCCCGACATCTACAACGCGATCCGCCGTGACGCTCTTCTGGAGAACGTCACCGTCGACGAGAACGGCAAGCTCGACTTCACCGACAAGTCCGTCACCGAGAACACCCGTGTGTCCTATCCGATCGAGCACATCAAGGGCATCGCTAAGAATGTCAACGGCATTTCCTCCGGTCCGGACGCGAAGAACGTGATCTTCCTGTCCGCGGATGCATTCGGCGTACTTCCGCCGGTCTCCATCCTGACTCCGGAGCAGACCCAGTACTACTTCCTTTCCGGCTTCACCGCAAAGCTTGCCGGAACCGAGCGCGGCATCACCGAGCCGCAGCCGACATTCTCCGCCTGCTTCGGACAGGCCTTCCTGGAGCTGCATCCGACCAAGTACGCGGAGGAGCTCGTAAAGAAGATGCAGAAGAGCGGCGCCAAGGCATACCTTGTCAACACCGGCTGGAACGGCACCGGCAAGCGTATCTCCATCAAGGATACCCGTGGCATCATTGACGCGATCTTAAACGGCGACATCCTGGGCGCGCCGACCAAGAAGCTTCCGTACTTCGATTTCGAGATCCCGACCGAACTGAAGGGCGTCGATACGAAGGTCCTTGATCCCCGCGACACCTATGCGGATCCGTCCGTATGGGAGGAGAAGGCAAAGGATCTTGCCGGCAGATTCGTGAAGAACTTCAAGAAGTACGAGACCAACCCGGCAGGCAAGGCACTTGTCTCCGCAGGTCCGCAGATCTGAAAAAACGTATAATCAATCAGCACAACAGGGTCCGGTCAAACGGGCCCTGTTTCTCGGTATGACAGGAACAGAAAGGGCATCCATAAGCTGAAAAATCAGATCATTTCAAAAAAATTCAGACATCCCCCTTTTTTACGCCCTCATCTGTCGTATATCTAAGTGAAAGTGAAAGATATTTCTGACCGGGAGCAGGACCTGCTGAAGGTCCGAAGGCAGATATGCCGGAGCACGGCTTCGAGTATCGGATGAATTTTGGCAATGATGAGAACGGAAGAAACAAATCTTGACTTTTGTATCATAAAGCGTTAATATTTTCACGGTCCTTTTGAACCAGTAAAATATTTTTTTCACAAGGAGCAACAAAAGTAATGAAAGCAGCACGTTTTTACACAGCGAAAGATCTTCGTGTCGACAATGTTCCGGACGAGGCACCCAAGGGTGATGAGGTTCGTATTCAGGTAAAGTGGTGCGGTATCTGCGGATCCGACCTTCATGAGTTCCTGGACGGCCCGATCTTCACTCCGGGCAACACCCCGCAGTATGTCACCGGATGCACCAACCCTGTTACCATGGGTCATGAGTTCTCCGGCGTTGTCGTCGCAGTAGGACCGGATGTCAAGAACTTCAAGGTCGGCGACCGCGTTATCCCCGAGCCGCTCGTAGTCGATAATGACTGCCCGAGCTGCAAGGAGGGCAACTTCAACGTATGTGACCACTTAAGCTTCCTTGGCTTCGTTTCCAACAACGGCGGCCTTGCAGAGTACTGCAACTTCACGGAGAAGTTCGTTCATCATATGCCCGACAACATGTCCTTCGAGGACGGTGCCATCGTTGAGCCGCTGTCAGTCGGTTATCATTCCTTAAGAGTCGGCCATTTCGAGGCAGGCCAGACCGCAGTTGTCGCAGGTGCAGGCCCGATCGGTCTTGCTACCATCGCATCCTTAAAGGCTCTTGGCGCTAAGCAGATCATTGCCGTTCAGAGAAAGTCCGTTCGTCAGCAGTACGCGCTGAACACCGGCGCTGACCTCGTTCTGGATCCGAACGTTGACGATGTTGTCGCAAAGGTCAAGGAGCTGACCGGCGGCGCAGGCGCTGATGTCGCATTCGAGACCACTTCCTCCGAGCAGTGCTTCCATCTGCTCAGAGACTGCATCAAGCCGCACGGCTATGAGGTCATCACCTCCATCTGGACCAGCAACATCACGATGAACCCGAACGCTCTTGTCCTTACCGAGAAGAACATCGTCGGTTCCATCTGCTACCAGGGCAATGACTTCGAGGAGGTCATCGCACTTCTTTCCTCCGGCAAGCTCAAGGTTCCGGGATATGTCACCAAGAAGGTCCTTCTGGACAGAGTTCTTGAGGACGGCTTCGGCACCCTGACCGGTCCGGACAAGAAGGCACAGGTCAAGATCCTTGTGACTCCGGACGCATCCCTGCTGTAAGCAGTAAAGCACCTCAAAAAAACAGAAAACAGGCCCGGAAACGGCATAGCCGTCAGTTGAGGCCTGTTTGAGAAAAGAAATTACAGGCCCAGCGAAGCGGGAAATGCTTCCATGGGCCTGTTTTAATTATGACAGCACAGGGCTCACTCCTTGCCGATCACGATCAGCTGGTCCTCGTCCTTCAGTGTGAGTACCTCTGAAAGCTTCGGGTTGAAGATACTCTCTCCGGATTCTCCGGGAATGTATCCGAGGAAAATGTAGCCTGCGAGGAGGGCATTCCGCCGGATCTCGGCAGCCGTACGCTCACCGGAAGCGTGTAAGAGCGAAGCCTCCTTCAGATAGACCTCGTCGCCTTCGTTGGACAGAAGCTCCCGGAAGGCATCGATGAGCTCCGGGCTCTCGGAAAGCTGGGCGAGGAAGAGAGATGACATGTTGGAGGCTACGACAAAGTCTGTGCCGTCATCGGTGACCACAAGACTCTGGTTGCTCTCGCGGCGCATCTCCGCCGTGATGTTGTAGCTTAAACCGAAACGGCTGCGGATATCCCTAAGGTGCAGGAGCAGGAAGATGTTGTCCATATCCGCCGTATCGTCATCCGTATCCGGATTGGAGAGAATGACGATGTGCTCGGAGACCTCTGCGAGCTTTTGGAGGATATTCTGGCGCCGCAGATTGCCCCGGAAGCGCTTCACCTCAAACTGCCCGAGCTCCTTTGCGGTAGCAGCGCCCATCTCATAGTACTCATCGGATTTATTGACCAGGGTGACCTCTATGACATTTTCCGGAAGCTCACGGAGCACGGTATCGATAGATTCCCCTCCGCCGATGATCGTGACACGGGTCGGCTCCTCCGTCATATCCCCATGAGGAACCTCAGGGACTGCCGGGATCTCAGGGCTTTGCACCATAAGCGGGCTGTCCTCCTCCTCACTGAAGACCAGGACCTTATCATCCGGACCGATCACGGTGTCTGAAGGAGGATTGATAACGACATTTTTCGGGTGAATGATGCCGACCGGAACACCGCAGTCGAGGCGGAGCATCAGCTCGTCAAAGCGAAGCCCCGCGGCACCGGGCAGGTCAATGGAATAAAGCTCGGAACCCTCGAAGTTAAAGAGCTCCCGGAAGGTCTCGGAGAGGCCGGGCTGCGTGCAGGAATGGGCAATGATCTTGGCCAGGGTCTCGTTGGTCGGCAGCGTTGTAACGTTATGCTTTGCCGCGATCGAGGGCGGAAACTGATACTCGGTCCTCGATACGATCGCACCGATCTTGGGACGCTGCTCGCTCTTTTCATCGATCAGGGCGGATACGGCAAGCAGGGCTCTGGTCGTGGTGAAATCATCGGTCGGGCTGATGATCACCGACCGGGCGTCGCAAAGGGCGCAGCGCTCTAAGGCAGCGGGGTCGAAGATATCTACCGTACGGCAGATGATCCGGACATTCTTCGGATGCTCGACATTTTCCCGGATATACTGCTGCATCTCCTCCTGATCGACATCGCCCGCGACTACGATGCAGCAGGGATCGGTATCAGCCGCAAGCACCAGCTGCTTCAGCAGGGTGTATTCTCCGGGATAAAAGCCCAGGATCAGGGTATGCCCCTCCTCGAGGATCTCGGAGCGGCCCTTTTTGAGGTCGTTGATCTTTTCTTCGATGCCGCTTGCAATGATACCGATCAGGACGCTGGTGATCAGCACGCCGATAATGGCGGCAATGGACATGGGGATCAGGTAGGCGAGGCTTCCGTCTCCGTCCTCATAGGCAGGCATCCAGGCGTTGATGACCGTGGAAAGACTCTCCCAGAAGGTCCCAAGAAAGCTGCTTTCCGCACTGCGGGTCATGAAGAAGACAATGACGGTGATCACCAGGATCACCAGCAGTGTGAAGATCGCCAGCAGCCGGATCAGTGCGAAGCTGCCGCTTGCCATCATGTTGTCAAACCAGTACAGAAAACGTTTTTTCAGGGAATGTTTTTTCATCGGGAGGCCTCCTATTGCGTCAAAAGGGAAATGCCGATATATTCCTTAGTCTAAGGAAACTGATTAAAGCGTTTACTTAATATTACCATGAATGCATGCGGCTCTCAATCATCCTAAGAGATGAGATGAAAAAGGCTGCCGCACTGCCGGGATAAATCCGTTCACAGTGTGACAGCCTGATTTATGGAACACCGGTAACTGCCGAAGGACACGAACGCCGGCAGTTTTCCGGGTCGAGAGAGGGACAGTTTTATCCGACGATCTTCGCGATCCAGTGCGCGATTTTGGATGCGATCTCAATGCGGTAATCCATGAAATCATGATCCGTATCAAGAAGGTCATACTTAAGGTCGCCTTCTGTATGATGGTCCTTCAGGTAATTGTAGAGCGGCTCGATCATTTCCTTTGGAGGGGCGAGGGGATCTTTTGCGCCGCCGATAAAATACAGGTTCCGGTTCACAAGCCCTTCGCGGGACGCTGCAAAAAGCACGTCCTGCCAGTTATCCCGGGCATTTTCGTAAAGGGAGGTCGGAGAGGATACATGCAGATGGTCGCTGGTGGTCAGCAGCCATTCAAAGGGCTTTAAATCGCCTTTCTCCCAATAATAAGCCATATCATAGGGTGCGATGCAGACGCCGCCTCTGATCCAGGGAACCCTGCGCATGGTGTTGATCGTCGTAAAGCCGCCGATGCTGTGGCCGACAAAAAAGATATTGTCAGGATCGATCTGATACTGCTCGCAGAATTCTTTCGAGCGGACCTTCTTAGCGATCGCGGTGGCGTCTTCAATGTTGCCGGTGAAGCTGTAATTACCGTCGGAGCCCCAGCAGCCGCGGTAGTGCGGGTTGATGGTCGTGATCCCCGAGCGCATCAGGGCCGCGGAGATATCCGTGTTCTGGGTATGTCCCGGGAAGCCGTGCAGCAGCACGACCGCCGGATGAAGGACATCCTTCGGGCCGCCGGCAGCCATGGTATAGCCCATGACGCGCTCTCCGCCCACGACGACTTCAAAACCGTCCCAGACGGGAAAATTCTCCTCCGCGCTGTATTTTCTGTCAATGTTCGCAAACTCGGGATAAACCTTTGTAATCATGTTCTGTACACTTCCTTCCTGATTTCTGATGTTCAGCACGTCCCATCCGTGCCGGAAGACCTTCTGTAAAGCAGGCTGCTGCCGCTTTCAATCGTCTGTTTCATATAGCTGATAAATCTTTGAGCAAGTCCGCTCAGACTGACATCCTTTAATTTGAGGTAGCCTACCGAAAGGCTGTCCGTCCCTTCGAGGGGAATTGCAACATACTCCTGCCATAAATGCCCGGGCATGAAGCCGGTGCCGAGATCATAAGCATTGCAAAGCCGCATGGCAGTGACCGAAGTATAGAGGTCATTGATATACAGCATCTTGCGGGGATGGGCTTCCGGGAGCGCGATCTCTTCTGTAAAAAAGTGCGGAGCATTGCTGTCCTGTGTGTAAATGATGCATGGATAGGGATCCAGATCTCCGAAACTGATCCCTTTTTTTCGTGCCAGAGGGTGATCCTTATGAACGAAAACATTAATGCCGCCTTCGTACAGGGACTGAAATGCCAGATTATTGCCGCTGATGATACGGTCAAATGAAGTTGCCTTGCTTTCATCGCGCACGAGAAGGCCGATCTCGCTCTGCTGAGAGGCTACGTCTTCTATGATCGAGTTGGTCTGCCGAAACTGCAGGCTCAGGCTGTAGCAGTTGTATTTTTCATCAAGCTCCTGCTGCAACATGCCGTAGGCCTCGCTCGCGATGGAGAAGTGCTGGGAGCTGACGGTCAGGGACGGGTAGCGGAGCGTTTCGTGAAAATGATCCTTGATATACTCAGTGTCCCGCAGGATCGAGCTGATATACTGCATCAGCCGCTGCCCTTCCGGCGTCAGAGAAATGCCTGAAGTTGTCCGGCGGAAAATCATGATTCCAAGCTCTTCTTCCAGGAGCGAGATCTGTTTGCTGATGTTGGGCTGGGAAACATACAGGCGGGCTGATGCCTTCCGCAGGGAGCCGCATCGTTCCACCTCTGCCACGTATTTTAACTGCTGTAAAGTCATAAGGATCCTTTCGGGAATCTATGCTATTTATGCTCCCTTCGGCAGGCTGGCCTTTCCTGTCATCGGGTAAATGATGATGCCTGCAATGAGGCCGATCAGTGCCGGCGCGACCCAGCCGAAGCCCTGGCTGTAGAAGGGAAGCTTATTGAGGAGGCTTCCGAGGGCAGGCGAATTGATATATGCCTGCAGCATTTCGAAGAACGCCTCGATGATCGTAAGCAGCATGGCCCCCTTGAAGCCGCCGTCATTCGGGATGACGTCCTGCAGGATGCCGAGCAGCATGAGAACCAGGCAGGGCGCATAAGCCAGGCTGAAGATCGGCGCCGCAAGGGCTATGATGGTATCGAGTCCGAGGGTCGCGACCGCCGCTGATATGCAGGCTGCGATCACAAAGAGGACCTGATAGGAGACCTTGTCCTTGAAGAGCTTCGTTCCCTCATAGAAATCTGCCACGCTGGTCAGCTGTCCGATGGCCGTGGTAAGGCAGGCAAGGATCACCGCAACGCCGAACGCGGACATTGCCACCTGGCCGCCAAGTCTGCGGATCAGCTCAACTAAAAGCTCCGCGTTGCCGATCGACTGGTCATACTCCGTGTTGACGGTCGCGCCGATAAAGAGCAGTCCGCCGTAGATGACAAACAGGCAGATAAATGCAACGATACTGGCCTTGATGACGACCGCAGTTTCTTCCTTTCCTCTCTTATAGCCATGTTCGTGGACAGTTCCGATAAAGACGGCTGCCATCAGTACGGAGACCAAAACGTCACCGGTCTGGTAACCGGTCAGAACGGCGTTGATCGTGGGGTTGTCCACTGCGGGGGCGCCGGCGGTGCCGAGCGGCGAGATCATACCCTTGATGACGACCACAAAGAGGATGATGACCATCAGGGGTGTCAGGTATTTGCCGATCTTGTCCAGTACGCTTTCCTTATTTCTTCCGACCAGGAAGCAGATCACGAAGTACACGATGACGACCGGGACATAGGGCACTGTGCCAAAAATACCGGAAACGCCAAGCTCTGTCGCAACGGCTGCGGTCCTCGGGATCGAGATCAGCATGCAGATAAACATCAGGACAGCCAGCATGGCGATATGCAGCTTGGGATGCACCCGTTTTGTGATGGATTCGACATCGCCGCCGCGATAACTAATAATAATCAGTGCGAGCAGCGGCAGAACGATACCGGAGATACCGAGTCCGATCGCGCCTCCAAGCCAGCTTGAACCGCTCTGCAGTCCGAGCTTCGGCGGGAAGACCAGGTTGCCGGCACCAAAGTAGCAGGCAAAATAGGCCAGTCCGATAAACAGAAAGTCCAGTGAACTCTTCTTCTTTTCCATAGATTACCCCTCCATATCAGGATTTGCAACAGGCTTTCAGCCTGCAGCGTTTATGTTCAGGTCATCTTTCCGGCCGGGAACGGATGATTGGTCACGTCATCATCCTATCATCAAAATATGCTTTTCGGGAAATACGCAATAAGGCTTCAATGTGATAACTTATAGTTATCATTAGCAGATGCAACAAAACGAATATCGGATCATTGTGCGAAATTTACAGAAAACCATGCAGGAACAGGTCTCTTTTGCGGGTTCGAAAATGGGAAATTAGGAATATTAAACAAAAGATGAAGGAATATATTGTAAAGTATAAACAAAGCTCCGAGACACAGTGCTGAAGAGAGTTTCAGAAAACTGTCCTTGCTGTTTTATAACTGCAGCCTTCTGATTCATGGTACAATGATGTCACGCAACGATTCAGTACCCGGCCGCAAAGGCCAGGGAAGGAGGAGATATGGAGTTTTCTATTCTATATGCAATACCAAGGAACGCGTTTCTGGACAGCTTTTTTCTTGCGCTGACAAAGCTTGTGGGCTCCTACGGCCAGCTGTGGCTTATTCTCGGCATCGTACTGCTCTTATTTAAGAAGACAAGAAAGACCGGCGCGGCTGTGATCGTTTCCTTTATAGCGGTGTTTATTGTGGGCCAGGTGTTTCTGAAGGGCCTGTTCTCCCGCATGCGGCCGTGCCAGATCGACCAGACCTTTCCCATGCTGATCCAAAGCCCCACGAGTAATTCTTTTCCCTCGACCCATACCGGTTTTTCCTTCGGAGGTGCCACGGCGATTTATAAGAATCATAAGAAGGCCGGTATTGCGGCCCTGATCTTCGCCGCCCTGGTCGGCTTCAGCAGACTCTATCTGTTCGTGCATTTTCCGACGGATGTGCTCGTGGGCATGATCGTCGGGATCGTGATGGGGATCCTGTCAGCAAAGCTCATTGACAGGGAAATGGAGAGAGATGAATGCTATCGATGAGAATGTCTGCTGCTATGATCTGCAGGCGGTGGCATTGAGGGACAATAACAGCAATCCATAAAGAAAAGGCGCCTGGAACTCCCCGACGCCTTAAACATTCATCTACTCAGTGGATTTACCTGTAGATACATCCAAATCACTTTCCTTTAACATGTCTGAACAAGCCGTCCTGAGTACTGGTATATCCTTCGTTATTGTTTCCCATACTGCATCCAGGTCGATTGCTCCATAAGCATGTACATAAAAATTTCTTGTGTCTTTAATCGCCCTCCATGGCACGGATTTATTAATGTTCCTGGTTTCCTCTGATATCAACCCGGCCAGTTCACCTATCTGGACAACACACATACAACATGCATCCTGAAACATATAATCTGACAAAAATTGTTCATGATCTTTATGAAAGCGTTCCAGATTATCATTGATCCGATCGCAATACATAATGATTTTTTCAATAATCTGAGTATCACGACTGCTGATAAAGCAACACCTCATCTTTCTCTATATTTTCCAAAAATCTCCTGTCAGACGCATCACTTGTCACAAGATCTACCGGGAGATTCAGGGCGTCTTCAACATCAAGCCGAAATCCGGCAAGCTGAAACAAAGACCGAAGATTTCCTTTATCGACCTTTAAGTCAACATCGCTGTCTGTATGGGCGTCTCCGCGTGCATAGGAGCCGAATAGATACACCCTTTTTACACCATGTTGTCGGGCGATCGGAGTTATGATATCCCTCAGTTGTTCTATTGAATATGGCATAGCTATATTTTCCTTTATGTTCTTGCTGTATTAATATTTTATTGCAATTACAATTATAACATAAGAGAAGTGCGACAGCCCGTCTTGCGTACTTTTAACTTTCCAAGTATGAAAAAAGCCCTTAAAACAAGGGCTTTCAGAAGGTAGTGGAGTTAACGAGACTTGAACTCGCGACCTCCTGCATGCCATGCAGGCGCGCTCCCAACTGCGCCATAACCCCATTCGCAATTACAAAAGTAACTTACACTATTTTCCGCGGAATTTCAAGGAGATTTTCAAGGCTTTTATAGATAGGTGCCAAATTGCTGTTTTTCTGATATACTGTCAGAAAGAAAAAGGCAGGATCAGATGAGCGGGAAGCAAAAAAGCAGGAGCTCATCTTTTGTGCATGTCAAAGGAGAACCGTCATGGGAGATTTACTTGCGGAACTGAAGAAGGAAAGCAGACCCTATATACCGTGGGACAAGATGAACGCGTTTCTGATCGATGCATTCAAGGGCTACGGCGTGCCGGAAGAGGATGCGGCGATCTGTGCCGACGTTCTTCTGGAGTCTGACCGGCGCGGCATCGAAAGCCACGGATGCAACCGTTTCAAGCCGATCTACATTGACCGCATCGTAAAGGGAACACTGCGTCCCGTTACGGAGCTGGAGATCATAAAAGAGACCCCGACGACCCTCGTTATGGACGCCCACGACGGCATGGGCATGGTCGCAAGCTACCACATGATGGAGCGCCTGATTGAAAAGGCGAAGACCTGCGGCATGGCGGGCGGTGCGATCCGCAATTCGACCCATTACGGCATTGCGGGTTACTGGGCCACGATGGCCAGCAAGGAGGGCCTGATCGGCCTTACCGGCACCAATGCGCGTCCTTCCATCGCACCGACCTTCGGTGTCGAAAACATGATGGGTACGAATCCCCTGACCTTCGCGCTTCCTACGGATGAGGAGTTTCCCTTCTGCATCGACTGCGCGACATCCATCGTGCAGCGCGGCAAGATCGAGTACTATGCCCGTGAGGGCAAGGAGACCCCGGCCGGCATGGTGGTGACGGATCAGGGCGGCACGATGACCGACAGCAAGGAGATCCTGAAGGCCCTGGTGGACGGTACCGCAGCTCTGGCGCCCCTTGGCGGCATCGGCGACGAGATGGCAGGCTATAAGGGCTACGGCTATGCGGCCGTGGTGGAGATCCTTTCGGCAGCACTTTCGGGTGGACAGTTCATGAAGGCCCTGACCGGCGTGGGCCCGGACGGAAAGCCGCAGATGTACCACCTCGGACACTTCTTCTTCGTGATCGATCCCGACGCCTTCATGGGACGCGAGACCTTCAAAAAGATCGCGGGAGATATCTGCCGGGAGCTCCGCGCCTCCAAAAAGGCACCGGGCGAGCCGCGGATCTACACCGCGGGCGAGCGCGCACACATCACCTGGGAGTACCGGAAAGACAAGGGTGTCCCGGTGAGCCCTGCCGTACAGAAGGAGATCCTGGAGATCAGAGACAAGCTGGGCCTTTCCTACCGCTTCGAGGAGCTCGGGGAGTGATAAACAGGCTGCAAAATATATACGGAGAAAACATTTATGAATCATTATGATTATCTCATTGTCGGCGCGGGTCTTTACGGCGCGGTCTTTGCAGAGCGTGCGAAGGCGGCCGGCAAGTCCGTCCTTGTGATCGACCGCAGGGACCATATCGCGGGCAATGTCTACACCGAAGATATTGAGGGCATCCACGTACACCGTTACGGCGCCCACATTTTCCATACCAATGACAAAAAGGTCTGGGAGTACGTCAACCGGTTCGCGGAGTTCAACCGTTTTACCAACTCCCCGGTGGCAAACTACCACGGCGAGCTTTACTCCCTGCCCTTCAACATGTACACCTTCAACCGCATGTGGGGCGTGGTGACGCCGGAGGAAGCGGCGGCAAAGATCGAGGAGCAGCGGAAGGCCGCGGGAATCACCGAGCCTAAAAACCTCGAGGAGCAGGCCATCAGCCTGATCGGCACCGACATTTACGAAAAGCTCGTTAAGGGCTATACCGAGAAGCAGTGGGGAAGGCCCTGCACCGAGCTTCCGGCCTTCATCATCAAGCGCCTGCCGGTGCGCCTGACCTTTGATAACAACTATTTCAACGCCCTCTACCAGGGCATCCCGATGGGCGGCTATACGAAGCTCGTGGAGCATATGCTCGAGGGCATTGAGGTCATGCTCGGCATGGATTACCTGGCAGGAACGAAGGGCGCGGATCCGAGGCTCCCGGCATTTTCCATGAAGGCGGACTGGGACCAGGTCGCAGACCGGGTGATCTATACCGGCCCCATCGACGCGTACTTTGAGTACCGTCTCGGAAATCTCGAGTACCGTTCGGTGCGTTTTGAGACCGAGCTTCTGGATACGCCGAATTTCCAGGGCAATGCCGCCGTCAACTATACCGACCGCGAGACCCCCTGGACCCGCATCATCGAGCACAAGTGGTTCGAGTTCGGAAAGGATGACGAGGGAAGAGACCTTCCGAAGACCGTTATCAGCAGAGAGTACAGCTCCGAGTGGAAGCCGGGCGACGAGCCCTATTATCCGGTCAATGACGATAAAAACGGCGCTCTGTACGCGGAGTATAAGAAGCTTGCGGATCAGGAGAAGAATGTAGTCTTCGGCGGCCGCCTGGGCTCCTATAAGTATTACGACATGGACCAGGTGATCGCGGCCGCGCTCGAGTGCGCTGAGAAGGAACTTGCATGAGCATTAACGTGACCCGTTCCTCGATGCCTGATTTCGAGGAATACTGCGAGGAGATCAGGAGCCTCTGGGACAGCCACTGGCTGACCAACATGGGTGAAAAGCATATCGCGTTTGAAGAAAAGCTCCGGGAATACCTCGGGGTCGATTTCCTGAACCTCTTTACCAACGGGCATTTAGCGCTCGAGGAACTGATCGCCTCCTTTCATTTTCCGAAGGGCGGCGAGGTTATCACGACCCCCTTCACCTTTGTTTCCACCACGCACGCCATCGTGCGAAACGGCCTCACGCCGGTATTCTGCGACATTGATCCCGATGACTTTACGCTCGATCCCGCGAAGATCGAAGCGCTGATCACAGAGCGCACCGTGGCGATCCTGCCGGTCCATGTCTACGGCAACCTCTGCCATGTGGATGAGATCGCGGCGATCGCTTCCCGTCATGCGGGCAATGCTTTTGCATTCAGCAAAGCCGCAGGCGTCACGGAAGAAGAGTATAACGGAGATATCAGGGTCATCTATGACGCGGCCCACACCTTCGGGGTACGGCGAATGGAAAAGATCACATCCGATCCCGGGCTAAAGTCGGGACAAAGCAATAAGACCTTATGGCGCTCAGCATGCGACTACGGGGACGGGGCGATCTTAAGCTTTCATGCCACCAAGGTCTTCAATACCATCGAGGGCGGCGCGGCCATCTCCCACGACGGCCATCGCAGGGAAGTCCTTGATGACCTGAAGAACTTCGGCATCCGCAATCCCGAAACTTGCGCCTACATTGGCGGCAATGCCAAGATGTCCGAGTTCCAGGCGGCCATGGGAATCTGCAACCTGCGTCACGTGGATGCGGAGATCGCAAAGCGGAAGGCGGTATATGAGCGGTACCTGGAGAGACTCGGAAATGTGCCGGGGCTGAAGCTTTGGCGACCGCAGACGAATATTATTCCAAATTACGCTTATCTTCCGACTATATTTGAAGAAAGCACAGAGAACTTGCAGTTCTGTTCGGAAGCTCTGCAGAATGGCTCCACTCACCCGGAAGATATGGAAGGAAGAAAAGCAGTTGCCGCTGCATCATCTCTTCGTGACCGGGTCTGGGAGGCGTTGAAAGCGGAGGGCATCACAGCCCGCAAGTATTTCTGGCCGCTGACCTCGGACCTTCAGTGCTACAGGTATTTAAAGGAACGTGCAGAGGAAGGAACGGCCGCGGATACCCCGATCGCGCGGCGCATCGCCTCACAGGTCCTGACGCTGCCGATCTACGCGGATCTTTCCATGGAGGATGTGGACCGCATCTGCAGGATCATTCTCGAGACGCTAAAGAGGCCGGAATAAGCCCAACAGCGCGGGAAAGCCGGGTCAAGGCTTATCGTTGACAGGAAAAAATAAGCCCAGTTGCCCGATAAAACCAGGTTAAGGCTTATCATTGACAGGAAAAAATAAGCCCAGTTGCCCGATAAAGCCAGGTTAAGGCTTATTCGGGCTGTGAATGTATAAGCTCAATAGTTGGCTAAGTCGAATTTGGGCTTACGCGCGGCTGGAAGGACATCAGGACAGGAAATGAATTACCGGCAGGAAGCCGGCATATATATCAGCAGTATATATCTAAGGAGGTTTTCAATGAGACAGATCACACTCGGCAAGACCGGTATCACGGTGCCGCAGAATGCGTTCGGCTGCCTGCCGATCCAGAGAGTCAGCAAGGAAGCGGCGGTGAAGCTTCTTCGCAGAGCTTATGACGGCGGCATGCGTTTCTTTGATACGGCAAGAGCCTATTCCGACAGTGAGGAAAAGGTGGGTGCAGCATTCGAAGGCATGCGCGATAAGGTGTTTATTTCCTCAAAGAGCCAGGCGAAGACGCCCGAAAAGTTCCTGAGTGAGCTTGACGAGACGCTCCATAATCTGAAGACGGATTATCTCGATCTCCATCAGTTCCACTGCGTGGACCAGTGCTATAAGCCCGGCGACGGCACCGGCATGTACGAGGCAATGCTCGAGGCGAAGGCCCAGGGCAAGGTCCGCCACATCGGCATTACCGCCCATAAGATCGGTATCGCTGAGGAGATCGTCGAGTCCGGCCTGTATGAGACCCTGCAGTTCCCCTTCAGCTATCTTTCCGGCAAGCGTGAGGAGGCTCTGGTCAAGGCCTGCAAGGAAGCCGACATGGGCTTCATCTGCATGAAGGCGATCGCGGGCGGCCTCATCACCAACTCCGAGGCGGCAGCAGCATTCATTTTCCAGTATGACAATGCGCTTCCGATCTGGGGCATCCAGAAGGAAGAGGAGCTCGACGAGTGGCTGGCGCTCTTCGATAAGGAGCCGGTCATGACCCCGGAGATCGAGGCCTTCATCGCCAAGGAAAGAGAAGAGCTCTCCGGTGAGTTCTGCCGCGGCTGCGGATACTGCAAGCCCTGTACCGTAGACATTTCCATCAATGACTGTGCGCGCTGGTCCCTGATGGTCCGCCGCGCTCCGTCCGATGTATGGCTTAATGAGGCGAACCGGGCGAAGATGGAGAAGATCCCGGACTGCGTGGACTGCGGCATCTGCATGACCCGCTGTCCGTATGAGCTGCCGATCCCGACCCTGCTTCGCAAGAACTACGAGGATTATCAGAACATTCTTTCCGGCAAGACCAAGCTCTGGAATTACGGCTGATCGGGACATCCTCTGATGCATCCGCTTTGACCGGGGGACGGACCTGCCGGGATCCACGGCAGGTTCGAAAGACGGCAATCATTATGAAAATTTCGGAAGAAACAGAAAGACTGATCATTAAACTGATCCGGGACCTCGCGGGGGCTTTCCTCGCGGGGCTCCTTTTCGTGCTCTTCTTAAACCGCGGCGTGCTGCTGCATAACGACAATGTCAATTTCGTACGCACCTCGCCCGATTACACCGCGACCTATGAGCTCGACGACGGTTACCGGAAAGGCATCTGGACTGCCTATGAGGGAAACTCCGTCACAGTCGTGAACCGTGACGGGTCAGTGCATTGCTCCTTCGATGCCTTTGAGACCGGCTTCTATGTGGAGCGGCTTTCCTTCGAACTGGAAAACCTCGGAGAAAAGCCCGCGGATCTTACGGTCCGCGTCAGCTGTCTGGAAAATGACAGCCTTCTGAAGGAATATGAATACACGGACTTTCAGCCGATTTACCTGGTCAATGAGGTGATCCCGGTCAGGAAGGAGCATGTGGTCGCAGTCGATATCTTTCCGACGCCTGCTTCTGACAACGCGGACGGCGTGAAGGAAGGCGCGGCTGTGGATGAAGCGGTCTCCGAAGCGGCGTTCCGCGTCGGCGCGATCCGCGTGGACAACCGTTTTATATGGAATCCCTACGTATTTTTCTTTGCGTTTGCCGCAGTCTTCTGCCTGGCGGTGCTTATCGAGTTTCGCGGGTATTTCAGGAAAAGGCCGGCGGCGGCTTTCTGCCTGATCGCCCTGCTGATGGGACTTTCCATGGTGACAGGCCTTCCCCGCAACAAGATCGGCTACGATGAGGAATCTCACCTGCAGGCCGTCATGGATATGGCGAGCTTCCCATCAGGCGAGCTCCATCTCTCGGACGCCATGCTCTATCAGCTGCTGATCACCGAGTATAACCACCCGGATGCCCAGCCTGCAAATGCACCCGA